>Ga0310695_10013164_pt1 | contig 11431 bp, 9 predicted proteins | sample RumenRJG_04DNA_FD_203882 | JGI IMG/M metagenome (GOLD analysis project Ga0310695, IMG submission 203882) | Bovine rumen microbial communities from Lethbridge, Alberta, Canada - RJG_04 (v2) (version 2) | ecosystem: Host-associated > Mammals > Digestive system > Stomach > Rumen | place: Canada... | reverse complement strand
AGCAACAGCAGACCTACACACAGCAACAGGCAAGCCAGCAACAGCCCTACGGTCAGCAACAACAAGCTTACGGACAGCAACAGCAGGCATACAGTCAGCCACAGCAAGCTTACGGACAACAGCAGCAGGCTTACGGACAACAGCAGCAGGCTTACGGACAGCAACAGGCATACGGTCAGCAGCAGGCATACATCACTCCCGTGCCTGACTACAAGACTTCGTCAATAATAATGTTGGTTGTCGGCATCCTCTCATGCTGCTGCTGTATGTTCAACATTCCGCTGATAGTGTTCGGCATCCTCGCCATGAACAACAACAACAAGGCGCAGGAGTATGCCAGAAGCGGACAGAACGAGATGGCTCTCAGCACTGCCGCCAATGCCAAGAAGATGCTGATGTGGGGTCTTATCGGCGGTATCGCATGGATAGTGCTGTCGGGCGTTGTCTCGCTGATTATCTCTTCGGCCAACGGCGACATCCAGGAAACAATCGATATCCTGATGAAGAACAGCTAACAACCCGACCGTTGCCATGTGCTAAGGCAACTATCAAGACCAAGACAGCTAATAATGACAAGACCATCGGCAACATCTCCACGCTTTCTGCTCACCTTGCTGGGCGCAGTGGCGGTGTTGACGGTGGTCTATATATATTATAAGGTGAACCCACAGGAGGTTCACATCTTTCCCCGTTGCGTGTTTCTCTCGCTCACCGGCTACCGTTGTGCCGGCTGCGGACTGCAACGCGCCATTCACTCGCTACTCCATCTCGACATAAGAGCGGCTCTGGCCTACAACTTCTACTTCACTCTGCTGTTGCCCTGGGCAGCAGCCATACTCGCCACGAGCCTGTTTCGCCGTCGCCATCCGCTGCCCTACGAGCTGCTCACCCACCGCTATGTGCTCACGGCGGTAGGTGTAGTGGCTGTCGTCTGGTGGGTGGTGAGAAACTTCATTGGCTGGTAAGGCACCGCCACCGGCCTATCCCACCGTTCCTTCGAGCGTTACGCTGAGCAGCTTCTGAGCCTCAACAGCAAACTCCATAGGCAGTTTGCTGAGCACTTCCTTGGCATAGCCGTTCACTATAAGGCCCACAGCCTGCTCGGTGGGTATTCCGCGCTGGTTGCAATAGAACAGCTGGTCTTCTGAAATCTTGCTTGTCGTGGCTTCGTGCTCAACGATTGCCGTGTCGTTGTGGATGTCCATGTAGGGGAAAGTGTGGGCACCGCACTGGCTCCCGAGCAGCAACGAGTCGCACGACGAGTAGTTGCGCGCCCCTTCGGCACTGGCCGTGGCCCTCACCAGGCCGCGATAGGAGTTCTGCGAATGGCCTGCCGAGATGCCTTTAGATATTATCGTGCTCTTGGTATTGCGCCCTACGTGTATCATCTTGGTGCCGGTATCGGCCTCCTGATAGTTGTTTGTCACGGCAACGGAGTAGAACTCAGCCACCGAATTGTCGCCTCGCAGCACACAGGAGGGATATTTCCACGTGATGGCAGAGCCCGTCTCCACCTGCGTCCACGACAGCTTGCTGCCCTCGCCGCGCAGTTCGCCGCGCTTGGTGACGAGGTTGAGCACGCCGCCACGACCGTTCTCGTCGCCGGGATACCAGTTCTGAACGGTGGAATACTTCACTTCGGCACGGTTCATAACCACAATCTCCACGATGGCAGCGTGCAGCTGATTCTCGTCGCGCATCGGAGCGGTGCATCCTTCGAGGTAGCTGACGTAGCTGTCGTCGTCGGCAATGATGAGTGTACGCTCAAACTGTCCCGTGCCGAGTGCATTGATGCGGAAATAGCTGCTCAGTTCCATCGGGCAGTGCACGCCTTTCGGGATATAGACGAAGGAGCCGTCGGAGAATACGGCGGAGTTGAGTGCGGCGAAAAAGTTGTCGCGATAGGGCACGACAGTGCCTATATAGCGGCGCACGAGGTCGGGATGCTGCTGTATGGCCTCGCCTATCGAGCAGAAGATAACGCCCTTCTCGCGCAGCTTGTCCTTGAAAGTTGTCTTCACGGAGACGGAGTCCATGATGGCATCGACAGCCGTGTTGCCGCTGAGGGCGAGCCTTTCCTCAAGGGGAATACCCAGCTTGTCGAAAGTCTTTTCCAGCTCCGGGTCGATGGCTGGCTCACCGTCGTCGCCTTCCTTGGCCTTCTTCTTAGCCAAAGGGTCGGCATAGTAGGATATGTCCTGATAGTCGATGGGCGGCAGATGGAGGTGTCCCCAGGTGGGAACAGACTGCTTCTGCCAATAGCGGAAGGCCTTGAGGCGGAACTCAAGCATCCACTCCGGCTCGTTCTTCTTTGCCGAAATGAGCCTCACGACATCTTCGTTGATACCTTTCTCTATAATATCCGTCTGCACATCAGTGGTGAAGCCATATTCATATTTCTGCTCCGCCACCTTGCGTACAAACTCATTGCTTTCTTTAGACATAATGACAATTATTTAAACAGAAGGACATTTAAGACATTTTGCCTACTGCGAGGTTTTAGACAGAAGGACATAAAGACATATTTTGCCTGCTGCGAGGTTTTAGACAGAAGGACATAAAGACATACTTCTTTCTTTTTTCCATCTCAATATCTTCCTCCCCTCCCTTGGGGAAAGGCTACGGGTAGGCGAGCTTTGCTCGGGAATGGGGCTGGGTTGAGCCGGGGGTGGGTATTCACCACTCAATCTCCCCTATTCCATTGGCCCTCAGATACTCATTGCAGCGCGAGAACTGATGCTGTCCGAACCATCCTCCGCGGTTTGCCGATAGCGGCGAGGGGTGCACCGACTCCAAGACGAGGTTGTCGCGGCGGTCGATCATTGCACCCTTTGAGCGTGCGAAGCCTCCCCATAGCATATACACGATGTGCTTCCTGCCAGTGGCCAGCCTGCTGATGGCGGCATCGGTGAACTGCTGCCAGCCCAGCCGCGCATGGCTGTTGGCCTGATGCGCCCTCACGGTGAGCGTCGCATTGAGCAGCAACACCCCTTGCTGCGCCCATCGGGTAAGGTTGCCCGAGGGGGGGACGGGCTTGCCGAGGTCGTCGCTGATTTCCTTAAAGATGTTCTGAAGCGAGGGAGGAAAGGGCACTCCGTCCTGAACGGAGAAGCTCAAGCCGTGGGCCTGCCCCGGCTCATGGTAGGGGTCCTGGCCTATTATCACCACTTTCACCTTGTCGAAAGGGCACAGGTCGAAGGCATTGAATACCAACCGGGCAGGCGGATAGCACGCTACGGACGCATATTCAGCCCTCACAGCCCCGGCAAGCTGGGCGAAGTAAGGTTTGCGGAACTCATCGGCAAGCTGCTCCTTCCATGTCGGCTCAATCTTCACATCCATCTTTCTGTATCCTGCTTCGGTGAATATCAATTAAGGATAATCTTCATTATCTTCTGCCATTTGTCAGGCAGCTCACTGCGGCGGTTGGTCTTCAGCGCGCGTCCCGACTTCGGAGTGAGCACATAAGAGTGCGTCTTCCTGTACTGCGGGTCGGCATTACGGTTGTAGTCGGCCAGATTTTCCACCATCTCAAGGGTGTGGGTCTCCTCTAACTGACGGCCTTTCCACACATAGCGAAAGAAGCTGAACTCCCATGCACTGCTGCTTCCGCCGTCATAGATGGCACCTTCGCGCGGACAGAACACGGGGTTCTGCAGGTCGGCTGCCGAGCGGCAACGCTCGAAGCGCGACGTTTCGGGGTTCCAGAGATACAGCGAGTTCTGCGTGCGACTGCCTCCAGTACCCACGAAAAGGTCGCGGTGGCCGTCGTTGTCGGCATCTGGGAAGCGTACCAGTTGGTACTCCGGGCTGTCATAAACAGGCCCGGCTATCACGTCGTCCTCGTCTTCGGGGGCGATAATCTGCAGCAGTTCTCCGTCCTGATACACCTTTACAGCCTTCAGCACATAGTCTTCTATCACTGGCACAGCCGTCATGCCGCCATACTCCGTGGGGCATTGGTCGAGCGTTATGGCATCGATGGTGTGCCATCCATGCTGCGCCAGACATACTCCACTCACCGCGCACAGCAACATCAAGCTGAATAATATCCTTTTCATTGTGTCTGAATACATTTATATTCGTCTGAATCAATTACGATACAAAAGTACAAACATAAAAGAAAACTCCCAAAAAACGCACCTTATTTGTTGCAAATCGGCAACCCTCGGGGCGCAAACTGTTTTCCGGCAACAGGAAAGGGAATTTTACCGAGCCTCCCGTAAATTTGTTCCAACAGCCCCGGAGTAAGCTTACAGCTATCCTGGAGCATTGCTCCAACTGTAACAAAGCTCCGAGAGGACAATGCATGGTACACCCTGCAGGGCACCCTACTGGACAGAAAGCCCACCACACAGGGCGTTTACATTCACCAAAACCGCAAAGTGGTAATCAAATAAAACATGGGGGGACTGACAATGACTAAGAAAACATATATCACACCAGCCACAGAGGTATTTGGTGCATATCAATTCGACTACGATTTCTGCGCCGTCTCGCTCTGGACCGACGAGTCTTTCGCAAGGCAAGCAACCTTCGACGACGACTACGACGACCTTGAACCGAGCAACCTCTGGGAGTTCAAGTCCTATAATCCCTTCGAGGACGTCCTGGGCGAATGATGCCCACAAAGCAACGCAAAGACCGCAGCCAGACTATTGTTGTCAGGCTGCGGTCTTTCTTTATATAGGTAAGGATAAAGTTCAGGGAGCAAGGTTGCCCTTTCTTGAACTATTCGCTTGCTCCTTGTCCCTTGCTCTCAGGCTTCCTGCCTATCGGTTGTCGCTGATCAGGTTCTCGCCAGTCATGTCGGCAGGCTGCTCCAGACCCATGATGTGGAGTATCGACGGAGCAACGTCGGCCAGACGACCGTCGCGCACGGTGGCAGAATTGTTGTCGGTGACGTAGATAAAGGGCACCGGGTTGAGCGAGTGAGCCGTGTTGGGTGTGCCGTCGGGGTTGATGGCATTGTCGGCATTGCCGTGGTCGGCAATGATTACAGCCTCGTAGCCCGTGGCCTTGGCAGCCTCTATCACCTCGCGCACGCAGTTGTCAACAGCCCATACGGCCTTGGCAATGGCATTGTAGACACCCGTGTGCCCCACCATGTCGCCGTTGGCGAAGTTCACGACGATGAAGTCGTACTTGTCTTCCTTTATTGCAGCCACGAGCTTATCCTTCACTTCGTATGCCGACATCTCGGGTTTCAGGTCGTAGGTAGCCACCTTCGGGCTTGGCACGAGTATGCGGTCTTCGCCGTCGAAGGGAGCTTCGCGTCCGCCGTTGAAGAAGAACGTCACGTGAGCATACTTCTCCGTCTCGGCAGTATGCAGCTGTTTCTTGCCTATCGAAGCGAGATACTCGCCCAGCGTGTTCTCTACATTCTCCTTCGGGAAGAGTATTCCCACGCCTTTGAACGATGCGTCGTAGGGAGTCATGCAGTAATAGCGGAGTCCCGGGATGGTAGCCATCTGCTCTTCGGGCATATCCTGCTGCGTGAGCACGACGGTGAGTTCCTTGGCACGGTCGTTGCGGAAGTTGATGAAGATTACCACGTCGCCCTCCTCAATGAGTCCGTTCACGCTGCTGTTGTTGATAGGCTTCACGAACTCGTCGGTCACGCCCTGGTCATAGCTGTCCTGCATGGCCTTCACCATGTCGGTGGCCTGCGCTCCCTCGCCCTTTACCAGCAGGTTGTAGGCTTCGCGCACGCGCTCCCAGCGCTTGTCGCGGTCCATAGCATAGAAGCGGCCCACTATCGAGGCTATGGCGGCATCGTTGTCGGCACACACCTTCTCAACCTGCTCTATGAATCCCTTGCCCGACTTGGGATCGGTGTCGCGTCCGTCCATGAAGCAGTGAACGAAGGTCTGTCCCTTCAGACCATACTCCTTGCCCACTTCGATGAGCTTGAAGAGGTGGTCGAGCGAAGAGTGAACGCCTCCGTCGGAGCAGAGTCCCATGAGGTGGAGCTTCTTGCCCGTCTCGCGGGCATACTCGTAAGCCTCCTTCACCTGTGCGTTCTCCATGATTGAGCCGTCCTTGCAGGCGCGGTTAATCTTCACGAGGTCCTGATACACGATGCGTCCGGCACCGATGTTGAGGTGTCCCACCTCTGAGTTGCCCATCTGTCCGTCGGGCAGGCCCACGTCTTCGCCGCTGGCGTTGAGCTGCGAGTGTGCCGAGACAGCCGTGAGATAGTCAAGATAAGGTGTCGGAGTGTTGTAGATGACGTCACCCTTGCCGTGTTTGCCGATTCCCCATCCGTCGAGAATCATCAGTAATGCTTTCTTTGCCATTGTATTTATGTTTTATGTATGTTATGTTTCCAACCTGCAAAGTTACGTAAAAACGAGTGCATTGCGTGCAAAAAAAGCTTGCTTTTTTGCGTGCCATGCCGAGTGAGAGTAACTTCGACGAAGTCAGAGTTACGTAAAAACGAGAGCATTGCGTGCAAAAAAGACTTGCTTTTTTGCGTGCAAGGCCGAGTGAGAGTAACTTCGACGAAGTCTGAGTTAGATTACGGGCAGCGAAATGCCGTTGATTTTCTGGTAGACATCGAGCGCATAGACATCTGTCATGCCCGAGATATAGTCGATGATGGCCATGATGCGCGTCTCGAGGTCGTCACTGGCTATGTCGTACTGGCTCGACACGCGGCGTATGAGCTGCTGCGAATGGAACTTAGCCGGATAGACGGCAGCCTCAATGAGGTCGCGCATCAGCGTTTCCATAATCTTGTAACCGCTCAGTTCCACGTCGAGCACCACCTTGGAGTGGTATATTTTCTCGAGCGACACCTTCATGCATCGGCGGTAGGCATCGCGCTGCAAGGGGCTGATGTTGTCAATCAGACTTCCCTCGAAGGTGCCGGCAAGTATCTGCTGCTCGTTGTCGCAGAACACTTTGACGCACTCGTTCTCCAGTTTTCCGATTACGCAGGCACGCATATAGACCACGCGTTCGTTCTCGTCGAGCACGCCTTCGTCTACCACGCGGCGGCGTATCTGCTCCTGCGTCTGCTCGTCGAAGAACTGCAACAGCAGCCTTTCGGTCTCTCCGTAGCTCAGCTGCTTCAGCTTGTGGGCATCTTCGATGTCCATTATCTCGTAGCAGATGTCGTCGGCAGCCTCGACGAGGTAGACCAGCGGATGGCGGAAGTAAGGCGAAGCCCCCAGCCCCAGCTCTGCGGCAATGCGCTCGTAGGTGGAGCGCTCGCTCTCGAAGTATCCGAACTTGCCTTTCGGCCCTGCCTTTGTCGATGGAATGGGGTATTTCACGATGCTGGCCAGCGTGCTGTAGGTCATTACGAAGCCCCCGTCGCGACGGCCTCGGTAGCGGTGGGTGAGCAGGCGGAAGGCATTGGCGTTGCCCTCGAAGTGCGTGATGTCGTCCCAGAACACGGGGCTCACTCGCTCGCGCAGGTAGTTGCCGGGGCCTTCGGTGAAGTATGACTGTATGGCCTTCTCTCCGCTGTGGCCGAATGGCGGGTTGCCCATGTCGTGGGCAAGGCAGGCAGCCGACACTATGGTGCCTATCTCCTCGAACAGGGTGCCGCGCAGCTCGGGATGGCGCGCCGTGAGCTGAGCCGCCACGTCGTCGCCAAGAGAGCGCCCCACGCTCGACACCTCGAGCGAGTGGGTGAGCCGGTTGTGCACGAAGATGCTTCCCGGAAGCGGGAACACCTGTGTCTTGTTCTGCATACGGCGGAAAGGTGCCGAGAAGATAAGCCGGTCGTAGTCGCGCCGGAACTCAGAGCGGTCGTCGTGGCGCTCGGAGTGCTTCAGCTCCTGCCCCAGCCGCTTGTTGCTGATTAGTTGTAGCCAGTTCATGCTGGCAAAGTTACTACTTTTTTTTGTGCGTCAGGCTGTTCGGCGGCATTGTTTTTTTTGCGCCTTGAGAAGCTGGGGGCGCGAGGCAGGGGAAACGCCTGCGTTGCCAAAAGTCTTTACATCAATACTCCCGACACTCAATTATTTCGCAACGGAACGCTTGTCGCCGCCAGATATGCGAGTTTTCGGCACCCCAAGAAGCCCTTTTTCGGGCAGAAAGGAACCTCAGGGCAGTCGCTGAGTGCCCATTTCACTTTTTACGGAGCACTCCGTAAACTTTCTCCAGAGCCTCCGTAGCATCGCTACAAGACAGCTGTAGCACTTCTCCAAGGCTCCCGTAACATTGCTCCGGAGGCTCTGGAGAAAGTTTACGGGCAGCCTGGGAAACCTTTATTTCGCACTTTTTAATGACAAAGAAACTCCGCCATTAACTGAAACACAGTACGTTACGCGCAGCGCACTGCACATCTCCCATTTCCCACGGCAACGCTACAAGAAAGAGAACGCACAAAAAGTCCGCCTTGCCAAGCCCCTTTTCGTCGGCCCGCAAAATCACGGAAGGCAGAGCAATCAGCATACGAAAATCGGCAAAAAACGCCTCCGCAGGCTCGCAAAAAGTAACATCCGACGGCAAAACAGTGCTTTCCAATGCCCTCCGAAGGCCATTCCACACTCTAAAACGACAATTTCCGCAGGCTGAAAATACTGCGATTTTCCTTTACAATCTTATCAACCGAGCTTTCAATCATGCTCCGATATGATCCATTTCGCCACTGTCCAAACCATCTTCTGCACCTAAAAAAAGTGGAAATATTTGCATAATACATAATAAAGGTGTAATTTTGCAACCGTTCAGAGGAATGAGGGACTCCACGAGAGTTCCTCATTTATTTTTAACTTACACCCAAGAAATGATAGACAAGAACACAGTAAAGACCATCGTAGAAGAGTGGCTCGCTGACAAGGAGTACTTCCTGGTAGACGTCCAGGTGAGTGCCGACGACCACATCACAGTAGAAATCGACCATGCCGACGGCGTGTGGATAGACGACTGCGTGGCCCTGAGCCGCTACATCGAGGACCACCTGAGCCGCGACGAGGAGGACTACGAGCTCGAGGTGGGCTCTGCCGGGCTGGGACAGCCGTTCAAGGTGGAGCAGCAATACCACAACTTCATAGGCAAGGAGGTGGAGGCCGTCGACGGCGAAGGCCGCAAGCTGAAGGGCATACTCAAGAGCGTAGAGGGCCGCAACTTCACCATCACCACGCAGGAGAAGGTGAAGGTGGAGGGCAAGAAGCGCCCGCAGCTCGCCGACGTAGACCATCAGCTGAGCATGGACACGGCCAAATACTGCAAATATCTGATAAAATTCTAAATCAAAATACACATGGCAACAAAGAAAAGTGACCTTACTCCCAACATGATAGAAACATTCAAGGAGTTTAAGGAGACCAAGAACATCGACCGTACCACACTGGTGAGCGTGCTCGAAGAAAGCTTCCGCAATGTCATTGCAAAGATATTCGGTTCCGACGAGAACTTCGACGTCATACTGAACCCCGACAAGGGCGACTTCGAAATCTACCGCAACCGCATCGTCGTGCCCGACGGCGAGGTGAACGACGAGAACAAGGAGGTGGCTCTGACCGAGGCCCGCAAGGTGGAAGACGACTACGAGGTGGGCGAGGAAATATCGGAGCGCGTGGACTTTGCCAAGTTCGGTCGCCGCGCCATACTGAACCTGCGCCAGACCCTGGCCTCGAAGATACTCGAACTGGAGCACGACTCGCTCTACAACAAGTACAAGGACCGCGTGGGACAGATCATTTCGGGCGAGGTCTACCAGGTGTGGAAGCGCGAGGTGCTGCTCGTCGACGAGGAGAACAACGAGCTAATACTGCCCAAAGCAGAGCAGATACCCAGCGACCAGTACCGCAAGGGCGAGACTGTAAGGGCCGTCATACTGCGCGTGGACAACGAGAACAACAACCCGAAAATCATCCTCTCGCGCGCATCGTCGACCTTCCTGGAGCGCCTGCTCGAAGCCGAAGTGCCCGAAATCCACGACGGACTGATCTCGATAAAGCGCATAGCGCGTATGCCCGGCGAGAGAGCCAAGGTGGCTGTGGAGAGCTACGACGAGCGCATCGACCCCGTGGGAGCCTGCGTGGGTGTCAGGGGAAGCCGCGTCCACGGCATTGTGCGAGAGCTGTGCAATGAGAACATCGACGTGATAAACTACACCACCAACATGAAACTCTTCATCCAGCGCGCCCTCAGCCCAGCCAAGGTGTCGAGCATCAACATCGACGAGGAGAACCTCAAGGCCGAAGTCTATCTCCAGCCCGAAGAGGTGAGCCTGGCAATAGGCCGCGGCGGACTCAACATCAAGCTGGCTTCGATGCTCACGGGCTACACCATCGACGTGTTCCGCGAGGTCAACGAGAACGAGGAGGAGGAAGACATCTACCTCGACGAGTTCGCAGACGAGATCGACCAGTGGGTTATCGATGCCATCAAGAACCTCGGACTCGACACCGCGCGTGCCGTGCTCAACGCTCCGCGAGCACTGCTCATCGAGAAAGCCGACCTCGAGGAGGAAACGGTTGACCACGTACTCAACGTGCTCAAGGCTGAGTTCGAGCAGTAAGACATAAGGACAGAAGCTAAGATAGGACAGAAGGACCAAGGAATTAGGACAGAAGGACAAAAGGAACATATTTTGAGCTGGTTCCCACAGAACCCATAAACCCCATTCCGCCCACAAACGCCCATTCCGCCCACAAACCCCATTCCGCCCACACCCCCCATTCCGCCCAACAACCCCCATACAACCAAACAACCAAACAAAAAGAGTAAATGAGCATCAGATTAAATAAAGCAATACGAGAACTGAACATCGGCCTGCAGACAGCCATCGACTTTCTCGAGAAGAAGAAGGAGCTGGGCGAGGTGAAAGCCGACCTCAACTTCAAGCTCAGCGACGAGCAGTATGACGCACTCGTCGAAGCCTTCAAGAGCGATGCAACTGTGAAGACCGATGCCAAGAAGCTGTTCCCCAAGAAGCCGAAGGAGAAAAAAGCCAAGGAGAAACCAGCCGAAGACCACAAGGGAGAGACCCTTCTGGAGGGTCGGCAGCAGTATAAGCCGATGGGCAAGATTGACCTCGACCAGATTGGAAAGAAGCCTCAGCCCAAGCCAGAAGAGCCCGAACACGAGCCTGAAGCTATCGAGAAGCCGGAGCCAGAGAAGCCGCAAGTGGTGGAAACACCTGCCGAGCCCGAGCCGCAACCCGTGGCAGAGGTGGAGGAAAAGCCTGCCGAGCCTGCCCCGGAACCCACTGAGCCGGAACCGCAACCTGCCGAGCCCGAGCCGCAACCTGCCAAGCCCGAGCCGGAGCACGCAGAACCGGAGAAGCCTGCTGTGAGCGAAGAGCAGAAACCGGCTGAGACTGAAGAGCAGAAGCCTACAGAAACCAAGATATTCACCACCAAGAGCGAGAAGAAAATCCTCAAGGCAACGAAGGTGAACGTGCTCGGAAAGATTGACCTGAGCACCATCAACCAGAGCACCCGACCCAAGAAGAAGTCGAAGGAGG
>Ga0310695_10013163_pt1 | contig 11434 bp, 13 predicted proteins | sample RumenRJG_04DNA_FD_203882 | JGI IMG/M metagenome (GOLD analysis project Ga0310695, IMG submission 203882) | Bovine rumen microbial communities from Lethbridge, Alberta, Canada - RJG_04 (v2) (version 2) | ecosystem: Host-associated > Mammals > Digestive system > Stomach > Rumen | place: Canada... | reverse complement strand
CGTCATGGCCTGGTCCAGATTGTATTTTCGGCCCTTTTGATGCATCGGAAGCATATGACTGTTATTACTCGAGCAGTGACAACAATTTGTGGAACAATCCACAACACCCTTATCGCTCCATGCTCGTGCACTTCGAACGTGACGGTGAAGTCTTGTACGATGTTTGGCCGTCGCCTGATGGAAATGTCGTGGGAAGAACCACCGGTCTCAACCCCAGCCCCTCCCCAATAGAGAGGGGAACCGATGCCGTGTATGACCTGCAGGGACGGAAGCTGAACGCCAGACCACAGCGCGGGCTGTATATCCAGGGTGGAAAGATGCGGATGGCACCATATTGAACCAAGATATATGGGAGGTTCCCCTAATGGCAAAATAATCCAATTAAATGCTGCATATCATCAAATGATTACTAATGAATTTAGAAAGCAGTATAAATACAACCTTGGCCCATTAGACAAGGTAGTCAGACACGATTATATGAGAAAAGTGTACACGAAATATCCACTGCCACGATAAAAAAAAACGTAATTCTTCTATTATTATATATTTTCCTAAATTTGCATATGCAAATCGAATAGCCAGCTATGAAAGAGTATATAGAATTTCGAATTTTAAAAGAATATGCTCATCTTCTCTTTAAGGAGGACGAAGGGGTGGACCTTGGAAGTGTGAAAAAGGTTATTATAACACCAACCTCTCCTGAGTTCATGAAGATTGGAGAATTACAGAAAGAAGCCAGAAAACACGATGACTTTTTCTTCACTTGTTTTGAATATAAAAGGCGTTATACAGAGGAGGAAATTAATAACGCCAAATGGTTTTTGATGTTCCGAACTCGACATTTTGAACCCACCGCAGAAGAATGTGGAACTATCTATGACGAAAGTTCCGCATGTCCAATATGTGGTTCAGGAGCAAAGCAATTATCTCCTTTGAAATTAAGAAGAAATTCAATCCCCAACGCAGACATGGCAGAAACCATTGCGTGGGGAGAAGAAACCGTTGTCTCTGAGAAGTTTGTTGCGATGATTAAGGAGAATAATCTTGAGGGGATGAATTTTGAACAAGTAATTAGTCCAAGAAAGCGAGGACAAGTATTGAACTATTATCAAGTGCATCCACTTTACTATGTGGACTTTTCAAAGAGAAGCATATTCGGACAAACCCCATTTGACTTATCTGGTGAGATTCCTGAACAGACCAGAACATACAACCAGCCAGACGGTACCACTTTTACGGAGGTCTATCCTAAGGTAGTCTACAAATGCCCCAATGGAGATAATATGGGATTGAGGCTTCTATCCGAAGCATATATGAAAGCAATTCCTTTATTGGACAAACTGGATTTTTTTGCCAGCAGACAGACCGTAGGCGGTAGAGCTGGCTTAATACGACCGCATCATCTGTTCTTCTGTTCAAACCGTATGATGCGGCTCATAAAAGAATACAAACTGAAAGGAATTAAGTTTGAAGTGGCACATATAGTGGACGAGTAATATATGCAGAAGGTCGCGCGCGTTACCTTATATAATAACAGCCGCACGACGCAGATACAGGTGGAGATTGCAGGCCAGGCCGCAGACGGCACCCTGCTGTGGAACAGATGACATCGCATAGCGCTGGGCACTATGCACTGATACCGTAAGGAATCCGTGAACTCAGGGAATCAGGAGGGAGAGGTAGAGCGAGATGGCTTCGGCAATCTCCTCTTCCAGAATGTATTCGTCGGCCGTATGGCTGCGGCTGCTCTGCCCCGGGCCCATCTTCATGCTTGGGAAGGGCATGAGGGCCTGGTCGCTGAGCGTGGGAGAGCCGAAGGGCGTGCGGCCCAGAGCAATGGCACGCTGCACAAGGGGATGGCTTTCGGGAATGGACGACGAGCCCAACCGCAGGGAGCGGGCCACAACGTCGCCCTGCACGTGAGGACGGATGGCCTCCAGCAATTCGGCATTGGAATACAGCTCGTTGGACCGCACATCGACGGTGAACGTACACCGTTCGGGCACTACATTGTGTTGCGTACCGGCATTGACGATGGTGACGGACATCTTCACGGCCCCCAGCAGCGGTGAGACGCGCGGCCACTGGTGGGTGCGGAACCACTGTATGTCGTCCAGAGCATGGTAGATGGCATTGTCTCCCTCGTCGCGCGCCGCATGGCCAGAGCGGCCATGACAGGTGACGTCGAGCACCATCAGCCCCTTCTCGGCAATGGCTGGCTGCATGCCCGTGGGTTCACCCACGAGAGCCACACTGATGGGTGGCAGCTGTGGCAGGACACTCTCGATGCCGTCGCGCCCGCTCACCTCCTCCTCGGCACTGGCCAGATAGATGACGTTGCAGGGCATCCCGCCCCGCTGGCACAGCAGGCGGAACACTTGGAGCAAGCAGACCAGGCTGGCCCCGTCGTCGTTGGAGCCCAGGCCGTAGATGCGACCTCCCTCGCGCACCGGCTCGTGAGGATTGCGTGTCCAGGACGCCGTGGGACGCACGGTGTCGATGTGGGCATTCAGCAAAAGCGTGGGGCGCGAAGCGTCGTAACCGGGCGCAATGGTCCACAGGTTGTTGCCAGAGCGGCAGACGTCAAGGCCGCAGCGCCGGGTCATGAAAGTCTGTAACAAGTCGGCTGCCTCCGTCTCCTGACGGCTGATGCGCGGCGTGCCGATGAGCTGGCACAGCAGCGTGATAGCTTCTTCTGTAATCGTGTGTATGTCCATAGTGTGAGTTCTCTCAGGGGACAAAGGTACAAAAATTCCGAGTAAGCAGGAGCAAAGAGAATGAATTCTTTTTGCCACGCATGACGAATTTATTTCCTTCGGCACTACTCTGACCTGCGGTCGAGAATTCTTCGCACTGAAGGCGAAGCGACAAAGTCGGGCGTGCTGCACTCGGGCATGCCAAATGAAAAACTTACGTTTTCCCTTTGTCATTCCACTCTTTTGCACTACTCTGACCTGCGGTCGAGGATCGGCTGCACTCGGGCATGCCAAATGAAAAACTTACGTTTTCCCTTTGTCATTCCACTCTTTTGCACTACTCTGACCTGCGGTCGAGGATCGGCTGCACTCGGGCATGCCAAATGAAAAACTTACGTTTTCCCTTTGTCATTCCACTCTTTTGCACTATCTTTGTGCAGACAAACGTGAAGGAATATGTTTAATACAAGTCCGTTTTCTACGCTTGTGCACAGTCAGGCACAGGTGTATGGTGAGCGCACGGCGCTGATGTTTCGTGATAATGATGCCAATGTGTGGAAGCGAATCACGTGGAACGAATTCTCGCGACGGGTGCGACTGGCCAGCAATGCCATGCTGGAGATGGGCGTAGGAGTGCAGGAGAAGGTGGCCGTCTTCTCGCAGAACATGCCCGAGTGTCTGTTTGTGGACTTTGCTGCCTATGCCATCCGTGCCGTGACAATCCCGTTCTATGCCACGAGCAGCGAGTCGCAGATCAAATACATGATAAGCGATGCCAAGATACGCTACATCTTCGTGGGCGAGCAGTACCAGTATGACACAGCCTATCGTGTGCTGAAGATCGACCCGAGCATCTGCAAGCTCATCATCTTTGACAAGCATGTGGTACGCAACGAGCAGGACCACATGAGTATCTATTTTACCGACTTCCTGCGCCTGGGACTCGACCTGAAACATCAGCAGGAAGTGGAGCACCGCACGGCCGAACTGGACCAGGACGACCTGGCCAACATCCTATATACCAGCGGCACCACAGGCCTGAGCAAGGGCGTGATGCTGACGCATCGCATGTACAACGCAGCCATGCGTGCCCATCAGGGTGCACTGCCGATGGACGACCGCGAACTGGTGATGAACTTCCTGCCCTTCACCCACGTCTTTGAGCGTGGCTGGACCTATCTCTGCATCACCATGGGCTGCACGCTGGCCGTCAACCAGCATCCGCAGGACATCCTGCGCTCGCTCACTGAGGTGCACCCCACCTGTATGTGCACCGTACCCCGCTTCTGGGAGAAGGTCTATAACGGCGTGCAGGAGAAGATAAACAGCAGCAGTGCACTGCAACGCAAGCTGATGCAGGATGCCATCCAGGTGGGTAAGGAATACAACGTGGACTATCTGATGAAGGGCCTCACGCCGCCCCTGGCACTGAAGGTGAAGTATCGCTTCTATGAGAAGACCATCATCGCCCTGCTCCTGAAGAAGCTGGGACTCGAGAACCACAACTTCTTCCCCACGGCCGGAGCTGCCATCCCGCCCGCCATCGAGGAGTTTGTCCACTCGGTGGGCATACGCATGATTGCCGGTTACGGACTGACGGAGAGTACGGCTACCGTATCCTGCGACCGCTGGAACCAGAAGGTAACGATGGGCTCCATCGGTCGGGTGCTGAATGGCGTGCAGGTGAAGTTCGGCGAGAACAATGAGATTCTGCTCAAGGGCGACACCATCACCAAGGGTTACTACCGCAAGGCCGAGGTGACGGCACTCGCCATCGACAGCGAAGGATGGTTCCATACGGGTGATGCCGGCTACATGAAAGACGGCGAGCTGTTCCTAACCGAACGCATCAAGGATCTCTTCAAGACGAGCAACGGCAAATACATCGCTCCGCAGATGCTCGAGAGCAAACTCGTTGTGGACCGCTACATCGACCAGATAGTCATCATCGCAGACCAGCGCAAGTTCGTCTCGGCTCTCATTATCCCCGAATACAAGTTGCTCGAGGATTACGCCCAGGCAAAACACATCCAATACAAGAACCGCGCAGACCTCTGTGCCAATCCGAAGATAGTGGAATTCGTGATGGACCGTCTCGACACGCTGCAGCAGGAATTTGCCCACTACGAACAGGTGAAGCGTATCACCCTGCTGCCCGAGCCCTTCTCGCTCGAAAAGGGCGAGCTTACGAATACGCTCAAGGTGAAGCGCTCCGTGCTCAACCAGAACTATGCCAAGGAAATAAATAAAATGTACGAGGAATGATAACAAGCGATCAACTGAAAGAAGTAAAGGACCGCACCGAGCAACTGCACCGCTACCTGAACATCGACTCAAAGAAAATACAGCTCGAGGAGGAACAGTTGCGCACCCAGGCACCTGGCTTCTGGGACGACCAGAAAAAGGCCGAGGCCCAGATGAAGCTGGTCAAGGGACTGGAGAAATGGATAAAGGGCTATGCCGAGGTGAAGAGTCTCTGCGACGAGCTGGAGCTGGCCTTCGAATACTATCGCGAGGAACTGGTCACGGAGCAGGAGGTGGACGAGCTATATGCCAAGGCCATTGCCGCCATCGAAGACCTGGAACTGAAGAACATGCTACGCCGCGAGGAGGATATCATGTCGGCGGTGCTGAAGATAAACTCCGGTGCCGGCGGCACCGAAGCGCAGGACTGGGCCCAGATGCTCATGCGCATGTACATGCGTTGGGCGGAGGAAAACAAGTATAAGTGTGTGGTGAGCAATGTGCTCGACGGCGACGATGCCGGCATCAAGTCATGTACGCTCGAGATTGAAGGCGACTATGCCTACGGCTACCTCAAGAGCGAGAATGGCGTGCACCGCCTGGTGCGTGTCTCGCCCTACAATGCCCAGGGAAAGCGTATGACCAGCTTTGCCTCCGTCTTTGTCACTCCGCTGGTGGACGACACCATCGAGGTGAACATCGAACCGGCACGCATCTCATGGGACACGTTCCGCTCGAGCGGAGCCGGCGGACAGAACGTGAACAAAGTGGAGTCCGGCGTACGCCTGCGCTATCAATATAAGGATCCCTACACGGGCGAGGAGGAGGAGATTCTCATCGAGAACACGGAGACGCGCGACCAGCCGAAGAACAAGGAGAACGCCCTGCGCCTGCTGCGTTCGATGCTCTACGACAAGGAACTGCAACACCGCATGCAGGAGCAGGCCAAGGTGGAGGCAGGCAAGCGCAAGATCGAATGGGGCAGCCAGATACGTAGCTATGTCTTTGACGACCGCCGCGTGAAGGATCACCGCACCAACTACCAGACCAGCGATGTGGGCGGCGTGATGGACGGCAAGATAGATGCCTTCATCAAAGCCTATCTCATGGAGTTTGGTGGAGAAGAGGGATAGACCCCCGCCCCCCTTAGGGGGAGCAAGCCGTCGGCCCAAATTATGAATTCTGCATTATGAATTGTGAATTATGAATTGTGAATTATGAATTAAATAAGGATTATGAGTAAAGAAAAGAAGGCTATGCGTGCGGCCAAAAAAGCACAGCGCGAGGCACGCGAAGGAAAGAAACTTGTGAACTACGTGGCCATTGGCCTGCTGGTACTCATGGTACTCAGTGTCCTGCTGCTCGTAGGCATGATGGCTTGACGATGGGACTGGAGATCGAACGGAAGTTCCTGGTCACGGGTGAATTTCGCGACCAGGCATATAGTCACAGCCGCATCCGGCAGGGATATATCCTGACGGGACAAGGGAAAACCATCCGCATCCGTATCCGTGACGACCGAGGGTACCTGACTATCAAAGGTCCCAGCAACCGCGCCGGGCTGGCGCGCTACGAGTTTGAGACGGAGGTGTCGCTTGCCGATGCCCAGGATCTTATGCGCATCTGTGAGCCGGGCATCATCGACAAGACCCGCTATCTGGTGTGCAGTGGCGAGCACATCTTCGAGGTGGACGAGTTTTATGGAGACAATGAGGGACTCGTCATGGCCGAGGTAGAGCTTGGAAGCGAGGACGAGCCGTTCGAGAAACCCTCGTTCATCGGCCGCGAGGTGACGGGAGACCGACGGTTCTATAACTCCCACCTGCGCCGCAACCCCTACTGCCTGTGGAAGGATTCCATCTGAGCATCGCAACTCAGGGGAGAGAACCACAGTAGTCCTCTTTACAAAACAAAATATATAAACGATGAAAAAGATATTTCTCGTACTCCTGCTTGCTGCAGGTTTCTCAACGAACGCCGCAGCCCAGTTCTTCGTGGGCGGCACGGGCGGCGTAGGTTATCTGAACGATGCCTTCCGCATGGCGGTGAAGCCCATGGCCGGCTATGAGTTTGACGACCGATGGGCAGTGGGCACCACACTTGGCTTCAGTCTGGTAGCCCACAACGGCTCAGAGGTATTTGGTGTTGCCGATCCTTTTGTGCGTTTTACGTGTTGGAACAACAGCAAGCTCTTCGTCGATCTGGTCGCCCACAGCGAGATGCTATTCCAGAGCGAACTTTATACGGCCAACGTAGGCATCTCCCCAGCCTTGCGCTACAGCATCAGTTCCCACTGGCAACTGACAGGCCAAGCGGGTATTGTCGGCGCACAGTATGATGGCGCAGACTGGTATCCAGCCTTCGGCTTTACAGCCTCGACCGAGGTCGGTGTCATTTATCGGTTCTGATTTGTCTCGGAGACAGCAAGCTGACGACGCCCGAGCATTACGTTTTCTTTCTTTTCATCACGCATGCCATGCCGATACCTATCAGCGTGGCCAGAACGACGCCAGTGCTGTTGGCCAGCACGTCGAGCCACTCGCCGCTGCGGCAAGTGGTCAGATAGCGCTGTGCCAGCTCCATCATTCCGCCCATGAGGATTGGAAGCAGGAAAGCACCTATGGTCAGTCGGCGCATGTTCAACAGTTCGTGGCTGCGCAGGTATTCCCACCAGATAATGCAGCACAGGCTTCCGTACATCAGCATGTGCACCCACTTGTCAAGCAGACTGACGTTCGCCAGCGGCTTCACTTCAGGGATAGGGATTAGCGAGAGCGTGGTTATCACAAGGGCCACGACGAGGCTCAGAGGATACCGTTTTACATATTTTGTAAGCATGAACGGCCTTTTAATTACAATTTCGTCGCAAAGTTACGGGAATTATTTGTAATTTTGCACTGTTTTGTGGATTATTTAACAAAAATGAAGATTCCATGATGGACAGACGAGGACGTTTTGGCAGTCGGATAGGAGTGATACTGGCTTCTGCGGGCAGCGCCGTGGGACTGGGCAACATTTGGCGTTTCCCCACTGAGGTGGGACGTAATGGCGGTGCGGCCTTCATCCTGGTATATGTCTGCTTTGTCCTCTTCCTGGCCATGCCGGTGATGGTGAGCGAGTTTGTCATTGGGCGAGCCTCCAAGTCGAACACCGTGGATGCTTTCCGTGTGCTCGCGCCGGGCCGTCCGTGGGTGCTCGCCGGTCTTATGGGTGTCATTGCCGGTTTTCTGGTGCTCTCGTTTTACTCCGTGGTAGCGGGCTGGACCATGCACTATGCCGTCTCCTCGCTACTGGGGCAGCTGTCGGCGGGACACGATTTCGCTGCCGACTTCAATGCGTTCATCTCTGCCCCATGGCTTCCGCTGGCCTATGTAGCGGGCTTCCTCGTGCTCACTCATCTTGTCGTGGAGCGAGGTGTCCAGAATGGTATCGAACGTTACTCTAAGTGGATGATGCCCCTGCTTTTCATCATCATTGTCGTCCTCGTAATCTGCTCGCTGCAGATGCCCGGTGCCCGTGCGGGATTGGCCTTCCTCCTGCGTCCAGACTTTAGCAAGGTCACGTGGCAAGTGGTGCTCAGTGCCATCGGACAGGCCTTTTTCTCGCTCAGCGTGGGCATCGGGTGTATGATTACGTATGCCTCCTACTTTGGCCCTCGCATGCGACTGGCACCCTCGGCATTGCACGTCTGCCTGATTGATACGATGGTGGCCGTGCTGAGCGGCTTCATCATCTTTCCTGCCGTTTTCAGTGTGGAGGGTCTCTCGGTGGATGCCGGGCCAGGGCTGGTGTTCATCACGCTTCCCAATGTGTTCAACACCGCCTTTTCCCACATACCTATGGTGGGTTATGCCTTCTCGCTGCTCTTCTACGTGCTGCTGCTCCTGGCGGCCCTCACCAGCAGCATCTCCATGCACGAGATCTGTACCGCCTTTATCCACGAGAAGTACGGACTCGGACGGCGCGTGGCAGCCTGGATAGTCACGTTGGCATGTCTCTTGGGCGGTGCCGCCTGTTCCCTCTCCTTCGGTGTGTGGCGCGGAATCACGGTGGGCGGCATGGGCTTTTTCGACCTCTTTGACTATCTGACGGCCAAGTTCATCATGCCACTGGGAGGCATCCTCATCACCCTCTTTGTGGGGTGGCAGATGCAGAGGTCTCAGGTGATGGACGAACTGACAAACGGCGGCACATGCAGCCGCGTGCTGGCACGTCTGCTATATTTTCTGATACGATGGCTGGCTCCGATAGGGGTCTGCACGATATTCATAAACGGACTGATAGGACACTGACAAGACACTTGTAGCAATGGAGACGAGAAAGAATTTTGGCAGCAGATTGGGCGTGGTGCTGGCCGCTGCCGGCTCGGCCGTGGGGCTGGGTAACGTATGGAGATTTCCCACTGAGGTGGGCAACAACGGCGGAGCCGCCTTCATCCTCATCTATCTGCTGTGTGTGCTACTCATCGGCGTGCCGGTGATGATAAGCGAGTTCCTCATCGGACGACATACACATGCCAACACCATCTCGGCCTATGCCCGTCTGGCCCCCGGCTCCTGGTGGCGCATCGAGGGTGTGGCCGGAGTATTCGTAGCTTTCCTTATCCTGTCTTACTATGTCATTATCTCGGGATGGACGCTCTATTATCTGGTGCAGTCCTGTACCGGGGCGCTGGCCGCGGAACAGGATTTCAAGGCCGGATTCTCGTCCTTCGTCTCGCATCCCTGGTGGCCGGTGGTGTATGGGTGTATCTTCATGGCGATGACACACGTGGTCATTGCCCGTGGAGTGCAGTCGGGCATCGAACGTTTCAGCAAGGTGATGATGCCGCTGCTGCTGGTGATCATCGTGGTGCTGGTGGCCTGTTCGTTCAGCATGCCCGGGGCGCGTGAAGGCCTGCACTTCCTCCTGAAGCCCGACTTCTCGAAGGTCTCCACGCGCGTCATGCTCAGCGCCATGGGACAGGCCTTCTTCTCCCTCAGCCTGGCGATGGGCTGTCTGTGCACGTATGCCTCCTACTTTGGTCCCGAGACGCGCCTTGTCCGTACGGCTGTCAACGTGTCGCTCATTGACACCATAGTGGCCATTCTGAGCGGCTTTATCATCTTCCCGGCAGTGTTCAGCGTCTCTGGCGTGCAGGTGGACGAGGGACCCGGCCTGGTGTTCATCACGCTGCCCAACGTGTTCCACATGGCCTTTCACAGCCTTCCCCTGCTGGGCTACGTCTTCTCCGTACTCTTCTATCTGCTGCTCCTCCTGGCTGCCCTCACGAGTGCCATGTCGCTGCACGAGTCCGTGACGGCCTATGTATTGGAGACCACCCACATATCCCGTCGGCAGGCTTCAGCTCTCGTCTCCGTCAGCTGCATGCTGCTCGGCGTGGCCTGTTCGCTCTCCTTCGGTCCGTGGAGCGGCTTCAAGCTCTTCGGCCTGACCATCTTCGAACTGTTCGACTTCGCGGCCTCCAAGGTCATCATGCTCCTGAGCGGCATCGTCATCTGTCTCTTCGTGGGATGGCGCCTGGATCGCCAGCTGGTCTATGACGAGGTGACAAACTACGGTACCGTCCCCTTCCGACTCTTCCGCTTCTACGTCTTCCTTATCCGCTATGTGGTGCCGGTCATCATTGGCGTGATCTTCGTGAACGAGCTGTTGCGATGAGACGCCTTCCCTTCCTTTCGCGTGCCGACCGTCGCGCCCTGCTCCTGCTGGAGTGGCTGATTGTCCTGGCCCTCGTGGCCGTGACAGCATATATGTGGCGCAAGCCAGCCGCTGCCCCACACTCCGGCACGCCCCCGGCCGACTCTACCTTATATAATACGCGTGCGCGAGAGAAGGAGAAACCGTCATACATCTACGGGGTTCCCGAGGAGCCTGTGGAGACCTTTCCTTTCGACCCCAATACGGCCGACAGCACCGTGCTGCTCCGCCTGGGCCTGGCTCCGTGGCAGGTACGGGCCATCTATCGCTACCGGGCCAAGCACGGACGATACCATACGCCCGAGGACTTCAAGCGCCTGCCGGGCATGACGGGCGAGCTGTGGGAACGCCTCGGTCCCTGTGTGCGCATCGCCGAGCGCTTCCGCTACATCGAGCCGGAAGACCGCCCACTGCCTGCTCCGGCCAAGAGCACACCATCTGCCTCGGCTCAGAATGGCCCGACGCCCTCGGTTCAGGAGTCCCCGTCTCAGCCCGCTTCGGCTGCCTCGCGCGACTCGGTTTCTGTTCCGCCACAGGCTGTATCGTCTGCTTCGCCAATGGCTCCCGACAGCGTACAGCGTGCGGAGAAGTTTCCGCCGGGAACCACGGTGGATATCAACATAGCCGACACCAATATGCTGAAGCGCATCCCCGGCATTGCCTCCTATCGGGCAAAGAAGATCGTGGAATACCGCCAGCAGCTGGGCGGATTTGTTTCGACGGAGCAGGCCATGGAAGCCTGTGAGATGCCCGACGAGGTGCTCGACTGGCTGACGGTCGGCAATCCTCGGCCT
>Ga0310695_10013159_pt1 | contig 11438 bp, 6 predicted proteins | sample RumenRJG_04DNA_FD_203882 | JGI IMG/M metagenome (GOLD analysis project Ga0310695, IMG submission 203882) | Bovine rumen microbial communities from Lethbridge, Alberta, Canada - RJG_04 (v2) (version 2) | ecosystem: Host-associated > Mammals > Digestive system > Stomach > Rumen | place: Canada... | reverse complement strand
ATTATTATATTATCTTTTATATTACTTTTATATTTATTATAATCATATAATAAATATATTAAATTTGAAACTAAATTTGCACAAAAATCATTTAAATCATAATTACTTTTTAAATAATTTTCATAGACTGAATTAATTTCATTATCTTTTATTATTTTTTTTTTCATTAACATTTTTAATATATTTATTTCATTTTTCTCTTTTATTTTTTTATAATTATTTAAATAAAAATTTTCTAAATTATTAAAAGTTTCAATATACTTTTTATAATAATTAATATTTGTTTCATATTTATCTTTAAATTGTTCTTTGAGATTAATTAATCTTTCAGAACCTTCAATATATTTTGAATTATTTTCAATTAATATTTTAGTAATTACATCAATTATTTCATCAACAACTGTTGAAATATATTTCCATTTTTCATTATTATCAGAAAGAATTTTATAGAAAACTTCATGAAAATAAGTTTTTTGTTCTTTATTATTAAATTCATTTGATACTCTAGTTAATAAAAAACTAAGATTTGATAAAAAATCCTTTATAAATTTATTATATGTTGATAATATATTTATCATATTTCCAAATGAATAATCCTGTGTTATTTTTTTATTTTCTTTTTCGAGAAATTCTAATAATTTTGATTTTATATTATCATTTATTGTCATATAACATTTTAAATTTTCATTATAACCATCAATCTCAATTATATTTTTTGTTTTATTCATATTTGTTTAAAAATTTATTATTTATAGAAAAAATGAAAAAAAAATTATTTCCTAATAAAATAATATTTAAACCCAATTTATTAAAATTAATATTCATAAAAATAATATCAAAAAGAAAAAAATACACATATAAACTATATATAACTAATATCAACTAAAAATATTTATTTAAAAAAATAAATATTTTTCTACACATTTATATAAAATTATCAAAAGTATAAACATCAACTCCACTATGATATTTTTTCATACCTGAAATAATTAAATTTCCATTTTTTAATTGAACCATAGAATAAACTTGAATAAAATTACTTAAATCAATTTTCCCAATAGACTTTAATTCATTACCATCATATGACCATTGTTCTAAAATTTTTTTTCCATCTGATAAATAAGTCCCATCATTTAATTTAATAAAAAAAGAACTTGTATTTCCCTTTTCAATACTTTTCATATTATATTCTTGAAAATCAATAATTTTAAGAGGTAAATAAGATTTAGGAGGAAAAATAATTGTATGATTATCAAGTAAAAATAAAGAATTTGAATAAATTAAAGGAAAAAATTCAGGTTGAAAAATAATATATTGTTCTAAATCTAAACAAAAAACTTTTTTCATTTTTTCTCCATATTCTTTTAAAAAAACAATACAATTATATTTTTCTAATTCAACAATTGCATTTATTTTTCTATCATCTTGAATAATAATTCTACTTTGATAAATATTATTATTATTATACCAAATAATAATTCTTCCATCATCACCACAAGATGCTAATCTATCATTTGATAATTCAATAATTTGATTTATTTTATCTTTATGACCTTTTAAAGTTTGTTCTAAATCAAAATTATTATTAGGTAAAAGTTTAATTATTTGAATAATATTATCTTCTGAAGAACTTACAATTTTTCCATTTTTTAATTGACAAATTGAAGTTATTGATTTTTGATTATGAATATCTATTAATAAATCAAATGTATCTAAATAATCTTTTTTATGAATTCTTATTAAACCATCTTTACTACATGATACTAATCTTCCATCATTTAATAATAATAATTTATTTATTGTATTTGGGAGATTTAATTCATAAATTTTTGAAAGTTTATTTAAATTATATAATATGTTTATTTTTTTTGTTTTTTGGTTTTTGTTTAAAAAACATCCTGGTATATTTGGAATTGATGACTTACTTCTTTTTATTTTATAAAATTTTTTTGATGTTTTTAATATAGAAAATTCATTTTTATTTAATATTCCTTCTAAAAATAAATCTTGATCAACTTCTGCATTTATTATTTCTTTAAAGTTAAATATTGTTTTTATATTCTTTATCATTTGATATGATAATTTATTTTGATTTTGATTTTTTTTATATAATTCAAGTAAATCTTTACATAAAGTAATTTCATTATTTATTAATTTTTTATATTCTTCATATTTTTTTTTAATATCAATAAAAATTACTTCAAAACTTTTTAAATATAATTCTGCTTTTAAAATTTCATTTTCATAATTGTTAATTTCATTTTCAGAAAATTTTTCATTATTAATATTAATTAATTTATGATTATTATGTTCAATTTTGCATTTCTCACAAATACTAACATTACAATTTTCACAAAAGAAAATATTAATTTTATTATGAAAAGAGCATAAAGAATCAAAATTATTCATATCAATATTATTATGAAAAGCATGTAAATAACTATGATCTAAGCAAAAATATTTTAAACATCCTTTACAAAACCAAATACTTCCTAATCCTTTTTGAATACAAGAAAAACAATTTACGTTTTTTTTTGAAAGAGATTCATTTTGTAATTTTTTATAATCACAAATCTGAATTTGGCCATTGTGATTATTTGAACATGAATATTCTAACATTATTTTCTTTTGATCTTCTATAATTGAAAGAAATGGTATTGTAAAACATTCTGGACATCTTATTGTGTTTTGTAATTGGTTCATGTATTTTTTCATTAATTTTATTTTTTTTTTATTTAAAATTTAAATTTTATTTCTTTTTAAATATTAGTTTATAATGAGATAGTTTAAATATATTGCCATAAATTTTTTTTTTTTTGAGAGATAATAAAAAATATTTAATTTAATTTTAATGTTTGAATCTGAAGAAAAAATATAAAGGAAATGAGAATATATATCCTCCAAATTGAAATATATTTATTCTATACTATAAAATATTTATACATTCAAAGATAACAAGAAATTTTATTTCAAAAATTATATTATGTTTTCGATAAATTTAGAATAGATCAAAAATAAATAAAAATTTATATTATATATTAAAATTGTTTTATTGCTTTAAATAATATTAATTTTTTCTGATATGATTTATATTATATTAATATTTAAATAAGTATTTTATAATTTCAATTTCATATTAAAAATAAAAATAGCTATTGGGTCTTTCTAATTATCCAATAATGATGGATAAAATATTAATAAAAAGAATTAATGTATTATAAAATAAATTGTTTTTTAACATAAATTATCTAACACTAAATTTAATAAATTAATTTAAAAAATAAATCAAATCTCATTATATTTTTATTTTTTGTAAAAAATAAAATAAAAATTTTAGTAAATAAAACAAAATAAAATATCATTATACATTTTGAATAGAAAATCAAAATAATTGTTCTAATAATAAATATTTATACTATTTTTAGACAAATTTTTTAAAATTTATAATATTAATAAATAAAATAGTATTTATTATTCATTTAATATTTTGATAAAAAAACAAAAGATTATTTTTTTATATTTTTTAAATCAATAGCATTCATAATATTTATTAAACATTTCTGTAATAAAATAATTTTAAATAAATAAAATGAACAAAAAAACAACAAATTCAAAAGAAAAAGAACAAAAAAGAAAAAATAAAGGTAAAAGGAAAATAGAAATAACAAAAATTGAAAATAGATTAAATAGTCAAATTACATATTATAAAAGAAAAAAAGGATTAATTAAAAAAGTAATGGAACTTTCATTACTTTGTGATATAGATATATTATTAGTAATTGTCGATCAAAAACAACGTTTAAGTATTACAACAGCAAAATCAACTGCAGAAGAATTTATAGAAAATAATTTATTAAATTTCCATAATAAAATTATTAAAGAGAAATTCAATTTAAAAGATTACAAAAAAATATTTTGTGGTGAAAAAGATAATCAATCAATTAATAATATTGAAAAAGAAGAAGAAAATAAAGAAAAAAATGATAAAAATAGAAATGAATATTTAACAAAAAAAATAAATCCAAAATCAAAAAGTATTTCTGATATAAAAACAAAAAAAAAATTCAAAGTATCAATTCCAAATTTTTCATTAAAAACAGATAAAACAATAATAACAGAAATAAAACAAAAAAACATATTAAATTCAAATAATCAATTATCCCAAAATGATAAAACCCAAAATCAAAATAATAAAATATTAAAAAATAAAAATATAATAAATTTAAATAATAATAAAAATAATAATAATAATTCAATAATAAATTATGAAGAAGAAGAAAGTTTACAAATTAAAAAAAATGAAGATAAATTTCCTCAATTTTCAACAATTCAATCACCAAATTATTTTAAAGCAAATCAATTATTTTCTCCATTTAATCCAAAAAATTTTGATGGATTTAAAGCACCAACTCCTTTATATACTCCAAAACCAAATAATGATATTTATAATATGGTAAATATTTTTGTTAATCCTAATACTCCTGAACATAATAATCAGAAAAAAAAAAGAAATTATCTTAATGATAGTTTTAATATTAGTCCGATTAGAATTAATTCTATGAATAAGTTAATTACTCCTAATATTAATTCTGGGAGAATTTCTAATTTTTCTTTTAATAATAGTTGTAATAATAAAGATAATGATAATTTGTTTAATTTTGATGTTGAGAAAAATGATGGGATGTAATTTAATATATTTTTTATAATTTTTTGTATTTTATTTTATTATTTATTTCAAAAAATTATTATTTTTTTTTATATTTTTTCTATATTTATTATTTATACTATATAAAGTTTTTTAAAATATTATTTTATATAATTTCATTAAATAATTCTTTTTCATCAATATTATTATTTTCATTTTTATTAATTAGTTTATTTATTAAATCAGGATTTTTTCTCATCATAATAGAATCTAATTTAATAGTTAAAAGTTCAATAAGTGATTTAATATCAAAAAAATTTGCAGCATAAATTAAATCAATAATAATATTTATATCAATATTAGTATATTCAATATCCCATTTATTCATTTCACTTTCAAAATCATATATTGCAATTACTCTATTTATTTCCTTATGTTTATTATTATTATAATAATTAAGATAATCAACTATTTTTTTTAATATTTCATATTTAATATCATAAAAATTAAATATTGGTTTATCATCATCTAATAAATCATTAATTAATGTTTCTAATAATTTAGATTGCATTGCAGCTTCTTTTGAAAGAGAAATTTTTTCATTATTTGATGCAATTAATATAATTTCTTCCATAAAAAAATAATTTAAAAAAAAAGTTAAAATAAAAAAAATATATTTTATCAAAAATTTAAAAATAAAAAAATAAAATATCCATAATATAAAAAATGTCAGTAAAAAAAGAACTTTTCACATGTATGATTCACGATGGAATATTAAAAGACCCAGTAACATGTCAAGATTGTAATAACAATTTTTGTAATTTATGTGCATTAGATTCTCAAAAAAGAAGAGACGTTTGTCCTTATTGTGCACATAATCCATTTAGATTTGAAAGAAACAACATAATAAGAAATTTAATAAATTCAATGATTTTAGTATGTAATAAATGTGGAAAATCATTTAAAAAAAATGAAGAAAATGAATACGATGAGCATATAATGAATTGTGTAAAATTAAATTGTATAATATGTAAAGAAAAATTTTTTAATCAAAATGATTATAAAAATCATATTTTAAATGATGATAATCATTTAAATTTCATATCTATAAAATTTGATATAAATATAAATGATAAAGAAAATTCAAATTATGGAATAATACCAGGAATATATCAAGATCCAACTAAACCAAGACATTATTTAAATTTATTAAATAAAGCAAGAAAAGTTGATATTAGTAAAGAAGAAAATATAAATTTTGAAAATGTAGATTCTTTAATTCATAATATAGTAAATATACCAAAAGATTGTATTTTAAATGAAGAAATGGATTTATATTTTTGTTATAAGAAAACTAATCTTAATTGTAAATGTTGTATTGAACATATTTGTAAACCTGGTTGTTGTTTATGTAAAAGATGTATGAATTTAAATAAAGAATATCATGGATTAAAAATGCATTATTTAATTAATAAAGCTGGAAGGGCTGCAAGATATTCTAGAAGACATTTTCATTGTTATTGTAAATATATTAAACAAGTTAAAAATGATAATGGGAATATTTTTAATAATAAGTTTTTTTGTGGGGATATTACTTATTGTCAACCTTGTCTTGATTTAAATGATTTAATGGATGATTATTTAGGAGATTTGGCTAATGTTTTAAGGGATAAATTTTGAATTGTTTTTTATATTTTTTTATTTTATTTTTAATTTGAAAAAAAATTAATCTTTTTTCATATAACATCATAATATAATATATTGTTTATTTTTTTTATATATTTTTAATATATTTTAAATTATTTTAAAAACATAAGTATTACAATTTTGTTTATATTAAATAAAATTTCAATATTTTTTTAATAATATTATATTTACATTTTATTCCAATAACAATTTATAATTTAATTATCAAACTGATAAGTTTGGAAAATTGATTTTTCATTCTTTTCAATAGAAGAACAAAAGAAATATAAATCAAACATATTTTGTTCACTTATAATTTGTTTATAATACCATTTAATAATATCGATATATCTTCCTTTTTTATTTTTCTTATGACAAAGATGATAAAAAATGATAGTAAAAATTCCAATATTATTCTTAATATTTACTTTATCTTTAATATAAGAAAAAGAATAAAAACTACTTTTAAGTTTAGACTGTTCATAATTTTTTTTAATTTGAGACAAATCAACAGACTTATTAGGATTACTAATTAAATTATTAATCATAACTGTTCCACTATCATTTTTATTAATATTATTATTATTATTAATTTTATCAAATATCTTAGTAATTTTATTTGGTGTCATAACACCAATTCTTTCGAAAAAAAAATTAATTTTATTTTTCATAATTTTCTCAATATCAATTAAAGTTTGATATTCACAAAAAATATAATTTACTATTTTTGCAATAGTAACAACACTTTTAATAATCCCTCCAATTTCAACCATAAAATTTTGAAATTTTTTATAATTTCTCTCATAAATATATACCTTATTCTGCATCCAAAATTTATATGCTGTATAAACAGGGAAAGTAGTTTCAAAATTTTTAATATCATTCTGTTCAAAATAATAAGAATAATCTTCATATTTATTATTAAAGAAAAAATTACTAAAAGAAACAACTCTCAAAGGTTGAAAATTTAAATTACTAACAGAAAAAGTTTTCGAACCAGGAGAAAAAGTAAATCTAACTTGAAAAAAATCATTAATAATAGGTTCATTAAAATTACTAACATCAACTTCTTGAGTTAACATATTAATAACAGAAGCAATTAAATTTTCATTCATAAATTTATCAATATATTCTTTACTTTTACAACTATTAAAATTACTAAAAGTATCATTTTCACATCTTTGAATAATAATTTGATAAGAAGTATAATTTGGATTTGAAGTTCCTTTTGTATCAGAAGGATAAGGAAAATTAGGATTATCAATAGTAATATATTTTTTAGATGTAACATTATAATAACCATTTATACAATAACCTTCATTTAAAGGATATTTTTTTATTAAATCTTCAATATGATTTAATTTATATTTTTCTGATTTTTGAGGACATTTTGAATATGTATAATGACTAAATGATAATCTTGATCCTACATTATCTTTGTAATTTATTATTGTTGTTCCTTCGAAATCTTGATATCCAAATATTTCAATTATATTTTGTAAATTTTCATTTTTTGGAAAATCTGGAAATGTAAAAAAATGAAACATTGATGATTCGTTTATTGGGAAAATTCCTATATCATATTCTTGTCTTGTATAACAAAATGATGTTGGATTTAAATGTTGGATTACTTCTAAAAGGAAAAATATTCCAAAGAAAAAACATATTAAAGATGTTATTATTGAAAGAATTATTGATATTGAAGATGTGTGACTTTTCTGTTTACCATAATGAAAGGTTAATGGTTCGGAGAGAATATCAAAGTTTATTTTTCGCATAATTTTTATATTTTTTTTAATTTATATTTACATTTTTTTATTTTATTATATTATTTTAATATTATTTTTAAAAAGATTTATATTAAATTTTTGAATTAAAAATAATGATTGTTACATATAAATATGAAATATTTAAAATTTATATTTTTATTTAAGTAATTAAATAGAAATGTATATTATTCAATATTTTCATCAAATATGAAATATTATAATTTCACTTTTATATAAAAATGAAATATGAAATTTAATTTAAGTAAATATTTTTATTAATAAATTTATTAAATAGTTTTTTTTAATATTTAAAAGAATTTTTAAAAAAAATAATTTTTCTATTTTTAAAATATTTTATAAAATAGCAAAATTTCATTTAATTTCATTTTTTTTTATTTTTGCATTCTTCAATTAATTTTATATTTTCAGGATAAAATTCAATAAAAGAACCAAAACTATTATTATCAGAAGAAATATTTTTATTTTCTTCAATAATATTCAATTTTTTAAATTCCTTTATAACTCCTCCAATAAAAGTAATGCAAAAGGAATTTTCATTATTTTTTTCATTATCAAACATTTCAATAATTTTTGAAAAATGACAATTTGGTTTTTTATTTTTTGTAATTAAATGAATAAATATTATATATTCAGAAATATATTTTGATATAATTAAAATTTCTTCTGCATTATTATATTCATTATATGTATAATCAACTAATCCATCTTCAAAAACTTTAAAAAAATATTTTTCAATTGAACCAAAAGAATAATTTTGATTTTTTTCAACATTATTTTTTGTGTCTAAATCTAAATTTATTTTTTTGCAAAATTTTGAAAAAATATCTTTTAATTTTGTTTCTAATTCATTGATTTTTTTATTATAGATTTCAAAATTTTTATCATCTTTATTTATACCAATTGAATCTTTAGTCAAATTAATATCTGAATAATAATAATCAATTTTATCTGGTGTGTTAATCATTATTTTTATTATATGTAATTCTTCGTCAATATCATTTACTTTTTCTTTTGTTAAAAATTGAATAATATATTTAACTTCTAAAATACATAACATCAAAAAACTAGAAATTTCTTTTGAATATTTTTTTAAATAAATAGTTACTGTATCTTTAATTAATTTATCATAATATTTAATAATTGTTGAAATTTTATTATTCATATATTCTAAAATATTTTCAATAAAATTATTACTTATTTTTTTTGTTTTATTATTTTCATCCATTAATATATTTTTTCCATTTATAAAAGGGTCATTAAAAAGAGATTGATAATCATATCTTTTATCAATTTCAAGATGACATGTTCTTTCGATTAAATACTTTAATGACTTACTTATTTTTTTCTTTATTTTTATTGTTTTATTATTTTCTATTGTTTGTTTTATTGTTTCTTTCTCATTAAAATTATATATAAATTCATTAAAAGTCATTTTATAAATAATTATTCCTAAATTTAATATATTTGTTTTTTGATTTGGAATAAAATTTATTGTTTCTGATAATAAATAATTTTCCCTTTCAATCTCATTTGAAGTTAATTTGAATAATCCATAATCAAAAAATTTTATTTGAAAATCATTTTCTGATTTAAAATATTTAAAAATAAAGCTTTTACATGATAAAAATTCTAATACAATTTTTTTATCACAAATTATTTTAAAACAAGGAATTAATTGACATAATATTTTATAAATAAATTCTTCATTTAAACCATTTTTATCTTTAATCAAATCATCCAAAAATTTACCTTCACAATATTCAGTTACAATAATATAAGATAAATCAGTTTTAAAATAATCAATAAATTGAATAAAACAATTATTTAAATTTACATTTAATTGATTTAATAAACCAATTTCCTTATCAAATAATTGTTTATTATTAATACTTCCTTCAAAAATATTTTTAGGAAATTCTTTAATCAAAACAAATTCATTAGTTAATTTATCTTTTGCTTTACTCAAAGTAAAATTAAAACTTTCAAAAATAATAACTTTATCAATAAACCTTTCTTCCAAATTTAAATTTGAATTATCATTTTTTTCATTAATATCAATTTTAAAAAATTGATGTGAAAAATACTCATCATAATCAATTCTTTTAAATTGATCTTTTTCTAACATTTTATTTAACAAATCAATTAAATCATCAGAAATTTTATTAGAACAATTTTTAGGAATTTCAATTCCTTTACTTTTCATAATATTTTTAATAATTTCTTTTTCATTTCTCCCATTAAAAGGTAATCTTTTAAATAAAAGTTGATAACTAATTACTCCTAAAGAATATATATCAGCCTTCCAATTATAATCTTCATTTTTTAATACTTCTGGTGCCATTGTCGCAGGTGTGCCTAATTTAGTAGAAGTAATATCTTCATCCATTACTTTTGAAAAACCAAAATCACTTAATTTTGGTTTAAATTTAATTAAGGGGATTTTATTATCATATTTAATTAAAATATTTTTTAATTTTATATCTCTGTGAATTATTTGTTTTTCTTTTATTATATGAAAAACGTTGTTTAATTCTATTAAAATTTGTTTTAATTCTTTTTCTGTAAAACCATCTTTTTTTTCCTTTAAAATAATATCTAAATCTGTATCACATAATTCCATTATTATATAATAACATTCTTCTGTTTCTATATTTCCTATATATTTAACACTATTTTCATTATTACTTAATAATTTCATTACTTCTAATTCTTTGAAAAATGATTGAAGTAAATATTCATTTCTTTTTAATATCGTTTTATTTATTTCTTTTATTGCAACTTTTTCATTTGTGGATATTTTTTCTGCTTCATATACTCTACCAAATTGCCCTGAACCTCTAAATTTTATTATTTTATATTCATTTCCTATAGGTATTTCATTTTTGAACATTTTTTTATTGATTTTTTATTTTATATATATTTTGAAAATGAGTTTTTAATTAAATAAATTTAATATATTATTTATTTTTGATATTTATTATAATGAAATATTAAAAATTTTTTTGATTCTAAAAATAATAATTTGGATATTATTGCCTTTTTAATAAGTTTGGAAATTATATTATATAAATTAATTTTTTAAAATTATTCAAATATTTATTTTTATATTTACAATAATTATTATTTATAAAAAACCAAAATCCTTAATTTAAAAAAATCTAATAAAAGTCAATGAATAATTTATTGTAATTTATTATTCTGAAAAACTTTCTTCAATCCCATTTTTTTTCAAAAAATAATTACAATAATAATTACATTGACTTAAATTACCTTTTCCAGAATATAAAGCCATTTTAGAAACATTTTTAAAAGCATTA
>Ga0310695_10013158_pt1 | contig 11438 bp, 8 predicted proteins | sample RumenRJG_04DNA_FD_203882 | JGI IMG/M metagenome (GOLD analysis project Ga0310695, IMG submission 203882) | Bovine rumen microbial communities from Lethbridge, Alberta, Canada - RJG_04 (v2) (version 2) | ecosystem: Host-associated > Mammals > Digestive system > Stomach > Rumen | place: Canada... | reverse complement strand
TTCAATATGACACAATTTATTCAAACACAAAAATATTATCTAATAAAGAAAAATACATATTAAAAAAACAATTTATCCAAATAATTCCATCATATTTAACTCAAACTGAAAAAATAACATTTTCACTATTAAATATTTCAAATCCAAAAAATCAAATTGAAGAATATAAAAAACTTCAATGTGAAATAAATTCAATAAAATCAAGAATAACAGAATTAGAACTATCAAAAAAAACAAAAATATCAAAAATACAATCACTACGTCTTCTTATTAGAAGAATTGCAAATGATGATTGTTTTATTAAAACAAAAAATAATATTAATAATAATTCAATATCAAGAGAAAGAAAATTATCTCAAAATAAATATAATAATTGTTATCAACAAAGAAATGATAATAATTCAAATATTGAAATATCAAATAATAATTTATCAGAAAAAGAAGAAAATGAAGAAGGAAATTCCGATGAAGGTTGTGATAAAGATTATATATTATATAATAAAAAAATTCATAATAGTAGTTGTAATAATAAAGAAAAATGTGAAAAATTTGATTATGATAATAATAGTTTTATGTATAATAATTTGGATTTTAGTTTTATGGATAATTGTTTTAAATATTGTAGGAAGAATTTACATTTGTCAAAAGAGGATTTTTGGTCGTGTTAAATTTTGTTATTTTGAATTTATGACCTGGAAATTATTATTATTTGTTATTAAAATTTCTGGGTCTTTTTGGATTAAACTTAATATTTATCAATGGTTTGGTAAAATTTGGCTTTATAAGTCTTTTGTTTATTTTCTAGCTTTAGTTCATTTATTAAAGAATCTTTACTTAATTTTATTATTCTTTTTATTATTTGTTAAATTTATTATTATTCATATTATCAAAATTATTAAAAAAAATGACAAAAAAAAAACTTCTTTTTTAAAATTTATATAAATAATTCAATATTATTTATATAAATAAATAATATAAATTAAAAAATATATTACAAAAAAAAAATAAATAAATAAAAATTTCAAATCTCAAAAAAAAAATAAAAATAAAAAAATTAAGAAGAAATTAAATCTTTATACCCAGCAGTAGTACTATGAACAGTTGAACCAGATAAAATATTTGTTCTTTTTCTTTCTTTTTCTTTATGTAAATTAAGAATAGGAGTAGGATTAATAATAATACTTTCTTCTTTACTAATACAATCAACTTTATTAGTAATTTCATCTAAATTTTTTTTCAAATTAATATTTTTTTGTTTAGCTTCATTTAATTTCATTTTTAAATCTTCTTTAATTAAATTATCTTCATATTCTTTTCTTGATTTTGCCATTTCATCTTTTTCATTTTCATTTTCTTCTTTTTCATAAAGATTATATTTAGTTAACATTTCTCTATATTTTTTAAATAATTTATTATATTTATCCATATCTTTATTTTCTTTTTCAATTAAAATTTTTTCTTCATCTTCTTTTTGTTTTTCAATATTTTCTACTCTTTTATTTAAATCTTCAATTAAAGAAATTTGTTTTTTTAGTTTTAAATTAATATCATTTTTTTCTTTTTGTAAATAATATTTATCATTTGATTTTTTTTCTAAAATTGAATTTGATGATGTTAAAATATTATTTCTTTCATTTTTTAATTCTGTTATTTTCTTTTCATAAAAATCAAGTTTTGATCCAAATTCACCTAAAAGTTTTTTTATATCATGAAAAAATTCTTCTGCTATAATTTTATTTTTTTCATATTCTTCTTTTGATAATGAAACTTCTGTTAAATTATTTAATTTTTTTTTTTCTTCTTCTTTATGAAATTTACAATCTTTTTTTAATTGAAGAATTAATTTTTCTTTTTTTATTTTATTATCTAATTTATTTAAAACTTCTTTTCCTTTTATTCTTGTTTTTTTCTTTTGTTTTAAAACATCAGAAATTTGTTCTTTTATTTCATAATAATTATTATTTTTTTCTGTATTTTCAGTTAAATTTTTATGACTTGGAGAAAAAGATATTGACATTTTTTTATTTAAGAAAAAATATAAAAAGTAAATAAAATATTTTAATATTTAACTTAATTATTTAAATTATTATTTATTAATTTAAAAAAAATGAATGAAAGTAGTAGTGAATTTGATTCATCAAGTAATAAAAGTAATAATGAATTAATGGAAATTAGTGATAATGAAGAAGTAAATAATGATAATAATGGTAAAAAAAGTGTTTCTAAAACAAAAACAATTGGAAAAAATAATAGAAAAAAAAATGAACAAGAAAAAGAAAAATTTAAAAAATTTCAATTTTTAAATTATTTTGAAGCATTTAAAGAAAAAGAAAATTATATTAATAATAAAAGAGATGATATTTCTAAAATTGATTTTGAAATTGAACAATATTCAAACATAACTTCAAAATTAGATAAAAAATTTGAAAATTCATTAAAAGAATTAAGTACAGAAATTTCAATAGAAAATATAAATAAAATAAATGAAGGTAATTTATATGAATTAATTACTGAAATAATAAAAATAAATGGAAATATTTTTTTATATGGATTAGGAAGTAAATTATCTTTAATTTATAATTTCATACAATATTTTCAAGATAATGTAAATAATAAAGAAGGAAATAAAGAATATTATTTTTTAATATATAATTTATATAATCCAGAATTACTTTTAAAAAAAGTATTAATTTCAATTATGGAATTTTTAGTTGATTTAATGTGTAAATTTATTAATATTGAAATAAAAGAATTAAAACATATAAAACCAATTTCATTTGCAGAACAAATTGGAATAATTGAAGAATATTTAGAATTATTAGAAAATAATCATTTTAAAGGAAAAATTATAATAATATTAAATAATATTGATGGACCTAATTTTCAAAATAAAAATGAACAATATTATTTATCTTTTTTATCAAAAGAAAAATATATAAATTTAATAACAACATGTGATAATGTTAATATAGTAAATTTATGGACACAAGAAATTAAAACAAGATTTAATTTTTATTATTTAAAATTTAATACAATGATTCCATATTCAATAGAATTAAATCAAAGTAATAGTTTAACATATGAAAAAACAATTAGAAATGGTTTTGGTTTAACTGAAATATTTGAATCTTTTTCTCAAAATCAAAAAGATTTATTAAAAGAATTAGCAAATTTACAATTAAAAGGTGATTTTGAAAAAATGACTCCAAAAGGTTTAGTTGATTATTTTATTGATGAAGGATTAGGAATTTGTAATAATCAAAATAAGTTAAATGAATTAATTTTAGAAGCAAAAGATCATGATATTGTTTCTTTTAAATTATCTAATAAGATTAATAAAGAGATTTATAAATTTGAAATTGAAAATAAGTTTATTGAAAAAATAAGTAATGGAGATTTTATATTTGATAAATTTTAATATTTTAATTAATTTAATCATATTAATTTTAATTTAATAAATCAAATATCAATAAAAAAGTTTAAAAGATATAAAAAAAAGTGATTAAAAGTTAAATAATACTTTAAAATAAAAAAAATGTCAGATAATGAAGAATTATATGTTTCTGGTTTTGTAAATTGTTTAAATTGTAATTCATTTTTAACTGATTTTAATCAATGTTCAAAATGTCAAAGAAGATTGTGTAATGATTGTTGTAAAGAATTAAAGGGTAAAAGTTGTCCATTCTGTCATAAACCTTTTTATTCAGAAAAAAATCAAAAAATGGATCGTCTTTTAAAAAATATGCAGAGTATTAATTGTAAATATTGTAAAAAAGAATTTAAATCAGTTGATTCATTAAGAAATCATGAATGTATTAAAGAAGATTTATCTTGTCGATTTTGCAAATATATTTCTAAAGATGATAATGAATTTTTAAATCATATTACTGAAAGACATAAAGAAGAAATTATGGAATTAATGAATGAAGAATAATAATTATTTTTTATAACCAAAAAAAGATTTTATTCATGTTTTTTTCATTTTTTTTCTTTTTTTATTTGAAAATTATTAATTTAATTTATGATTAATAGGACTTTTTAATATCAAAATATTATTTTATTCAATAAAATTATTAACTCTTTTATATTATAATATATTGAAAAAAACAATGAAATTAAAAAACAAAAAAAATATTTTAAAATAATTTTCATATCACAAAATATATAAAAATTCAAAGAAAAAAGCAATAAAAAAAATAAAAAAAACTTAACCCAAAACTTGTTCTTTTTTTTCTTCATTTCCTTCATTATTTTTATTTTCATTTTCCAATTTATCAACAATAGGATTAACCTCATCATTTTCATCAATAACATTTAAATTACTATTATCAACATAAGACAAATCTTTATTTTTTTCATTATTTAAATTTTTATTAACATTTTTTTTTTTTTTATTACTTTCTAACATATCAGAAAATTTACTTCTTTCCTTAGCAAGTAATTTTTGATATTGTCCAATAGCAAATTCTCTATCATGAACTTGTTGTTTAAAATTTCTATCTTCTAAAAATGCTTTTTCATTTAAACTTTTAGAAATTTCATATCCATTTCTATAATTACTTAATAAATTTTTTTGATTAATTACACTATTTAAACTTTGATTATATCTTAAATTAATATCTTTCCAATTTATACTTTCTTTTTTTTGTTGATCTATTAAATCTTGATTTTGTCTATTTGTTACTTTTCTTTCCATTCCATCTTCCATCATATGATAAATTTTCTCCTCAACTGCACTTCTTCCTTGCTTTAAAAATTGTCTTTGTAAATTTATTTCATGTAATTTTTTCATAAAAATTTCATCTTCTTTTCTTAATTTTTCTCTTTTATTTTCTAAATTTTTCCTTGCTTCAAAAGCATTAAATTCATGTATTTGTCTTTTTAAATTTTCTTGATTTTTCATATCATCTAATTTTTTTTGTCTTTTAATTTCTCTTTCATTTCTCATTTTATCTCTATAATTCATAATAAAATTTGCTTTTTGTAATATTTCATCATTTTTTTCTGACATTTTTAATTTATTTTCTTCTCTTTTTGAATTTATTTCATCTAAATGCATTTTTTTTTGAATTTCTAATCTTTCTTTTAATTCAATTATTGACATTTCTTCTAATAAACCATAACCAGGTGTTTCACTGGGATCATAGCCAGTAACCCTTTTAACTGGAATTTTTTCTAATTCTCTTATTTGTCTTATTAAATCATCTCTTCTATCATTTAAAATTTTTTGTTCTTCTTTTGCTATTAATGTTAATTTATTAAATTCATTTCTGAAATTTTGATAATTTTCTTTATTTTCTATTTCTCTTTTTATTCTATTTTTATTTATATTTTCATGTTCTTTTCCAATTTCTAATACTAATTCTCTTTTTTTTGATATTTCTCTTTTTTTTTTTTCATTTCTATGTTTTAAATTTAATTCTTCTTGTCTTTTATGTTCAGCGACTTTAATTTGATTTTCTAAAGTTTTTCTTATTTTATAATTAACAGCAGCATCTCTAGCAAGACCTAATTCAATTCTTCTTTTTTGTATTTTTTGCATATTTAAAATATCATCTCTTTCTCTATTTTCACTTAAAAATCTTTCATATTCAGAACTATCAGTTTTTTCAATTAATTTTCTTTTTAATTCATTTTCTTCATTTTTTTTATTTTTATTAATATTAAATTCTTCTCTTAAAATTCCTGCTTCATTATATTTAACATCACCATTAAATTTAGAATAATCAATTGGTGGATTAACATATTTATTATTAAATTGTAAAGTACTTTCAATTTTTTTTTCAATTTCTTCTTTTATTTTTTCTTTATTACTTGGTCTTTTATCAGAAGCAAATTCAAATGGTTTAACATTATATTTTTCTAAAACATTTTTTTTTATTATTTCTAATCTTTCTTTTCTTTTATTTTCAATATCAGCTAATGAAGTTTTATTATAATCTCCTAAAGGAAGTGGTTTCATTTCAAATTTTGTTTCTAATTCATTTGGTTCTTTAAATTTTCTTGGTTTATTTTCACTTAAATTAAATGGTTGTATTATTAATTCTTTTTTTGTTTTTTTTGCTAAATTTAATCTTGTTGTTCTTTTTTTTTCTCTTTTTAATTGAGATAATGTTTTTCCTATTTTTGAAAGATCTTTTACTTCTTTTTCTTCTTCTTCTTCTTCTTCTTCTTCATTTTCTTTATTTTCTTTATTTTCATTTTTGTCATCTTGTTTTTTTTTTTCATTTTCTTCATCATTTAAAGTATTTCTGGCTTTTTCGTATAAAAAATCTAATAAATCTTCAACATCATTTGCAGTTTTTAATAAACCTCCGATAATTTTTTCTTCGACATAAGTTGGATCATAAACAGTAATCCAAATGTTTTTTAAAGTATTATTTAAAGTATCTTCATCAAATAAAAATTCAAATAATTCATTCATTTTCATATAATCTTGAGCCTAATTTTTTTTTTAAAATTTTTTAAAAAATTAAAAAATTTTAAAAAAAAGAAATTAAAAAAAATATTTTTTACTAATGCTAATGATTTAAAATCATCTAATGATAATTCATTCATTCTAAAAACTGCCATGTATATAAATATACTAAAAAGTAATTCGTCTTTTCTTTCTGTTGATCCTGGTTTTGCTTTAAATAATGCTTCTGTTGTTACTTTTAAAAAATCTCTTTTTTCTAAAACGCCATAAAAAATTTGTTTTATAAACATTCTTTCATTTTTATCTTTTGTTAACTAATTTTTTTTTTTTAAAAAAGTTTTTGTTATGTTTTTATTCTTACTTTTCTCATGAAATTCATTATGAAAGAATCAGGTCCTTCTATTATTGGGTTGAATTTTTTTAAAGCGTCTATGCAACTTTGGATTAGATCATCTAAATGCATTTTTTATTTTATTTATTTTTTATAACTTATTTAATTATATAATTTATATTTTTATAAAATATTTAAATAAGATTAATTATAAATTATTTAATTTTTTTTAATCATATATTGAACTTTTTATATTATATTTATTACCTTGTTAGATTTTAATTGAATTTATAATTAAACAAAATATTGATTTTAAAATAAGATGATTATGATAATATTATTTTAAAAAAATTCATTAATAACTAAAATTGTTTTTGTTTTTACATTTTTCATTAATCTTATTCTTTCTTTTCTATATATCTTTCAATAAAAATTTTTTTAATTATAATTATATATATTTCTTTATTTAATTATATTTAAAAAATATATTTTTGAAAAATTTATTATACAAATAATCAATCTTTTTTATATTTTTTTAAATAAAATTTATTAATAAGAAATAATAATCAAATATTTAATTAATATTTTAATATTTAAAAAAAATTAGATAAAAAAATTATTTTATATTTCATATATAACAATTATTGAACATATACTTTATATAAAAAATTATATTTTTATGGGTAATGGTGCAATCAATAAACATCCAATAAAAAAAAATGAATTAATGGAAATGAGTAAAATAACTCTTTTCAAATCTGAAGTAATAACAACATTTTTTGAATTTTTTAAAAAATTTTCATCAAAAATAAAAGATGATGGATTAATAGATTACAATGAATTTTTATCAATAATAAAATTAGATGATAATACATTTTCAAAACATTTATTTTATTCATTTGATCAAAATAAAGATAACTGTATTAATTTTAGAGAATTTTTAAAATTTTTTAGTGTTTTTGAAAATGGAAAAATAATATCTCAATGTGAATTATGTTTTAAATTATTTTCAAATCCCCAAACAAATAAAATCGAAAAAGAAACATTAATAAACATAATACAAGATGCAATTTCTTCTCATGAAATATTAAAAACTTATTTAACTCAAAAAGATATTGAAAATATTGTAAATTACACAATGGAAAAATATAAATTTTTAATATCTAAAACTAATATAATTAATAATTCAACATTAGGAAATTTAATTAATATTTCTTCTTGTGAAAAAACAAATAATGGTGAAAGTATTTTAAATATAAATAAATTTTTACCTAAACCAAGATTGACTGTTAATAGTTTAAATACAAATTTTTATTTACATGGAAATAGTAATTGTATTAATAGTTCAAGTTTAATTGATAATAATAATGAAAATTTTGATGAAATTAGTTATGATGCTTTTCAAGAAATTTTTAATAATGAACCTAATTTGATTAATTGGATTAATATTAATGTTGATAAATTAAGAAGTTTTAATAAAAAAAATACAAGTTGTTGTTTTTAATTTGTTTTTTGAATAAAATGTTATTATCACATATCATTTTATTTTTTATTAATTTTTATAATGTATATGTAATTGAGTATTTTATTTTATATTTATGTTAAATTTTGTTAAAAAAAGTTTATTAATCATTTTTATATTTTTTGCTTAATTTTTATAATATATTCTAAGTGTAATATATAATAAAATTATTTATATATTTATTGTTTTATTCTTGATTATTTTCATTTAATTTTGCATTTTCATTATCATTTTTTTCATCTTCAATTAAGATATTCTCTTCATTTTTTTTTTCTTCAATTAAATTATTATTATCATTTGTTACCTCATCATTAAAATTATAATATTTCCTCTTATCATCATTTTCAAAATGTTTATCAATAGGAATAATCTTTTTAATATCCTCCTTACTTTTTTCCTCATCTTCATCTTCTTCATTTAACTCATCAATAGATTCCTTCATAGGTTTCCCAACAGTTTCCTGTAGAAAAATCATTAAAAACATAGCAATAACACATAAAACACCATAAATAACAAAATTAGTATTCATATTAAAAAGTTCTAAAAACATAGGAGAAATAATAGAACCAAAATTACCAAATCCAGCATTAATACCAAATCCAATAGATCTAACAGGAGTAGGATAAACTTCTAATGAATAAGTATAAAAAATAGTATGATTAGCACTAATACAAAATCTAGCTAATAAATCTAAAATAAAATAAATTGTATTATTTAAATTTACAAAAGCTAATAAAATACAACATGTTATTGTAATGATAAATCCACCCCAAATTGTTCTTTTTCTACCTAAACATGGAATTTCCATTAAAATTCCTGATATGAAATATGCAAAAGCTTCAGCTATATATAATATTACTAAATTTCTATATATGTTTCCTGGGAGTGATTTACTTCCTACTGATATTCCATTGTATATTCCACATGCTGTTAACCAACAATAATTTAATATTAGAAATTTATATCTTATTGATGGATATTTTATAAAGGCACTTGCTGTTATTTCTTGAAGTTTTTTATTCTTTTTTTTTAGTAATGTTCTTTTTTTGTTTTCATCTCCTATTAAAGTGTCATAATGATTTTCTATATTTTCTGTTTCATTTGTTTCTTCATTTGAATCTTCATTTGATAAGAAATCTTTTATTTTTTGATATTCATCACTTTGTAATTTTTCATAGTATGATTCTTTTAATCCATTAAATGATGCAATACCTTCTAAAATATTTAATGTTTTTTCCATATCATGTTTATGTATAGTTTGCCTTGGTGAATCATATATAAAAAAAATAATAATTAACATCATTACAAATATGCAAATTATCAATATTTCAAAAACATATTCCCATTTTTGAATATAATAAAATAAAATAACATAAAAAATCCCACAAAAAGTATAACCAATATTAACAATATTCCCATATAAAGATCTTCTATCATGACAAACAGATTCTTCAACTAAAACTAAAGAACTATAACATAAAAAATTTCCAAATGTTCCAACAAAAATTAATAAAACTAAAATAAAATAAAAATGATCAATTAAAACACATAAACCAATAGCAATCATAAAACCAATAGAAGAAAAAATAATATTTTGTTTATGAGTAAATAACTTAGTAATTAAAGTAAATAATAAAGCGCCACTTGTATTACCAATAAAAGTAAAAGAACTAATTAAACCAGTTTTAACTTCATCACATTCAATTTTATAATGTGAAACCCAACTATAATCATAAATTTTAGTAATGTTATATTTTTCATTTTTACATATATCATATGTTAATGATGTGTTTATTGTTTCATTATTTTTTAAATATGTTACTTCGGGAACTTTTTCTAAAAAAGGAAGAACAACTGCCATAAAGTTACAATGAATCCAAAGAATTGTCATTATTATTAAGAGGAATACTTGATATCTGTTTCTGTTTCCTGCTATTGAGATTAGTTTGTCTATTTGTTCATCAATTTTCATTTTTTTTTTTTTGATATTTTTTTTAAATGTTTAAATTTTTTATTTAATTATTTATTGTTTATTTTAATTATTTTTTTATTATTTTATTATTTATTATTTATTATTTATTTTCATTTTTATTTTTTTTTTGTTTATTTAGAACTTTCTCTTAAATGATTGTCAAATAATATTTTTTTTATAAATTCAGTATCAGCAACTTTTGGCATAATTCTCCTATGAATTTTATCAATTAAACTATTATCACAATATTCTTTATTATTTAATTTACTTAAATTATCTTTATAAACTTTCTCATAATCTTCACTTAAACTATTATTTTTAAAACAAAAATGAATTTTATTTAAATCTTCATTATTATCAATTACATAAATTAAAGGAAAAACTTTATCTAAAATATTAAAAGCTTCAGCATAAGCTTGTAAATTTCTAGTCATTGTATTATTAATATACATTCCATTAGATTTTAATAAAGAATAAATTTTCAAAAGAACATTATTATCAAAAAATTTTTTAGGTGGACTAATATCTTCTTTAATATTAGTATTAACAATATTATTTATAATCAAATCATAATAATTTTCATTTTTACATTCCATTAAAAAAGTTTTAGAATCATTAAAAAACCATTTAATATTTTTTTTTTCTTTTTTATAATTATTTAACCCAAAATATTTATTTCCAATATCAACAATTTCTTTATCACTTTCAACATTATCAATTTCAATATGAGATTTTAAAATTTTATCAAAAAAATAACTTAACATACCACAATTGGCTCCAAGAATTAAAATTTTTAAATTTTCTTTTGGAAAATTACTCATATTACTAAAATATAAAGCACATAAAACAACTTTTGTATAAAAAACAGGAATTAAAGAATCATCAAAACATTGAACAAAACCTTTTTTAGATAATCTTTCAATAGTAAATAAAGGAATATAATTAAAACTATTTTCTTCTTTTTTAATTTTATTCATAGAAGATAAAATTAATTTTATTTCAGTTTGAACTTCATTTGGTCTTGCTTTATATAATAATTGTCTAAAAGTATCTTTTCTTTCATTATCAACAATATCTCTTATAATAAAATTATTTCCAGAATATACAAAACTAATTTTTTGATTTTCATCACTCATTAACATAACTGGAATAGATTCATCAACACAATCTTTAAATCTAAATAATAAAATATAAG
>Ga0310695_10013157_pt1 | contig 11439 bp, 5 predicted proteins | sample RumenRJG_04DNA_FD_203882 | JGI IMG/M metagenome (GOLD analysis project Ga0310695, IMG submission 203882) | Bovine rumen microbial communities from Lethbridge, Alberta, Canada - RJG_04 (v2) (version 2) | ecosystem: Host-associated > Mammals > Digestive system > Stomach > Rumen | place: Canada... | reverse complement strand
CGGCGCGCGCGGCAGCCTGCCATGAATGCTGGAGGGCTTCCGTAGACTCGGAAAACCAGCTGTCGTTCGTGATGAACACGAGCACGTCCGCCCCCATGCGCGCAAATCTGCGCACAAGAGCGGAGTCTGTGTCTTCGTAGCATATTCCAACGCCGAGACGCACGTCTCCAGATTCGAGCAACTTCGGTTCGCCGGCATGGCAGCTCCCGACGGGCGCAAGTTTCTGAAGAAACGTGAAGACCTTGTCGAACGGTATGTATTCACCGAACGGAACGAGATGCACTTTGTCGTAGACGCCGGCGATTTTCACCTTGCCGGCCCCGTCCCTGCAATACAAAGCCGCCGAATTGAACATCTTCCCTGATTCCCTGCGCGAACCGCCGGCCAAAAGAGCCTTGGCGCCCGTCTCTTCCAATGCGAAAGACGCGAAACGCAGAGCGGCAGGAGATGCGACGTCGCCGAATTCGACAAGTGCGCTTTCGCTCAGCACGAGAAAGTCGCATTTTGCATGCGCTACGCCGGCAAAGAGTCTCGCATAGGCCTTTAATGGATCTGCCTCGGCGTCTTTGAAAACACACGGAAAATTCCTCTGCACCATCGCAAAGCGCACCGTTTCCGCCGAAACTGGATCGCGCGTCACTGCGCCGGCCGCCCAATACACGGCGAAGACGACGAGAAAAGGCAAAAAGGTCTCGACAGATCTCACCCACTTTTCGACAGGAAGACGTACGGGCTTGTAAACGCGCTCCGCTATCGATGCCACCGTGCCGTTCACGAGAACGACGACGGCGCCGAGAAGATACACCCCGCCGACGGAAGCGGGCGCGCCGAGGCCGGAATTGGCGAGAGGAACGCCGAGCTGGTTCCATGAAAAGCCGCCGAAAAGACGAGACCTCACGATCTCGAGCCCGGCCCACAGCACAGGCTCGACGACGACAAGCATGACAATTCTCCAGTAATACGGCCGCCCTTTTGCAATGCGCCACGCTTTCGACGAGAGATACCCGAAAGCGCCGAAATACAGAGCGAGATATGCCGAAAGCGCACCGTGGCCGAGCGCGACGAGAGGCCACGGGCCGCCGTTCTTTATTATCGCCGGCATCCATGAAAGCGTCGCCACCCAAAAAAGAAAGCCGTTAAGAAACCACAGCCTGAAGCTTTTGCGCGGAGAATGGGTGCGCGAATACCAGAGAAGCAAAGCGACGGCAAAAAACACGTCGGTTCTCTCTCCGACCGGCGGGAACGCTCCCCAGAGGAGAAAGGCCGGAAGAACGCGCGCGGCTTTTTTAGCAAAATCGATCAGTTTCGTTATCATTTCAGACATCCCAGCTTCTGTCTATGCGTTCGATGCATCCAGGCGGGACATCGAACTTGCGCGGCTGACGCCGGACGGTCGCGTAAATTCCGCCTCTCTTGAAAACGGCATAGCCGCCGAGATCGGCAGGAGCGCTTTCGTTGACAGAGATGAAAAGCGGCGTGGACTGTCTTGACAAGAAATCCACCGCATATCCGCTCTTTGCGAGAAATTCCGCGTTGGCGCGCGAATTTTCCGGGCTTGCGACGAACCTCCGCACTCCAAGACGCGAAAGCACTGCGAGAGCGTGAGAATTGAATGCGTATACGGGCCAGTCCGCCGTGATGTCGTCGACGCCGAGAGTCCGCAGCAGCCGAAGCGCCGCAAGCGAAGAAACCTCCCATTTCGAGAACCCGAGCCTCAAAGCCCTTTTCACGAACATCCGAAGATCGCGGAAAGCCGATTCGTCAGTCCAGACAGGAAGCGCAAGGCGCACCTTCGCGCCGGAGAGAGATGAAACATCGTCATCCGGAGTGACAAGGACGACTGTTTCATCGGCATCTTCCGTCCCGGTAAAACGGGAAAGAACGGTTTTGACCACTTTCGCCGGGCTTTCTCCGGCATCTGTTGTCGAAGGCGTCTCCGCACGCAAAGCCTCTTCCGCCATGCGAGCGCGCCGAGAGGCCCTTGCTTCTTCGAGTTTTTCAAGCGTGTCCCTGCGCAACGCGTTCAGCATTCCACGCGGCACGAAAAGATTGTCAGGATTTGATATTTCGAGCCCGGCGAGAAAATACGGCGTTCCTCCGAGCCGAGAAAGCGCGTCTGATGCCGTTCTGGCGTTTCTGTCCGCATCGGATGCTGGAGCGAAAACTCCTTCGGAGACGCACTCCGCCCGCGCCCCGCAGGCCGAAGCCGCAAGCAAGAGCCGGTTTGCGGAAACGGAAAGCGACAAATCGAGAGCAACCGCCCCGGGATAATCGCACGGACGATATTGCGGAGACGGGAAACGGCGTTTGACGGCGTTCGACATCGAATGGAAAACTTCGGCGCCGGGGACGACGGCGCGCTTCAGTCCGGCATACTGCACGCCGCCGGGGAGAAGAACCTCGATGTCGTCTCCCGCCGCCACCTCGAAAACTTCGGCCCTCGAAATGGCGCGGCGCATGGACGTTATGCCGAAGCCGCACGGCCTTCCGCCGTCAGGAGAGGCGAACTGCAGCCCGTCATGGCGCTCGAGCGGCCTCAGCGTATGGAAACGTATCCATTCGCGGCCGTCGCGGTCTTTTGTAACGCGTTTCACGACGCCCGTCTTCGCGCCTGCATGACCGACAGACACGGGATCGACAACGCTTTCGCCCGCGCCGCGGCCGTCGAGATAGAGTTTCGTTGTCTTGCGCGAAAATATCGTCTCGATGTCGCCGTCCGAGATGGAAGGCTTTTTTCCGTCGAGAATGTCACGGTAGCGGCGCGTGACCGCGGCGACATACAGCGGAGATTTCATGCGCCCTTCTATTTTGAGCGACGCCGCGCCGGCATCGACGAGTTTGAGGGCGTCTTCGCCGAGCCGCAGGTCTTTCATCGAAAAAGGATATGTCGCGCCGCCGTTCTCCCCCGCGAAACACGACCTGCACGAATACGCGCAGCATCCCCTGTTTCCGCTGCGCGAATTCTCGATAGCGGAAAAAAGGCAAAGCCCGGAGACCGAATAGCACAGCGCCCCGTGGATGAAACATTCAAGCTCTACTCCGCCGCATCTTTTCGCTATCGCCGCGACGTCGGCCGCCGTCGTCTCGCGGGCGAGAACGACGCGCTCGAAACCGAGCTCGCCGAGAGCGACCACGCCTTCGAGATTGTGGGCGGCAAGCTGTGTGGATGCATGCAGGCGAAGCGAAGGGAAATGCTCGCGGCACATTGCCGCCACGCCGAGATCCTGCACTATGAGCGCGTCCGGGGAGATTTCCTCGAGGCGCGCGAGATCCTCCGCGGCGGAACGCATTTCAGATTCTTCCACGAGCGTGTTGTAGGCCACGTGCACTTTCTTCCCGCGGCTTCTGGCGACGGCGACAAGACGGGAGAGTTCTTCGAACGAGAAATTGCCGGCGAACGCGCGCGCCGAACGCTCTTTCAGCCCGCAGTACACCGCATCGGCGCCTGCATCGAACGCATAAAGCGCCGTCTCGAAATCACCGGCCGGAGAAAGAAGTTCGACCTTGTCCAATCAACCCCTCCGACGGAAAAGCCGTGCAGCGAAACTGACCGCCGGCACTACGGCGAACCCGCCCACCATGGCGACGGCTCCGCAGTCCACGGGGTTTACAGGATTGCCGAGAAGCATGTTGGCCACGGTGATTCCGACGCCCCACGCGAACGACGCCCACACGGCCTCTTTTTCGATTCCGCTCCAGTACAGCGAAAGAACAAACGGCGCAAGAAACGCTCCGGCGAGAGCGCCCCACGATATGCCCATGAGCTGCGCTATGAAAGTGGGAGGATTGAGCGCGATAAGAACGGAGAGCGCGATAAAGAAGATTATCAGGACACGCATCACCACAACCTTGCGTTTCTCGACGGTGACGGCCACGGCGTCGTCGATCTGCCCCGCGGCGACCTCTCCTTCGCCGGAAATCCTGTCGCGGTATATTATATCGAGCGTCAAAGTCGAAGCCGATGTCAGAACGAGAGACGCAAGCGTGGACATCGATGCAGAGAGGACAAGAAGCACGACGAGCGCGATAAGCGCATCGGGCAGAGTCGAAAGCATGGAAGGAATGATCGCGTCAAACTGGAGCCTCCCGTCGGGAAGCGTCTCCGGAGCGGGGAAGAGACGGCCGAACCCGCCGAGGAAATAGCATCCTCCCGCGACGGCGAACGCGAACAGCGTGGATATCACCGTGCCGCGGCGGATGGCGGATTCGTCTTTGATCGAATAAAACTTGCCGACCATCTGCGGAAGCCCCCACGTGCCCAGAGAAGTTAGCACGACCACGCTGAGAAGACTCGCCGGCGCAGGGCCGAAAAGCGAAGCGTATGCGCCCTTCGCGACGCCTGGAGACTCGACGAGCGCCATCTTCGAGACGGCGTCGACAAGCCCTCCTTTGAGGCCGAGCACGGCGATTATCACGGCCGTTATTCCGAACAGCATCACTATGCCCTGGATGAAATCGTTTATCGCCGTCGCCTTGTAGCCGCCGAGAATGACATAGACCGCCGTAAGCGCGGCCATCGCCGCCACGCACCAGTGGTACGACACTCCGAAGCCCATTCCAAACAGCGTGCCGATGCCCTTGTAAACGCCTGCCGTGTAGGGGATGAGAAAGACGAACGCTATTATGGAGGCCGCGATTCTCAGGCCTTCGCTGCGGAATTTGGCCCCGAAGAAATCAGGCATAGTCCTCGATCCGAGGCGGCGGGTTTCCGTCATCGTCCTTCTTCCGAGCACAAGCCAGGCGAGAAGAGAGCCTATCACCGCGTTGCCTACGCCTATCCATGTCGCCGAAAGGCCGAACTTCCAGCCGAACTGCCCGGCGTAGCCTATGAAAACGACAGCCGAGAAATAACTCGTGCCGTAGGCGAAGGCGGTAAGCCACGCACCCACGTTTCTCCCGCCGAGCACGAAACCGTCGACTGAACCAGCGTGGCGGCGGCTGTAGAAGCCCACCGCCGCCATCACGGCGAAGAAGACCAGCGTCAACGATATTTTGACGAGCATCCGCTAAATCCTTTCGGCGTTGCGGCGTTCGAGTTCTTTCCTGTATGCGGCGAGGTCGACAGTCCTGCGCGCGACGCCCGACTTCACGGCGGCTTCGGCCACGGCGAAACTGACCTCGACGAAAAGCCTCCTGTCGAACGGCTTCGGAATTATGTAGCCGGTGCCGAATTCAAGATTTTCTCCCGGATAGAGTTTCTTCACTTCCTCCGGAACTTCTTCTCTCGCGAGCGCGGCGAGCGCCTCGGCTGCGGCCACTTTCATCTCTTTGTTCACGGTCGTAGCCATCACGTCGAGCGCGCCTCTGAAAAGATACGGGAAGCCGAGCACGTTGTTTATCTGGTTGGGATAATCGCTCCTGCCCGTCACCATGACGTATTTTCTCCCCTCGAGAGCCTTTGCCACGACGTCGGGAGAAATCTCGGGATCGGGGTTGGCCATCGCGAATATGGCGGGGAATTCGCCCATCGTCTTCACGTCTTCGCCGTCCAGGACGTTGGCGGCGGAAACGCCGATGAAGACGTCCGCTCCCTTGAGCGCCTCTTTCAGTGTGAGCGCGGAAGTGTCGACGGCGTGGCGGCGCTTGTATTCGTTGAGATCGGTGCGGTCGCGGCGGATCGTCCCCTTGCGGTCGCACATTATAACGTTCCTGACGCCGGCGGCTTTGCACATCTCGCAGATTCTTATGCCTGCCGCGCCGGCGCCGTTCATGACAATCTTGAGATCCTCGAGTTTCCTGCCGGCGAGCCGCGCGTAGTTCATCACGCCCGCGAGCGAAATAACGGCGGTGCCCCACTGGTCGTCATGGAAGACGGGGATGTCGAGTTCGCGGTCGAGAACGTCTTCGATCTCGAAACACGCGGGAGAGGCGATGTCTTCGAGATTCACGCCGCCGTACTGAGGGGCTATCGCCTTCACCGCCTCTATCACGCGCTTCGGGTCGGTCCTGCCTGTGTCGCGGCCGTCTTCGCGGCAGTGCGCGAGCGGCACGGGCCAGGCGTCGACGTCGCCGAACGATTTGAAAAGGACGGCCTTGCCTTCCATCACGGGGATGGACGCCGCGGCTCCGAGATCGCCGAGCCCGAGAATCGCCGTGCCGTCGGAAACGACGGCCACGAGATTGCGCTTCGCCGTGACATCGTACACGGAAGCCGGATTTTCGGCTATCGCCTTCACGGCGTGGGCTACGCCGGGCGTGTACGCGAGGCACAGATCGTCTTTCGTCGCGAGCGGTTTCGCGAGCCTCACGGCGACCTTGCCGCCTTCATGGAACTTCAATACTTCTTCTTTGCCGAATCCCGACATCTGTTTTTTTCTCCTTGGATGTTTGCGCCGCTCCCCGGCGCAAGGGTTTCTTCCGATAGCGAAAACTTTTTCAACGCAACGCCGGTGGGCTCGACGGTCTGGCGCACGACATCCATCCATCCTGGAGAAAATTCGCACGCGATGACGAACGTGTCGACATTGAGTTTTTTAATTATTTCGGGCGCGTGGGAAAGAGTGCCCAAAATCATGACTCCTCCGATGAACTGCCCTCGCAGGATTATGTCGTCGTCGATTATGCCGACGATCATGCGGCTGCCTACAGAGGCGTTCCTCACGAGCTCGCGGCGGAAGGCGCGGTATCTCAGGCCGGATCCGTACACGAGAATGCGGGAGACGTCGCTGCGCGTCTTCATCCTGTTGCAGTCTATGGCGTAGAAAAGATCTCTCACGAGCGGACGCGTCACGCGCACGAGAAGCAGCAGCACGAAAACGCTCATGGCGTAGACCGGAGTCGACGAATGCAGGGCGACATGCCTTTCCGAGGGGGCGTAGTACAGGGCGATCGCCCCTATCGCCGCGCCGAGCATGCATGCGCAAAGAAGCCGCGCGTAGTTGGAAAGCATCGCCCGCGACCAAGCCATCCTGTAGATTCGAAAGAACACGAGACAGACGAAAACGCAGACAGCGCGGACCGGGAGTTCTATGCGCAGATCATCACGCGAAACATCCACGCCGAAAATCCATTCCGTCGCGAAAAACGCCGACACGAGAGCGAATACGTCGAACGAAACATAGAACGGCACGGCGAGCCTGGCCCAGCGGCGGCGGGATGCCGAATCTCTGGAAAACGCCATGTCGCGGAGAATCCTGCCGGCATCGAAAAGCTCCACGCGGGCTATGTCCTTGAATATCACGATCGACGCCACCGCCACCGCGAAAAGCCACAACCCTCCGGCTCGCGATTTGAGCGACATGCCAATGAGCCCGACCGCGACGAAAAAGAAGGCGACCGCGTAGAGCATGAGCGCCGCCTTGCGCTGGTTGAGGCCCGCCGCGCGGAGAATCCTGTGGTGGGTGTGGTCGGTATCGGCTTCCATCACGCGGGCCTTGCCGTCAACGGGCCTGCCTTCCTGATTTTCGAGGATGCGCCTGAGCGAACGGCGCAGAATCGCCACTGCCGTATCGAAAATCGGCACGCCCATCGCAAGCAGCGGCATTCCCACGGAAACGAAAAGAGAATCCGGAGCCTGCAACACAAGAGGCATCGTAGCGAGGATGAAGCCGATGAACATCGAACCGGCATCGCCGAGGAATATGCTCGCCGGATTGTAGTTGTAGCGCAGAAAACCGAGAAGCCCCCCGGCAAAGGCGAAATAAAACATCGCGGCGGGAGCGTTGCCGAGGATGAAAAGAGAGCCGGCCATTCCAACAGTGGCAATTAGCGCGAGCCCCGAAGCAAGACCGTCGAGACCGTCGATGAGATTGAAAGCGTTTACGGCGCCGACGATCCAGAACACGGTTGCAATACAGTCTATCGCCGCAGGCATCCAAGGGAAGAGCCTGTTGAATCCGAGCCCCACCCAGAACCACACGAGAGCGGCCGCCGCAATCTGTCCGAGAAGTTTCGTCTTGGGCGGCAGCGAAAATTTGTCGTCGGCATATCCAAGCAGCGCCACGGCAACCGCGACGGCCATGAGCCGCCAGAATCTGACTGGTCCGAAAAACGCCTGGCCAGGGAGAGGATCGACGCCGGCGAGAGACACGAAAACGGCGTATGACGCGATGACCCCCGCGACGAGCGCGACCCCTCCTCCACGAACGACCGGCATTTTGTTTATCCTGCGTTCGTTGGGCATGTCGACCATGCCGAGACGCATGTTCAGCCGTTTTACGAGAGGCGTCAGGACGAGAGTGAGGAAAAGCGCGCCGGCAAACGGCCATATGTAATTCCAGCACTTCGCCGCGAAAAATTCAGCCATCGCTCCGCTCCTTTCAAATATCTGGCGGCAGGTTCTACGAGCCTTTTACGAGCGGCCTGTCGAGCATTTTCTCGTACAGCGCGATGTATTCGCGGGCGCACGCTTCGTGGTTGAAACGCATGAGAGATTCAGACATGATGCGCGCGATCTCGCGAGAACGCACCGCCGGATCGGAATGGAAGAAATCCATCGCGCGGTCCATCGCCCACATGAGCCCGTTGGAATCGTATGTGTCGAACCTGAAACCGTTGCCTGAAGAGTTTGCTACGTCAAGCATCTCGACAGTGTCGTGGAGACCTCCCGTGTTGTGGGCGACCGCGAGCGAACCGTATATGGGCGCCTGCATCTGAGGCAGCCCGCACGGCTCGAAAAGCGAAGGCATCAACGTGAAATCGGAGCCGGCGAAGCCGAGCTGCGAAAGGCGGGCGTCGAAATCGTGCACCGCGAGCCTCGTGCGGATGCCGTGGAAATTCTGTATGTCCCAGAACGGCTGCTGGTACGGGCCGTTCGCTATTATCGCGATCTGCGCGTCGGGATGGCGTTCGAGGAACCTGTACGTGATGTCGGTGAGAAGCTGCGGACCCTTCTGCACCGGATCGAGACGGCTCGGCCAGAAAAAGAGCGCCCTGTCCGCATTTTCATCGAGCCCGAGCGCGTGCTGAAGCGCGAGCTTGTTGCGCCGCTTCATCTCGACATGGTTCTCCGGAGTGTAGCGGAAAGGAATCTTGTCGTCGGTTGCCGGATTGTCGGCCGAATCGGGGGCGTTGAGAATGCCCGACGCGCATCCCGCATAGAACTTGTTGCGAATCTCGCTGCGTATCGAATCGGGGATGAACGAATGCCAGCCGTCGACGATTTCGCGCAGGAACGTCGGCGAGACGGTGTTTATGAAGTGCGCGGCGAAACAGCCCGACGCCTGCAGATCGATTAGATTGCGGTTGCGGCTCTCCTCGTAGTTGTAGGGCGGGTAGCCGTAGTAGAGATTCATCCAGAATTCGGCGGCGTCGATGCCTGCGTCCTCAACCTGCGAAAGCGTGAGCTTCTGCGTATGGATGTTGTGGACGGTGAAGAGGCACGGAATCCCCTCGCGTCGTGCCGCCGCGGGGATGAGCCCGGTCATCCAGTCGTTGCAGTGTATGAGATCGGGCTGGACGCGCGGGATTATGTTGTTTATCACTTCGCGCTGGAACGCGAGCGCGAGCTTTATGTTGCCGTCTCCGCGAGAATAGACGGTGTCGCGGTAGTAGAAACAGCGGTCCTCGGCAAGGTGGATGCGCTCGTCGGGGAGATGGCTTTTGTATTTACGCAGCTCGTCCGCGACGAGCTGCGCCGTTTCTACATGGAACATGCGCCGGTAGTGCGGAAGCGCCACATGCACGTCCGCGCCGAGCGAATGGAGCGCCGCCACGAGCGAAGCCGACACGTCCGCCATGCCTCCGGCTTTCGCGGACATCTTTCCCGCGAGGTTGCCCATGCCTTCCGGAAGATACGTTATCTCCGGTGTCACGATGAGAATTCTCGGATTTCTCGTCTTCTCTTTCGTTTTAGCCATTTCGTCCTCCAATTGCGGCGCAGGAGACGCCGCACTATTCCACGAAGGCCACGACCTCGCCCTTCACGACGCTCTTGCCGTGCGCGGCGACGAAGGTTATTCTGCCCTGCGCCGGCGATTTTATCGGGTTGAAAAGTTTCATCGCCTCCACAACGCAGACGCTGTCTCCTGTTTTGACGGAGGCTCCGTCCGCAGCCATCTCGGGCTTGCCAGGGGCGTCGCTCCTGTAGAACGTGCCGTTGAGAGGCGCGATCACCGAAGTCCCGCGCACGGCAGGCCCCTTCGCATCAGGAGCGGATGCCGCCGCCCCCTTTGGCGCGGAAGCGGCCGGCGCGGCGGAAGCGGCAGTCTCTTCGGCGTCGGCCGGTATCGGCCCGCCTTCCTTGCGCCATTTGAAATACCCGAGAGCGACTTCCGGGAAAAGAACGTAGGAAAGGATGTCCTCCTCCGACTTGAGAGTGTACGGCGGAATTTCGGAAGCGGCCTTCACGAGGCCGGGCGCGAGAAGATCCGCCGGGCGGCAGTCGATCGGCTTGAGCGAGCCGGCGAGTTTCTTGCGGAGCGACGGCTCGATCGGAGCCGGCGTGCGCCCGTAGTAACCGGCCGCGTAGCGCTTTGTCTCGTCTGTGACCATGGAGTAGCGCTTGCCGGAAAGAACGTTCAGGACGCTCTGCACGCCGACGATCTGCGACGTGGGCGTGACGAGCGGAGGATAGCCGAGGTCGGCGCGCGTCTTAGGCAGTTCCTCGAGCACCTCGTCGAGGCGATCGAGCGCGTCCTGCTGCGCAAGCTGGCTTCTCAGATTGGAAATCATCCCTCCGGGAATCGCGTGCACGAGGACTCCGGCGTCGACAGGCTCGACCTTTGCGGAAGAGGCCGGCTGGCGCTTTTTCTTGAGTTCCTTGAAATAAGCGTTTATTTTCTGGAGACGGGACATGTCAAGCCCCGTATCGTAGCCTTCGCTCGAAAGTATCGCGGCGATGGATTCCACCGGCGGCTGCGACGAGAACGAGCTCATGGTTGAAATGGCGCAGTCTACGCATCCCGCGCCCGACTCCACTGCGGCCATGTACATGGCCGCGGCCATGCCGCTCGTCATGTGCGAATGCACCTGTACAGGCATGTCTGGCATCGCCTTGACGAGAGCAGAAACAAGCTCGCGCGCCGCGCCTGGCGTGAGAATGCCCGCCATGTCTTTTATGCAGATCGAATCGACGCCCATCGACCTCAGCTCGCGGGCGAGCTTGACATACGCCTTGACCGTATGAACGGGAGATGTCGTGTACGAAATCGTGCCCTGCGCATGGCCGCCGTATTTCTTGACGCTTCTGACGGCGGTTTCGAGGTTGCGGGGATCGTTCAGCGCGTCAAAAACGCGGAATATGTCCATGCCGTTTTCGCACGCGAGCGCAACGAAGCGGTCGACGACATCGTCCGGGTAGTGCTTGTAGCCGAGGACGTTCTGCCCGCGCAGAAGCATCTGGAGAGGAGTTTTGGAACATGCCTTCTTTATGAGCCGCAGGCGTTCCCACGGATCTTCGCGCAGAAAGCGCATGCAGACGTCGAATGTAGCCCCGCCCCAGCATTCGAGCGAATAGTATCCCGCCTCGTCTATTTCTGAAGCTATCTTGAGAATGTCGTC
>Ga0310695_10013156_pt1 | contig 11439 bp, 7 predicted proteins | sample RumenRJG_04DNA_FD_203882 | JGI IMG/M metagenome (GOLD analysis project Ga0310695, IMG submission 203882) | Bovine rumen microbial communities from Lethbridge, Alberta, Canada - RJG_04 (v2) (version 2) | ecosystem: Host-associated > Mammals > Digestive system > Stomach > Rumen | place: Canada... | reverse complement strand
TTATGACCCGCTCGAAGTCATGTTGCAACCTGCAAGCGTACACCAGCGTCTCCAACAGGTCCTCCCGATACTCCTGGTTCTCCTTTGCCACGGGCAGTTCCATCAACCGTTCTCCGATGACAATGGCAGAGTCGAGCATTTTTCCTTCCAGCCCCTGACAATATACCCTGACGCGCAGCAAGTCAGCCTGATAGTCGGCCAGCCCCTCGCTACGCAGCGAATCTATGACCTCCAGCGCCCGCTCCGGCTCCTCCGCCGCATACGTCATCACCCGCTCCGTCACCTGCATGATGTCAGTCACAGCACCGTCACGCGCCGTATCGCCATGACCGCCAGTGCAGCCCGTCGTCATCAGAGTCAGTACGGCTAAGAGCAATAATCCTATTGTCTCACCCACTTTTTGCAACGCATCAGCCGCGCCGCCACTGTGAGTCCAGCAGCGTGTCGCATAGTGTTGATAAGTCAGGGTGAACGGTGGCATTTTTTTAAATTACTTAATCTCTGGCTCCATGATTTCCTTTCCACGACAGAAACGGTGCTCTATCTGGCGGTCGTCGCCCAGGTAGATATACCGCTCCAGACGGTGGAGCAATGAGTAGTTGTCGTGATTGAGGTCGCTGTCGTCGATGACGAGGGCATCAAACTCATAGCCGGGCTCGAAACTTCCAACATGGCCGAAGAAGCTTCCTGCCGACTTGGTGGCAAGCCAGAACGCCTCAGACAGAGTGAGGAACGGCTGCTCATGGTTCTGCTGATAGTGCATCTTGCTCACCTGTATTGCATAGACCATCATGCGGAAGATGTTCAGATCGTGGCCGCCGCTGATGTCGCTGCCTAGACCTACGCGGAGACCTTCTTCAAGGAATTTACGGATGGGTGCCATGCCCGATGCCACGTTGAAATTCGACGTAGGACAATGGGCCACCATCACGCCGTTGCGTTTCATCAGCTCCAGCTCTTCGCCGTCGGTCCATACGCAATGGGCCATTACGGTGGGCGTCTGCCCGAAAAGATCGTAGCGGTTGTAGGCATCGCCGTAGCTGCTGCTCTCCTTCTCCAGCTGCTGCACCCAGGCAATCTCGTCCTTGTTCTCAGAGAGGTGCGACTGCACGGGCAGCTGATACTTGACAGCCAGTTGGCCACAGGCGCTGAGCATCTCAGGCGTACACGAAGGAATGAAGCGCGGCGTAATGATGGGCTGCACCAACGGGGTCACCTGCCCATCGGGCATACTGAATTCAGCTATCAGCTCCTCATAGCCCTTCACCATATCCTCCACCTTCTCCGAGAGCCCTTCAGGACAGTTGCGGTTCATGCCCACCTTGCCCACCATAGCGCCCATGCCGGCCTCCTGGAAAAGGTGCATCAGCAGGCGGGTGCTTTCAGTATGGATGGTGGCAAACACGCATGATCGCATTGTGCCGAAGCGCCACAAGTCGCGAACAAAGCGGCGGTACATGCGCTCGGCATAGCCCGTGTCGGCATATTTCATTTCCTCGGGGAAGGTATAGTTTTGCAGCCAAGGCAGCAGCTCCAAGTCCATAGCAATGCCCTGGTTGCGATATTGCGGGGCGTGAACGTGCATGTCGTTCATGGCGGGGATGAGAAGTCGGTCGCCCCAGTCGGTCACCGCATGGCCGGAAAGGTGCTGCGGCAGTTCGCTGTAGACGCCTTCCACCCGGCCGCCGTTCACAGCAATAAAGCCACGAGAAACCACCTCGAAGTGGTCGCTCTGTGGCGTATAGATGATATTCGCGCGATAAATTTGCATGTTTTTACTGTATTATATTCAAGGAGTAAAGGAGCTAAATTTTGAGTAAAGGAGTAGAGGAGTAGAGGAGATATGTTCTGCGGCTGAGGTATTCTACTTTATCTCCTTTACTTCTCTACTCCTTTATTTCTCAACTCCCGATTGCCGGTTAATATAATCCATGACCACCTCGACGGCATCGTCCTCACTCATCTGGTCCATCGAGATGACCAGATGATAGTTGCGGGTGTCATAACGCGAAGTCTTGGCATACCTGCTGACGTAGTTCTCGCGCATCTTGTCTACCCTGTCAATGGTCTCCCGGGCTTCCTCCCTCGTCATGTTCTGCTTGCGTGCCACACGCTCGACGCGGAAGGGCATAGAGGCCTGAATGAAGATGCTCAGATGGTTGGGATGGTTGCGAAACACATGGAAGCCGCTGCGACCCGCCACGACGCACGACTCCTCCTCGGCAATGTCCTGAAGAATCAGCGTCTCAGTCTTGAACATCTCGTCGGTGGTCAGCAGATCGGGCACGTCGTCCTTCTGCGGAATGAAGCTGCCGGCCGTCATGCCCGCGCCCGCTTTCAGGATGCGCTCAACGTCGGCCCACCAGCTGTGGTTGCGGCCTTTCAGTTTCTCAATCTCCTCAACGGTGAGGTGATAGTGCTGCTGCAACGCCTTGACGAGTGCCTTGTCGTAGAATTTCACGCCCAGCCTCTCTGCCAGCTTGCGCCCCACAGTGCGACCGCCGCTGCCCAACTCACGATTGACGGTGATAACAAATTTCTCGTTCCTATTCATAATAGTGCAATTTTCTACTGCTTAATTACTCCTCTACTCCTTGCTCCTGATTGCCGCAGCAATTTGGCCACAAATATACATATTTTTTATAAAACACGCAAAACTGTCAGATAAAAAAATGCAAAAAAAACGAGAATAACCTGCAAGACTTGAAGCCCCCCATTTGTCCCCCGAGGGCGACACGATAGTCTTCCAGACTTCAGGAGTCGTCCTCGGGGGGCTGCAGGGGGATTGAACACAGAGCGACGCGAAAGGGCTGATCAGCAGTTAACGGATGAACAGCAGTTCCCGATATTTGGGCAATGGCCAGAGGGCATCGTCGACGATGAGCTCCAGCTTGTCAATCTGATAGCGTATTTCGTCGAGCTTTGGCTCCACCTTGTCGTGGTAGGCAATGGCTTTTTCGTGCTCATCACTAATCTTGTTGGCGAGCTTGCGAGCGTTGACGAGTTCCTCTGCACCTTTCTCGATGGCACTGGTGCGCTCGGCAATCTCCTCGATAATCTTGAGGTTGCGGGCGTTCAGTTTCTCAGCCTTGTCAATGGGAAATACTGTCGAGACGCTGTCTACATTCTTCAGCAGGGCCGTCTGATAGCTGGTGGCGACGGGAATGATGTGGTTCATCGAGAGGTCGCCCAGTACGCGGGCCTCAATCTGAATCTTCTTCGTGTAGGTCTCCCACTTCACTTCGTTGCGGGCTTCCAGTTCTTTCCTTGTCATCACGCCAAGGCTCTCAAACATCTGGACGCTCTCTTCATCAAGGTAGCGCTCGAAAATTTTCGGGCACGACTTCTCTACGTCCAGGCCGCGTTTTTCAGCCTCAACAACCCACTCGTCTGAGTAGCCGTTGCCGTCGAAGCGGATGGGCTTGCAAGTCTTGATGTCTTCGCGCAGCACGTCAATGATGGCATGGAACTTGGCCGAATGGCCGGTGCCTTTGAGTTTCTTCTCAAAGTCAGGGATGCGGGCGTCGACACGTTTCTTGAAATTCACCAAAGCCTCAGCCACAGCGCTGTTCAGAGCGATCATGGCACTGGCGCAATTGGCCTCGGAGCCTACGGCACGGAACTCGAAGCGGTTGCCGGTGAAGGCGAAGGGAGACGTGCGGTTGCGGTCGGTATTGTCGATGAGCAGTTCGGGAATCTCGGGAATGTCCATCTTAAAATGCCCTTTGCCGCCCATCAGCAAAGCCCCCCCTACGGCCCCCGAGGGGGCTTCATTAGTTTTGTCGGTTGGGTCTATAGTGTCCCCCTCGGGGGACGAAAGGGGGGCTTCGATATGGTCGAGCAGCTCGCTCACCTGCTTGCCGAGGAAGCTGGAGACGATGGCAGGCGGCGCCTCGTTGGCTCCCAGACGGTGGGCGTTGGTGGCGCTCATGATCGAGGCCTTCAGCAGTCCGTTATGTTTGTAAACGCCCATCAGCGTCTCGACGATAAACGTAGCGAAGCGCAGGTTCTGCTCAGGCGTCTTGCCTGGAGCATGTAGCAGGATGCCGTTGTCGGTCGAGAGGCTCCAGTTGTTGTGCTTGCCTGAGCCGTTGATGCCTGCGAAGGGCTTTTCGTGGAGCAATACTCGGAAACCGTGTTTGCGTGCCACCTTCTTCATCAGACTCATCAGCATCATGTTGTGGTCGACGGCCAGATTGGTCTCCTCGAATATTGGAGCGAGTTCAAACTGGTTGGGAGCCACCTCGTTGTGACGAGTCTTGCAGGGCACGCCCAGTTCAAGAGCCTGTATTTCGAGGTCGCGCATAAAGGCAGCCACACGCTCAGGGATGGCGCCGAAGTAGTGGTCGTCCATCTGCTGGTTCTTGGCAGAATCGTGTCCCATCAGCGTGCGACCTGTCAGCAGCAGGTCGGGACGGGCAGCGTAGAGACCTTCGTCGACGAGGAAATACTCCTGCTCCCAGCCAAGGTTCGAAGTGACCTTCTTCACGGTAGGGTCGAAATAATGACACACATCGACGGCAGCCACGTTCACGGCATGAAGGGCACGCAGCAGCGGAGCCTTGTAGTCGAGCGCCTCGCCAGAGTAAGAAATAAATACAGTGGGAATGCAGAGCGTGTCGTCAATGATAAACACTGGCGATGTGGGGTCCCAGGCAGAGTAGCCGCGTGCCTCGAAGGTAGAGCGTATGCCGCCAGAGGGGAACGAGCTGGCATCAGGCTCTTGCTGAACGAGCAGCTTGCCGGAGAATTCCTCCACCATGCCGCCCTTACCGTCGTGCTCGATAAACGAGTCGTGCTTCTCGGCGGTGCCTTCAGTCAGCGGCTGGAACCAGTGCGTATAGTGGGTAACGCCATTCTCCGTGGCCCACTGCTTCATGCCGGCAGCCACAGCATCGGCTACTGTGCGGTCGAGACGCGCGCCATTGTCGATGACGTCAATCATCTTCTCATACACGTCCTTCGGCAGGTACTTGTACATTTTCTCACGATTGAAGACCTTCTTTCCAAAATACTCGCATGGTCTCTCACTTGGTGCTTTTACGTCGAGCGGCTTCTTCTTGAATGCCTCGCCGACAACCTGAAATCTTAATGCTTCCATAATCTTGGCTTTTTGTGTTGTTATACGATAGTTTCTGACTTACTTTTTCTCTTTTTCTTTCAAATGCTCCTCATACTCAGCCAGTTCTCGCTCGCCAATGTGAGCCAGGCCGTAGTGCTCGTCGTGCTGTGAGAAGTCGAGGCCCACCTTCTCGCTGAAGGCCGAGACGCGCATGGGTATGAAGCGGTCAATCAGCTTGTAACCAGCCCAGCTCATGGCAAAGGTATATATGAACACGATGACTATGGCCAGCAGGTGGTAGAGGAACACGACAAAGCCTTCCGACGTTCCTGAGATGAGCCCTTCCTGAATGAAGATACCCGTCAGCACCGTGCCGAAGATACCGCCCGTGCCATGCGTGGGAAACACGTCGAGGGCATCGTCAATACGAGAGTGGGAGCGCCAGTAGACAGCGACGTTGCAGATCAGCGTGATGACGAAAGCTATGAAAATGCTCTGCCCCACGGTGACATAGCCCGCCGACGGCGTGATGGCCACCAGGCCTACGACACATCCCACGGCAGCCCCCATAGCAGAGGGCTTGCGGCCACGCAGGCAATCGAAGAATATCCACGTCATCATAGCCGTAGCCGAGGCAGTGTTGGTGTTCAGAAACGCTTTGACGGCCACTCCGTCGGCATGAAGCGAAGAACCCGCGTTGAAGCCAAACCATCCCAGCCAGAGCATGGCTGCTCCCAGAAGCACAAAGGGGATATTGGCAGGTTCGCTCTTGCGGGTCTCCGCCTTGCGCCGCCCGAGGAAGATGGCACCGGCCAGGGCAGCGATGCCGCTTGAGGCATGCACCACGATACCGCCTGCAAAGTCAACAACGCCCCATCGCATGAACAGTCCTTCGGGATGCCACGTCATGTGGGCCAGCGGGCAGTAGATGACGAAAAAGAAGAACATCATGAAGAACATATAGGCCGAGAAACGCACACGCTCGGCAAACGAACCCGTGATGAGCGACGGCGTAATGATGGCGAACTTCATCTGGAACAGGGCAAACAGTGCCAATGGAATCGTCGCACCACCTAATGTATTGCCTGCGGGCGTAGTATAGACGGCTCCACCCACATTGTGGAACATCGGAAACGTCAACGGATTGCCGATGATGCCGCCAATGTCGTCGCCGAAGCACAGCGAGAAACCTATGACCACCCACAGCACTGAAATCAGCCCCATAGCGATAAACGACTGGAGCATCGTCGAAATCACGTTCTTGGCACCCACCATGCCGCCGTAGAAGAACGACAGGCCGGGCGTCATCATCAATACGAATATCGTGGCAGTGATGAGCCACGCTACATCAGCAGCAGAAATTACCGACCAGTCACACTCAAACGACGGCTCTCCCACCGCCAGTCCTGCAATGGCTATCAGTGTTATCGCTGCCATCAGGATTATCCAACGTCTTTTTACCTTCATATCATTTAAGAGCTAATTTTCGGGTGCAAAATTACAGCATTTTGACAGACAAAACTAAAATTTCTTTTCATTTTGTTTGTTAATTTGTTATACAAGTTTCATTTTGTAAAGCAAATGAATTATTTTTCTACCATTTTGCTATCTTTTTGAATATAAACATCACCGTTTCGTTGCAAAACGTCAGTTCGCCTGTTTTTGCAGATTTTTTCTATAAAAAGATAATCCGCAATGATACCGCCCAACGTGTCGGTGAGCTCACGTAGAGCCGGTATTTCATATCCCCAATGACCTACGGTTTCAAAAACATTTGATACACGTTTCGTACACATGACGTGTACTTTTAGTACACACCGTGTGTATTTTTAGTACACACGGTGTGTACGAAATTAAAACTACATCGCCATGATTGCAGCGCGTATGGCGGCATTTGCGGAGCAACACTAAAAAAAAGCCTCTCTTCCGTCCAAAAGGCGAAAGAGAGGCTTTGGCTGTAAAAGATTACGGCTCGACGTGAGCTCACCGACACGGCTGCAGCGTCAGGCCGAACACCAGGTAGGCTTTCTGCGTACAGGGATTGGCAGCCACCTGCGCAAAGACAGGGATGGAGAATGACTCCGTTACCTTGATGTCCTTCATGGCCCGCAGCGAGAGGTCGGTCACTGCAAAGCCATTGGTGCCGTAGTAGTCGGTGGCAAAGGGGGCGGCGCCGGCCGTAACAGTCCAGTCGACTGAAGCAAATTTAAATGGGACAACTACCTCAGCGTAACTGCTGTAGGCCCGCTTGCCGTCCTTGTTCACCCCGTCATTGCCTGCGAAATTGGTGTACCACTGCACGCTGGCCACACCAAAGTCGTAGCCAATGTTGGCTTCGAACACATGGCTCGTCCTGTGTGCATCATAGAGGAAATAACGCTCCTCGGGGTCGTTAAACCAGTAGTCGGTGATGCCGATGTTCAGGTTGCCGATGGCGTAGGAGGCCGTGAGGTCGAACTCCTTGTTGTCAGCAGGTTCTGACAGCCCCACACTGCCCCATGCCGTCAGGCTCAGCCCTTTGTAGCCAATGCCCAGCGTAGGCTGCAGCGACACACTGCCACAGTCCTCACCACGCCAGATGTACTGGCTCACCACATCAGCACTGATGGTCGTTTCTATATCATCCTGCGCAAAGGTGGTCGCACTGGCAACCAGCATCATTGCAAAACATACAATCTTTTTCATAACTTTGTTGTTTGTTGTGTACTTACTTCGTTTAATCTATCTACTCCCTTCTCTATTCGGAGAGGGGGCCGGGGGTGAGGCTTTTATCAGTTGTAGCAAAGTTCGCCGTGCTCGTAGACGTCGAGACCTTCCTCCTCTATACGTTTATCAACGCGCAAACCGTGGAAATATTTTATTCCGTAGAACAAAATCACACCGCAAACGGCTGCCCAGAAGTCGATGACGAGGATGCCGAAGCACTCAGCGCCGAAAAATCCCCAGCCGTGTCCGTAGAATGCACCGTTGGAAGTGCTGAGCAGGCCGGTCATCAGTGTGCCGAGGATGCCACAGACACCGTGTACACTGGAGGCGCCGACGGGATCGTCGATGTGCAGTTTGTGGTCGATAAACTCAATGGCAAAGACGAGCACCGTGCCGCAGGCAAGGCCGATGACGACGGCTCCGAAGGGCGATACGAGGTCGCAGCCGGCGGTGATGCCCACCAGTCCTGCCAGCACGCCGTTCAGCGTCAGCGAGAGTGAGGGTTTGCCATATTTGAACCAAGTGAGGAACATCGTGGCCACGCCACCTGCAGCAGCGGCAAGGTTGGTAGTCAGGAATACGTGAGAGATAGCTATACGGTTCACCTCACCAGAGGCAGCCAACTGCGAGCCCGGGTTGAAACCGAACCAGCCGAGCCAGAGGATGAAGACACCCAGGGCGGCCATCATCAGGTTGTGACCAGGAATAGCACGGCTCTTACCGTCCTTTGCATACTTACCGATACGAGGACCGAGGGCCATAGCTCCTATCAGAGCCAGCACGCCGCCCACACTGTGAACGATGGCCGATCCGGCAAAGTCGTGGAACACGTCGCCAAAGGTAGACATCATAAAGCCGTCGGCAGCATCGCTGCAGAGCCAGCCACCTCCCCACGTCCAGTGTCCCTCGATGGGATAGATGAACAGCGAGATGACTGCGCTGTAGACAAGATACATCGAGAACTTCGTGCGCTCGGCCATAGCACCGCTCACAATCGTGGCACTGGTGGCACAGAACACAGTCTCGAAAATCAGGAAGCCCTCAACGGGCAGGTCACCGTTATAGAATGAGAGATTGCCCCAGTTGGGCGCACCGATGAAACCAGCGCCCTCGCTGCCGAACATAAAGCCGAAGCCAAGGAAGAAGAACAGCAACGAGCCGAACATGAAGTCGACGAAGTTCTTCATCAGAATGTTTGCAGTGTTCTTGCTACGGGTGAATCCCGCTTCACACAGCGCAAAGCCAGGCTGCATCCAGAAAACCAACATGGCTGCCAATAGCATCCATACAGTATCAAGTGACAAGTTATCCATAATTAAAGCCTCCCCCTACCCCACTCCAAAATGGAGAGGGAGCCCGAACGGAGGTGCGGGGTCTTGATGATTGTTTTTGTGTGTTGTGTGTTTTTGTGTGTGTTTGCCCATTTGTCCCTCACTTTTTTGCAGGAGGCGGGATGAGCCTTTTACTTTTTGTCACGGAGTACGGTGTCACCGTTCTCGCCAGTACGGATGCTCCAAACATCAATCATGTCGCTCACGAAGATGCGGCCATCACCCACCTCGCCAGTATGGGCTACATTCAGTATCACCTTCACCGTCGGTTCAACAAACTGGTCGCGACAAACTATCGTTATCTGTACACGCTCTATCACATCCGTTGAGTACTGCACGCCACGATAAATCCTTTCCTGTCGGCTTTGGCCGATGCCGTGCACGTTGTGGTACTCGAACCAGTCGATGTCCGACTGCAGTAGAGCTTCCTTTACATCCTCAAACTTGGTTTTGCGGATGATTGCTTCAATCTTTTTCATACCTTTTTAGCTTAAAATAATACTAATACCCTCTTTCGGGTCACATACCGAAACGTTTCGGGTACAAAGGTACGGCTTATTCGGCAGCAATTCCTCATAAAAACAGGCAATTTGAATGTTAAAAAAAGGGGCTGCTAACAAAGTGTCAATAATACGCTTAAAAATCTTTTCTTTCGATTACACTTTGCCACAAAAATAATGAAAAATCTTGCGTTATGATAATTATTTTTGAAATTAAAAATAAAAAAGCGACAATTTTCTTTGTTTTAATAACTTTTTGCAATATCTTTGCACCCGTTTTTATACATAAGGTAAGATTAGATTAGGATAATATGACAAAAGGAAAGCAAACTCTAACAAAAGATGGGCTCTCCCAAAGCGGGCACAACCAAGGGCTTTACCAACAAGAATACGAGCACGATGCGTGCGGCGTAGGAATGGTCGTAAACATCCACGGCGGCAAGTGCCACGAGTTGGTGGACAATGCACTGAAAGTGCTGGAGAACATGGAACACCGCGGTGCCGAGACGCGCGACAAGACGGGCGACGGTGCCGGCATCATGATTCAGATTCCACATGAGTTTATCCTACTGCAAGGTATTCCTGTGCCCGAGAAGGGAAAGTACGGCACAGGTTTGGTTTTTCTGCCCAAAGACGAAACGAAACAGCAGGAAATCCTCTCAGTGATGATCGAGGAAATTGAGCGCGAGGGGCTGCAACTGATGCACCTGCGCACAGTACCCACCAACCCGGAGGTGCTGGGAGCAGCAGCGCGCGAGGTAGAACCGGCCATCAGGCAGGTGTTTGTTACGGGAATATCTGATGAGAATGTTCCTGTGTTCGACTGTATATTATATAAGGTACGCAAAAGAATAGAAAACAGCATCAACGACGAGGACTTCTATATCTGCTCGCTGTCGAACAAAAACATCATCTACAAGGGAATGTTGACCAGCGGGCAGTTGCGCCGCTATTTCCCCGACTTGTCAAGTCCTTACCTCACAAGCGGACTGGCGCTGGTGCACTCACGATTCAGCACAAACACATTCCCCAAGTGGAAGCTGGCACAGCCTTTCCGCCTGCTGGCGCACAACGGCGAGATTAACACCATTCGCGGAAACCGAGGCTGGATGAAAGCCCGCGAGAGCGTACTGAACAGCGAGGCGCTGGGCAACATCAAGGACTTGCGCCCCATAGTACAGGAGGGTATGAGCGACTCGGCATCACTCGACAATGTCTTCGAGTTTCTGATGCTGAGCGGTCTTTCGCTGCCTCAGGCAATGGCCATCCTGGTGCCAGAGTCGTTCAACGAAAAGAATCCTATCAGCGAAGACTTGAAGGCTTTCTACGAGTATCATTCTATCCTGATGGAGCCGTGGGACGGCCCTGCCGCGCTGTTGTTCTCCGACGGTCGCTACGCCGGCGGAATGTTAGACCGCAACGGACTTCGCCCCAGCCGCTACACCATTACCAAAAGCGGAATGATGGTAGTGGCCAGTGAGGTTGGCGTGATGGACTTTGAGCCTGGCGACATTGTCAGTAAGGGCCGCCTGCAGCCTGGCAAGATTCTGCTCATCGACACACAGGAAGGCAAAATCTACTACGACGGTGAGATCAAGGAACAGCTGGCCAAGGCTCATCCTTACCGCGAATGGCTTAACGAGAACCGTGTGCAGCTGGAGAAACTGAAGAGCGGCCGACATGTAGAGAACAGCGTGAGCAACCTGGAGCAGAAACTCGCCACTTTCGGCTTCGGGCAGGAGGATATCGACAGGACTATTGTTCCGATGGCCACTGCCGGTCAGGAGCCCGTCGCTGCGATGGGAAACGACACGCCGCTGGCCATCATCAGCGACCGTCC
>Ga0310695_10013155_pt1 | contig 11440 bp, 7 predicted proteins | sample RumenRJG_04DNA_FD_203882 | JGI IMG/M metagenome (GOLD analysis project Ga0310695, IMG submission 203882) | Bovine rumen microbial communities from Lethbridge, Alberta, Canada - RJG_04 (v2) (version 2) | ecosystem: Host-associated > Mammals > Digestive system > Stomach > Rumen | place: Canada... | reverse complement strand
GCCATTCTCCTCTTTCACTGCCGAAAGCAGCATACCACAGGAATCCTGTCCCATCATCTTGCGGTTGGGAAGGTTCAGGATTGCCACCAGGGTCTTCCCTACCAGCTCTTCCGGCTTATAGAACGCGGCGATTCCGGAAAGGATCTGCCGGGGCGTTCCGCTTCCGTCATCCAGAGAAAACTTCAGAAGTTTCTTGGATTTTTTCACTGCTTCACAGGAAAGGACCTTCACCACTCGCATATCGCATTTCGCAAACTCATCAATCGTGACATCCGGAAGGACCGGTTCTGCTTCCGGTGCGGGGTTGTTCAGGTTTTCCAGTTCTTCCAGTTCCTTTTCCATATCGATGCGCGGGAACAGGGTATCGCCCTTAACAACTTTTACGTCAGCAGGCAGTGCACCAAATTCTGCGGCGCTCTCCCATGTGCGCACCGCTTCCGGTGCGCCGATCTGATCGAATGCTTTCACACAGGTTTCAGGCATATAGGGCTGCAGAAGGACGACACAGATGCGCAGAGCCTCCAGAAGATTGTAAAGTACGGTTGCCAGTCTCGGTTTCTTCTCCGGATCACGGGCAAGCACCCAGGGAGCCGTCTCGTCCACATACTTGTTGGCGCGGGAAAGGACCTTAAATATTTCTGTCGCAGCGGCCTGGGTCCCAAAATGATCCATCTCTTTTTCATAACGATCCCGAAGGGAGGCCGCCATTCCTACGAGCTCTTCATCCAGAGGATCGCTTTCACGCTCTTCAATGAGCTTGCCGTCAAAATACTTTTCCACCATGCTCACGGTACGGGAAAGCAGATTGCCGAAATCATTTGCCAGATCCGTGTTGATCCGGCTGATCAGTGCCTCGTTGGAGAAGTTGCCATCCGATCCAAGGGGAAACTCTCTCATCAGGAAGTAACGCAGTGCGTCCGTGCCGTAGCGTTCTGCCAGCAGATACGGATCCACCACATTTCCTTTGGATTTGGACATCTTTCCGCCGTCAAGCAGAAGCCATCCGTGGCCAAACACCTTTTTGGGCAGCGGTTCGCCGACGCTCATCAGCATTGCAGGCCAGATGATGGAATGGAAGCGGACGATCTCCTTGCCTACCATGTGAACATCTGCGGGCCAGTAATGCTCATAATCATCATACCGATCATTGAGATAGCCCATGCCCGTGGCATAGTTGAACAGCGCATCCACCCATACGTAAACCACATGGCCGGGATCGAAGTCTACGGGGATGCCCCATTTGAAGGACGTACGGGAAACACACAGATCCTCCAGACCCGGCTTGATGAAGTTATTGATCATCTCATTGACGCGGGAAGCGGGCTCCAGAAACGTGCCGGTTTCCAGCAGTTCCTGTACCGGTTTTGCATATTTGGACAGTTTGAAGAAATATGCTTCCTCTTCTGCATAGCGAACGGGGCGGCCGCAGTCCGGGCATTTGCCGTCCACCAGCTGGCTTTCGGTCCAGAAGCTCTCACAGGGAGTGCAGTACATTCCCTTGTATGCTCCTTTATAGATGTCCCCGTTGTCATACATTTTTTTAAAGATCTTCTGAATGGACTCCACGTGGTAATCATCCGTGGTGCGGATAAACCGATCATTGGAGATGTTCATCAGTTTCCAGAGATCCTTAACGCCCTTGGGGCCTTCTACGATATTGTCTACAAACTGCTGCGGAGTGACCTGCGCCTCTTTTGCCTTTTCTTCGATCTTCTGTCCGTGCTCATCGGTTCCGGTCAGAAACATGACATCATAACCGCACATCCGTTTATATCTGGCGATCGTATCCGTCGCCACCGTGCAGTAAGTATGTCCGATGTGCAGTTTGTCGGACGGGTAATAAATTGGGGTTGTAATATAAAATTTACCCTTGCTCATGTTTCTTCCTCCATATATCTATCAATTTGTTTCTATCCATAATCAGCCGTCTGCCGTGTGGTAATGATAGGTGCTTTTTGCTTCCACATTACTGGAAATCAGCTGATTGGCACTGTTATATACATTGCGGTAGGTGGTCGTCGTATAACCGGTCGCTACCGAAGGATTATTGGGGTCAAAGATCTTGGACGTATCACTGGTCATGACCACGTGAGTACCGGCTTCATTCGTTCCCCAGATCTCAATGTTCAGGGTCATGGACGAAGTGTTGGTGCTTGCAATGATCTTAATGGGGTACGCCGTGTTGTTGACAAACCGGAAATCCGGTGACTGCCAGCTGACAGTGGCATCCAGGCCATCCGGAAGATACGAAACCGGGAAATAGTGATTCGTACGGGACGTGATCTTCAAGTTGGCCAAAAGTGCGGCATTGTACAGCGTCGAGGATACCTGACAGATTCCTCCGCCTATCTCCTGAACGACTTTTCCTTCCAGATAGGCACCGGCCTCTTTAAAGCCGGCCGCTGCGGTGCGCTGTCCGACAGTTCCATTATAGGAAAAACTCTCACCGGGATTCAGCACTTTTCCGTTGATTTTTGATGCTGCCAGAACGATGTTGTTCACCCGGTTGGAGGAACTGGATGAAAAAGAGGAGGATTTCGCTCCCAGCTGATTGGCGAACAGCTTGGCATTCAGCGCCTCGGTGGTCACGGTGGGTTCCGTTACCTCGATGGGAATTTTGATCACATCACCGATGTTGGCGTTGTTTACAAGCTTCGTGGCTTCTTCCACGTCGAAATCTACTCCGCTGGAGGATTGTGTCGCCCCTCCGGTGGAGGGATCATAGACCGCATTTTTTACTTCTTTGTAAATGGAATCATGGATCCCCTGAATGTCTACCGTGTTCTCCGGGATCTCGGAAGAGAAATCATACTGGACCTGCGTAAAGTTCCTTTTCTCCAGCGCATCCATCACTTCATCCTGGATCTCTTTCTGATCAATGGTCAGCCCCTGTGCGCTTCGAACGATCGTCACTTCCCGATTTTCCAAACTTACATCATACGGTTTTTCCGGGAAGGAATTGTACATTTCTTCCACCGCATTGGAGATCTGGGTCTTGACATAATCCTCATCGATCTTCTGGGTTTCCGAAAAGATGTCTCTGGATGAGGTCATTCCATGCAGGTATTCTGCAAGACTTCCGAAAAACGACGTATTTTTTCCATATGTTTCCGCTTGCTTGGCGATTTCTTCCGCAGGGCGGATCGCCCCGGACTGCGCCGCATTCACGGTCACTTTGTAGCCTGCAGGCAGAGCGGCGGTGACGTTTTCCTCTCCCATGGCGGTCCATCCGTTCTCGTTGAGAACGGAAACAGCTTCTTCCACCGTTTTCCCGCTCAGATCGATATCCGCCACCTTAATTCCCGGAAAGATCTGATCGGACTGCCGAATGTTATACGTAAATCCGACCACTCCCGCAATCAAAAGGAGAAGGATCAGATCCACGGTAAGGACAACTTTCCATAGGATCCTTTTGCCGGCGCGCTCCTCCGCTTCTGCGGTCACATCTTCGCTTTCTTCCGCGGCCACGGCAGCAGAAATGTCTTCGGCCTGTTCCGTTTTCTTCTTTTTGCTCGTGATAATCTCCGTCCTTTCAAAGAACCGGGTCACTTATCGAAGCAATTCCTCGATATATGCACTAAACTGCTCTTCGTCACTGGCGGGAAGCACAACCGGCTCCACGTCTTTCAGCGTATCCCGCATCCACGGGGAAGTCTGCGCGCGTTCCGCGGCCTGAGCATCCAGCACCGCACCGATCAGCTGATTGGAAATCAGGAAACCGGAAGGGGTCAGGGACCACCGCTCGTCTTCACATGCCGCCCATCCCTTACTCTCAAATTCTTTAAGAAGGTTTTCGATGGGCTCCCATTCGCTGAGGTAGATGCTGCTGTATTCGCTCTTTTTGATCCCGTGGGTCGTCCTCAGCCCCAGCATAATATACTCAGAGGCCTTCTCCATCGGTGAGATCTCCTCGTATTCTTCCACAATGCTCTTAGATCCGGCGATTCCGGATAAATAGGCTTTCAGATCCTTGATGTAGCTGTATCGGATGTTTCCGACACAGGACGCCGCACTGGGGCCAAATCCCATATAGTCTTTCATCTGCCAGTAACGCAGATTATGTTTTGATTCATAGCCTGGGATCGAGAAATTGGAGATCTCATACTGCTGATACCCGTTTTGCCGCAGCATCTCAATGGTGTACATGTACATGTCTGCCTGCGTATCCGCATCCGGCAGCAGCGGAGAATCATGATAGTTCCGATACAGCGGGGTGTCCTCTTCCAGCTGAAGCCCATAACAGGACAGATGCTCCGGACGCAGCTCCACCGCGCGTTCCAGAGTCTCCGCCCAGTCCGCCTTGGTCTGGCTGGGCAGACCGTAGATCAGATCAAGACTGATATTCTCAAATCCGGCCTTGCGGGCGTTCCTCACTGCCATTTCCACCTGCTTGAAGTTATGCCGGCGTCCGATCATCTTAAGAATCTCGTTGTTGGCCGACTGCATCCCGATGGAAAGGCGGTTTACCCCTTCTTTCCGCAGCATTTTCAGGTCCTGGAGTTTCATGCTGTCCGGATTGCACTCTACGGTAACCTCCGAGTCCCGCCGGACACGGCCGAGCCCCTTTAGTTCATCGAAGATGTTCGCAATACGTTTCGCTCCGAAGAAACTGGGGGTACCGCCGCCGAAGTAGACCGTGTCGATCTCGTACATCTTCATGGACACGTCTGCCTCCTCCAAATGGGCAATCAGTGCTTTTTCATAATCCCCCATCAGAGACTCGTGGTTCGGAAGGGAATAGAAATCGCAGTATTCACATTTGCTGGCACAAAACGGTATATGGATGTATATTCCCAGACTTTCTTTCATAGTTAAAACTTTCTTTTTTATTCTGTGATCAGAGAAGATCGCTGATCAGGGAAACAAATTCACCGGGCTCCTGCAGTTCTACACCGGAAACCAGTTCCGCTGCGGCAGCCAGGATCTTCACGTAATTTGCAGCCTTCTCCTTGTCGTCGGCTTCGTATGCTTCCTTAATGGCCTCAAATGCATGATGGTTGGCGTTGATCTCCAGAACACGGCTGGCGCGGAGTTTCTGCATCTCCTCACTGGGGCTGTTCCGGAAATACCGCTCCATCTCAAGAGTGATGGGGCCTTCCGTGCTGAGAGCGCTGGGTTTGGAGACCAGTTTGTTGGTCAGACGCACTTTGGCAACGCGCTCCCCCAGAGACTCTTTCAGATAATCAAGAAGTTCCTTGTTCTCTTCGTTCTGCTCTTCCGCAGCTTTCTTGTCCTCTTCCGTGTCAAAACCGAGGTCATCGGTCATAACATTGCAGAAGGTCTTGCCGTCGTGATCGCGCAGCTGCTCCAGAACCATCTCATCAATGGCAAGATCCAGATAAATGATCTCGTATCCACGGGCGCGGACTTCTTCACACTGCGGCAGATCCATGGCATGACGCACGGAGTCGGAAGAAGCGTAATAGATCTTCTGCTGGCTCTCGGGCATATTATCAACATATTCCTGTAAGGTGACCTGATGATCTTCCGAAGTATAGAAGATCAGAAGGTCTTTCAGGAAATCCTTGTATCTTCCGTATTCATCGCAGATACCAGCCTTGATATCCACACCGAAAGAACGGAAGAACTGCTGATATTTGGGACGGTCGTCGTTCATCATCTTCATCAGCTCGGATTTGATCTTCTTTTCCAGGCTGTTTCCTATCACGTGGAGCTGACGGGTGTGCTGAAGGATCTCTCGGGAGATGTTCAGAGACAGATCCGGGGAGTCCACCACGCCCTTGACGAAGTCAAAGTACTCGTGAACAAGATCCGGGCATTTTTCCATAATCATAACGCCATTGGAATACAGCGTGATTCCGGCTTTCTTGTCCTCTGAGAAGCGGTCCATCGGTTCCTGACCGGGAACGAAAAGCATTGCCTTGTAGGAGATGGTTCCTTCTGCGTTGACACGAAGCGTTACAACAGGATCCTTCTGCTCGTGATACTTTTCCTTGTACCACTCGGCGCAGTCCTCATCGGTGACTTCCGCTTTGGAGCGCTGCCAGATGGGAACCATGGAGTTCATGGTCTCGGTGGCAGTGACCATCTCATACTCATATTTCGGATTGCCCTGATCATCGACCTCTCCGGTCTCTTTTCTCTCCTGATGCTCCACATCCATTTCAATGGGCCAGCGGACATAGTCCGAATATTTCTTGATCAGAGCCTTAATCTTCCAGACTTCCAGATAGGAGCTGTAGATCTCTTCATCGGTATCTTCCTTCAGGTGCATGATCACGCGGGTGCCGATTTCCGGCTTTTCGATTTCCTTGACCGTATAGCCGTCCACACCGGAGCTTTCCCATTTTACGCCCATTTCTTCGCCGTACTTTCTGGTTTCAACCGTTACCTTCTGAGAAACCATGAAAGCGGAATAGAATCCGACGCCGAACTGTCCAATAATGGAGACATCCTCCGCTGCTTCCTCTTCGGTATCCAGATCCTGTTTGAACTGATTCGATCCGGATTTTGCGATAACGCCCAGGTTGTTTTCTGCCTCGGCCTTGTCCATACCGATACCGTTGTCGATAACGGTGATGGTACGGGTCTCTTTATCCAGTTCCACACGGATTTTGAAATCATCTCTGTTCATGCCGACGTTTTCATCCGTCAGGGACAGGTAGCACAACTTGTCGATGGCATCCGATGCGTTGGAGATGATTTCTCGGAGAAAGATCTCTTTATTGGTATAAATGGAGTTGATCATAAGATCCAGCAGTCTCTTCGATTCTGCTTTGAACTGTTTTTTTGCCATGGTATAAACCCCTCCAAAAATAATAAATAAATTGCTGAATTATCATTATATCATGAAATACCTGTTTTTCAATCGTTTCCCTTGTCTCCCTCATGAACAAAAATGCCCCTTCCTCCAAAGGAAAAAGAGACTTGGAATGGCGTATCGCAAATGATAAAATATGCACATGTTCTACGATACGATACTCTATATTTGACGGAGGAATTGACGATGCCCAGCACATGGAACCGCGCACCGGAAGATTTTCATAAGATCTACGTGGAAAACACGGAATCTTTTTACCGCTCAGCCGGCAGATCTCTGAAAAAAGACGTGGATGCCTTTTTCACAGACTGCGCTTTTCGTATCTGGAGCCACTCCACCGGTACTACACAGGAAAAGGTGGACATGGCCAACGAGATCTATTCCAAAGGACAGGAGAAACCCAACTGGCTGCTGTGGAACATGACGGAAAAAGTCTGCAGCTCCGGAGAATTCCTTCCTCCTCTGTTTTTCTGGAGCCTTGTGGAGGAAGATGCCCGTTCCCACACGAAAAGTTCCCGGCTGCTGGTGCGGATCACGACCAATATCCTGTTATATCTGGCCGCCTGTGATTATGACATCACCGACGCGGAGGCAAAGGCCATTACAGAAATCACGGACAAGCTCTCTGCTCTGTGCGATTCTCACGACATCCCCCGTTCTTCCGGCGGTCTGAATCCTTTTGATTTTGTCACTTCCTCGGCTCCCGGTTTCCTGGAAAATGCCGGTGCACAGGGCACGCAGAATGCCCAGCAGGGTGCGACCAAGACGGAAGGAAAGACCGATACCGAACAGGAAGAGAAGCCGCTCCCCACACAGGAAGAACTGCTGGAGCAGCTGGATGCGCTCATCGGTCTGGAGGACGTCAAAAAGGACGTCAAGAGCCTGATCAATCTCATCAAGGTTCGCAAGCTTCGAACCGACAACGAGCTCCCGGTTCCCCCGATGTCCATGCATATGGTCTTCATGGGCAATCCCGGTACCGGCAAGACTACTGTGGCCCGTCTTATGGGGCAGCTGTATGCCGCCATCGGAGCGCTGGAAAAAGGCCAGCTGATCGAAACAGACCGATCCGGACTGGTTGCCGGATATGTAGGACAGACCGCCATCAAAACACAGGAAGTGATCAGCTCGGCTATAGGGGGCGTGCTGTTTATCGATGAAGCCTACTCTCTCTCCTCCGGAGGTGAAAACGACTATGGCCGGGAAGCTATCGAGACATTGCTGAAGGCCATGGAAGATCATCGGGATGAACTCGTGGTGATCGTTGCCGGCTATGATGAGCCGATGGAAAAATTCCTCTCCTCCAACCCCGGACTGGAGAGCCGCTTTAATAAGTATTTCTATTTCCCGGATTACACCGGAGAAGAGCTGATGGGGATCTTCCAGCTTCAGTGTAAGAAAAACGGCTATTCCCTCTCGGAGGAAGCAGAAAAACTGGCGCAGGAAGCCTTCAACAAAATGTATGAAGAACGTTCGGACAACTTCGGCAACGGACGTGATGTAAGAAACCGGTTTGAAGACATGGTCTCGCGTCAGTCCGATCGTATCGCTCAGATGGAATCCCCCACCAAAGAGGATCTCATGACTTTCCTTCCGGAAGATCTGGTTCAGGCAGGGCTGATCGAGGAATCTGCAATTTCCTCGGAAAACGCCTGATAAAGACAGAATAATAAGTCCCGCTCCATTTTAGATCCGGAGCGGGACTTTGTTTTGTTCATGTGTTCTTTTCGTAAATCGCCATCAGGCCTTTCAGCAGCAGATACGGATCAATGAGGATCTCGTGATGACAATGCGGGATGATCTTCCGGGCATGCCCTCCGGTGGAAACCACCGTGCACGACTCACCGAGTTCCTGCTCGATACGGTCTATGGCTCCGTCGATGCTTCCTGCCGTACTGTAGATGATGCCGCTTTTCATGCAGTCCACCGTATTGGTGCCGATCACTTTTTTCGGTTCATCCAGGCTGACATGCGGCAGCTGTGACGTGCGGTTTGCCAGAGAATCCAGCGATACCTGCAGACCCGGTATGATCATTCCTCCAAGGAAGTTTTTGTTTCGGTCGATCACGGAGATCGTCGTCGCCGTTCCCATGTCCACAATGATCAGCGGGCACGGATATTCTCCAATGGCACCCACCGCATCCGCAACACGGTCACTGCCAAGCTGTTTGGGATCATCCAGGAGGATGTTCAACCCGGTCTTCACGCCGGGGCCGACCACCATGGCCTGCTGTCCGGTGAGCCGGAAAACTGCCTGCTGCACATTTTCCGTTACCGAAGGAACCACCGAGGAAATGATCGCTCCGGTGATCTGTTCATATTCCAGTTTATGCATTTCAAGACTCGTCTTGATGATGACGGCATATTCCAGGACCGTAGCCTCCCGGTCTGTGGAAAGACGGTCCTCAAACAGGATCTCATTCTCGTCAAAACAGCCTAACACTATGTTGGAGTTTCCAATATCTACTGCAAGAATCATCGGGTGTTCCCCTTTCGTTGATCAGCTCTGCTCTGAGAGCGGAAGTGTTTTTGCTTTATATAGCGCAGCGCCCACCACACCGGTCACGATGGTGGATGCAATCATCTCTACGACCGCATTGATTCCTACAAACGCACAGATGAATACCAACACATTGCGTCCTGCCATCAGGCTCTGAACATATTCGGTATTGCCGAATAGAATAACCAAGGCGCTCATGAACAGCAGCGTATTTAAGAATGCACTGGCAAAGCCAGCAATAAATACCGCAGATTCCGGCGCCATTTTTTTCGTACAGAACCGGAACAGATAGCCGACAAGAAGTCCGTCCAGTGCGCGTGGCACGAACCGCTGAATGAATGCCAGAAACGGATTAATGGAAAAGAGCATTGCTCCCATTCCGCTGGGCACGCCGATCCCAATACACTGCAGAAAGCTCAGAATGCCGAAAACGGATCCCATGGCAAGGCCGCCTTTGGGTCCCAGCGCAATCGCCGCAATCGCAACGGGAATGATGTTCAGCGTGATGGATAACGGTCCGATGGGGATCGTTCCAATGGGCGTAAAGGAAAAAATGATGAGAATCGCCGTCATGAGGCTCATAATCACCAGCGCCCGGGTCTGATTACGTTTGACCATATTGAATTTTCCTCCTTGTTATTGCTCCCCCGTAGAGGATGCAGTACAATTTCGCGCTTATAATAGCATGACCAATCCGATGAAGTAAATGGATTTTTATGAACAATTATCTCTTTTTCCGATTTTTTTGTTTTTCCATTCTCTTTCCCGGATTTCGTTCCTTTTTTTCTCTTAATATGATATAACAAAGGCGAATGGAGCGTGAACATGATGCTTAAAAACAAAACCGTATTGTTGGGTGTCACCGGCAGCATCGCTGCTTATAAAATGGCCGGTGTGGCCAGATCGCTGAAGAAGATGGGCTGCCAGGTCCATGTTCTGATGACGGAAAACGCCACCCGTTTTATCTCTCCCATCACGTTTGAATCTCTCACAGGAAACAAGTGTCTTGTGGATACTTTCGACCGCAACTTTCAATACAGTGTGGAACATGTAGCGCTGGCAAAACAGGCCGATGCCGTCCTCGTCGCACCGGCGACGGCAAATGTGATCGGTAAGATCGCCGGCGGCATTGCCGATGACATGCTCACTACTACCGTCATGGCATGCACATGTCCGAAGATCATTGCCCCGGCAATGAATCATAACATGTATCACAACCCCATCGTACAGGACAACCTGGACAAGCTTGCCCGATTCGGCTACGAGATCATCCCGCCCGAATCCGGAATGCTGGCAAACGGCGACATGGGGGACGGACGTCTGCCGGAGGAATCGGTCCTTCTGGAATACGTGCTTCTCGCCTGCGCTTTCGATCAGGATCTTCAGGGCACCAGTGTTCTGATCACTGCCGGAGCGACCCGGGAGTCGATGGATCCTGTGCGTTTCATCACCAATCATTCTTCCGGAAAGATGGGCGTTGCTCTCGCCCGGGCCGCGATGCTTCGGGGCGCGGAAGTCACACTGGTTGCCGCGCACATGGATGTGGAACCGCCTATGTTCGTTCATACCATCCCCGTTGTTTCGGCAGAAGATATGTACCGGGAAGTCACTCAGCTGGCACCGGACATGGACATCATCATCAAGGCCGCAGCCGTGTCAGACTATACTCCCGCGGTGATTGCTGATGAGAAGATGAAGAAAAAAGACGGAGAGCTCTCTGTGGAACTTGTGCGTACGAAGGATATTCTGAAACAGCTGGGATCTCAGAAACGGGAAGGTCAGTTCCTTTGCGGTTTTTCCATGGAAACGGAAAACCTGCTGGAAAACTCCCGAAAGAAGCTGGAATCCAAAAACTGTGATATGATCTGCGCCAACAGTCTTCGGAAAGAAGGCTCCGGTTTTGGCACCGACACCAATATCATCACCCTGATCACCAGAGATCAGATGGAAGAACTGCCTCTCATGAGCAAGGAAGAGGCTGCACACCAGATTCTGGACGCCATTCTCCGGAAACGCACCTGATCGTTTGAAACAAAAAACTATAGGCACGAATTGAGTCGAGAATAAGAAAAGAGCCGTATCAGAAGAAAAGATACGACTCTTTGAAAGAAACAGAGTATGCTGAAATACGATTCAGTTCTGCCTATTTGTACGAAGCC
>Ga0310695_10013154_pt1 | contig 11440 bp, 6 predicted proteins | sample RumenRJG_04DNA_FD_203882 | JGI IMG/M metagenome (GOLD analysis project Ga0310695, IMG submission 203882) | Bovine rumen microbial communities from Lethbridge, Alberta, Canada - RJG_04 (v2) (version 2) | ecosystem: Host-associated > Mammals > Digestive system > Stomach > Rumen | place: Canada... | reverse complement strand
GCTTCGGCTCGTGGCATCTGGCATGATCAACAAGCAGATTGCCGACACCTTGAACATCAGCATCAACACCGTGCTCACCCACCGCAAGAACATCACTGCCAAACTGGGCATCAAAAGCGTATCAGGTCTCAGTTTCTATGCCATGATGAACGGCATCATCGACCCCAAGTGAGGCATTGTGGGACCACCTGTTTTCTATTGATAGCGATTAAAGAAATATTATTATGAGCAAGAAATGGACAATAATTTTAGGATTAATAGCATGTGCTTTATTATCGGTTATCGCTGTTTTCCTGATACTTAATACTACAGGGCAGGATGTGATGAAAATGCGCGTTATCTACGTGGCAATGTTCATTTTGGGCCTTCATGGTTGTTATCGTGCCTGCTATCATCTGCGTGGTAAACATGAAGACGAAATCGATGAGTCGGAGCGCATGGCACGTGAAGCAAATGGGCCGTTGGGTGTTGTGGGCAGCTTCTTTAATCCCAAGACCGCACGGTTCCGCACCGTATTATCGTTGGTTATATTGATTGTGGCCTATCAGTTGGCTAATCCAATCGTGTTCTGGAGCCTGTTGGTATTGTTTGTTGTTCTCAAAGGGGCTGTGCTGTGGCAGCTATTGCGTTACCGCAAAGCCTATTATAAATTGATTGATGTTCAGACTGAGAACCAGATGATTGAAGACGACCTAATCCATCAGCAGAAGATAGAGCGACTGGTCGATGAACTCCAAGATTACATGAAAGATTCTATTCACTTGACACTAGAGCCAGTCTGTGAAAGTCCCATACCCATTGGCTCCAGCAAGTTTGGGGGTGCGCCTGATGTGCCTGCTGATTTTGTTTGGCCTAAAGATGACGATGGATGTCCATTGTCTTTGTTGCTTCAGATTGATTGTGCTGACTTGGTAGTGCATGACAGAGAGCACCTTCTCCCTCAATCGGGCCATCTGTATTTCTTCTATGAATTGAGCAAAATGGATTGGGAGAATGACCATCATGGGGTCAAAGTAATCTATAACGAGACTCCCGCAGAACAACTGCAACGAGAGCCCTACCCTGATATGCTCAAACCAGAGAATCGCCTCAGTGAACGCAGAGTTGTGTTTTCTTTGCATCAGTGCCTCCCTGATCCCAACGAAAAGGACCTGTCCGTTTTATTTGACGGGCAATACTCTGAGGATGATTATTTTGATGCATGTGATTGGTTTAACGATTTTGGCGATTACGGCTCAATGCTGGGATATGCTAGTATCATCCAGAATCCCATTTCTGATGACTTAGAAAGCAATGTGCTGCTGCTTCAATTATTCACGATTGAAGAGACTGACCTAACGTTAATGTTTGGTGATTGTGGTATAATCTACTTCTACATCAGTCGCGAAGATCTTATGGAACGTAATTTTGATCGCGTGGATTTCGAATTACAGTGCTATTAGCATCCCCTATATCTAAAGTAAATGCGAAACTTATCTCTGCTTCTATTACTTGTGCTGGTTTGCATTGTTGCTCGTGCCGACCAGTTGCCTGTCGACCCTGAGTTGCATTATGGTACGCTGCCCAATGGATTTACCTATTACATTCGGCACAACGCTACCCCACCGGGCAGGGCGCACTTCTGGCTTGTACACAAGGTGGGTTCGGTCATGGAAGAGGAGAACGAGCGGGGACTGGCTCACTTCTTGGAGCACATGGCGTTCACCGGAACCAAGAACTATAGCGATGTATTGCTCTATAACTACCTTACTCGCAATGGTCTGGCCTTTGGCACCGATGTCAACGCCACGACCAGTTATGACGACACACAGTACTACATTCAGAACGTGCCCACCACGCGGCAAACGATGCTCGACTCGGTGCTCTACATCATGCGCGACCTCTCGTGCAACTTGCTGCTCGACAGCCTGCAGATCGACAAGGAACGTGCCATCATCCAGGAGGAGCGCACCAGCAACAGCACATTCCAACTGCGTCTGCAGGAACACGCCTTGCCAGTGCTGATGAGTGGAAGTCGTTATGCCAACCGAATACCCATCGGTTTGCCCGAGGTTGTCGAGCGTGCCACCACAAACCAATTGCGAGAGTTTTATCATCATTGGTACCGACCCGAACGGCAGGCACTCATCATTGTGGGCGATGTTGACGCAGCACTCATCGAGCGCAAGGTGAAGCGCATTTTTGGTGTTATGCCCACACCAATAGAGCCCTCTCCCACCATCGACCTCACATTGCCTGACCACAAAGGACTGCGAACGGTCACATTCAGCGACCCAGAACTGGACGGATCGATGGTGAATCTGTATTTCAAACACGATGATTTGCCTAGTTCGATGCGCAATACAGATGCCTACGTCGAGCAAAATATGGAAAAGTCCCTTGCACTGTATATGATTGGCCAGCGCCTTGACCGTTTGGCACGCCAGTCGCAGACCCCACTGCAAATGGCTCAAGCCAACGACACACACTTTATTGCCACACGCAGCAAGGAAGCCTTTGTCATGAGCGCGATGGCCAAACCTGGGCAAGTGCAAGAAACAGTCAAACTGTTGCTCACCGAGGCCCGTCGAATGGTGTTACATGGTTTTACGGCCGATGAGTTGGAGCAAGCCCGCAAGGCACTCTCTTCCAATCTGCACCAATATGCCCTGCAAGTCAACCAACACGAGTCGGCCGATTATGTCACCGAGTATATCGACCACTATTTGAGTGGTGGCTACATCCCCGGAGTGGTGCAAGAGGTTGAGATGTCGCTTGCTGCTATTGAGCGCATTACGGCGAAGGACATTAATCAATTTGTTCGCGGTTGGGTTGGCACTGATAATGCTTGCCTGCTCATTGCTGCGCCTGATAATGAGAAATATCCCGCTGAATCAGAATTACAAACAGTTTTTCAACAAATATTGACTTCCTCGGTTGATCCCTACCAATCTGATTCGGTTGCTTCACAGTCGCTGATGGAAGTGTTGCCTCAGGCAGGAACTATAGTCGAAACGAGCCGTGATGCCGTTTTACAGACGACAACCCTTCTGCTGGGCAACGGCTGCAAGGTGGTGCTGCGCCCCGACAAACTCAAAGCGGGCGAAGTGCTGTTCGATGCCATTGCTATGGGTGGACAGTGGGCCATGGACTCGACCAAGGCTCCGCAAGTTAAGGTGCTTGAAGCGGCTATTGAGGACAGCCGATTGGGGGGCTTCACACAAGACCAATTGCGAACCATGCTTGCCGACAAACAATTGGCGATTTCATTCACATTGGGTGCTGACTATCACGATCTGCAGGGTGGCTGTGCTACAGCCGACCTTGAGACTTTGATGCAAACCATTCACCTCTATTTCACCGATGTCACTCCCGACCAGGATGCCTATCAGTCGCTCATGGCGCGCTTGCGGGCACAGGTGCAACAAAGCCATGGTAAGCCCGAGATGCAGTTGGCCGACTCTATTGCTGTGGCTCATTATGGACCCAACCCTATCACGATGACGCTTACTGAGGCAGAGTTGGACCGTGTCGACTATGGTGATTTGCTGCAAATGTATCGTCAATATGTTGCTCGTCCCGACCAGTTCACTTTCATCTTTGTCGGTGACTTTGATGTTGACACTGTGGCCGCTCTTTCCCAGCGCTACATCGCATCGCTGCCTGTCAACACCTCTGTGGAAGCCCTGCAACCGTCTCATCGCATCAGTCTGAGGCGAGGCGGATATGAGGCAACTGTGCATGCTCTGTCGACAAACGAGCGTGCCCAAGTTCAGATTACCGAGTCGGGGCCGATGGAAAGCAGTCTGGAGAACGAAGTTTTAATGGTAGTCTTTGGGCATGTGATGGAGATTGTACTCAATGCCGTCTTGCGTGAGCAGCACCAATTGACCTACGGTGTCACAGCATCGGCTCAGTTGTTGCGAAACGAACCTCGATGGATATTGCAATACAAGTATGCCTGCAATCCGCAAGATGTAGAGAAATCCATTGATCTCATCACTGATGCTGTCGCCCTTGTTGAGGATAGTGGCATATCGGAGCAACTCTTCGATAAAGTCAAGCAGATGATGCTGCGTCATCACGATGAAGACATCACCACCAATGCCTACTGGATGAATGTGTTGCGCAATCGTGCTTTGGGGCACGACATTCACACAGGCATTCGTCAGATAATCCAGTCGCTCACTCTTGACCAGTTCCATCCGGTTGTTACCAACCTAGAATACGACACAAACATTCAAGTCATCTATAAGTGACAGGAAATGCGTGATTACTTTTTTAGGCCTATATTTCGCTTATTTTAAAATAATGTTGTAAATTTGCGGAATTGTTTGGCATTGTCATGAGTACAAACCTAAACATTAACTTGAAGAATTAATACTCAACTATAACTAATTAAACAGTTTAACACAACATGAAAGAAAAGAAATTCATGACTTGTGATGGTAACCAGGCTGCTGCTCACGTCAGTTATATGTTCACTGATGTGGCCGCTATCTACCCCATCACACCGTCATCGACCATGGCCGAGCATGTCGACGAATGGGCTGCCGCAGGCCGCAAGAACATCTTTGGTGAGACCGTGCTCGTGCAGGAGATGCAGAGCGAGGCTGGTGCAGCAGGTGCTGTCCACGGTTCGCTTCAAGCAGGTGCCCTGACCACAACCTACACCGCATCGCAGGGTCTGTTGCTGATGATTCCCAACATGTACAAGATTGCAGGCGAGTTGCTGCCCGGCGTGTTCCATGTGTCGGCACGTACACTGGCTTCGCACACCCTGTGCATCTTCGGTGACCACCAGGATGTGATGGCTACTCGTCAGACGGGTTTTGCCATGCTGGCCGAGGGTTCGGTGCAAGAGGTTATGGACCTGGCTGCTGTTGCTCACCTGAGCGCCATCAAGGGCCGTGTGCCATTTGTCAATTTCTTTGATGGTTTCCGCACATCGCACGAAATCCAGAAGGTCGAGGCCATGGATATGGAAGACCTGCGTCCGCTGCTCGACATGGATGCCGTTGAGCGTTTCCGTCACAGTGCCATGAATCCTGACCGTCCTGTTACTCGTGGTACGGCTGAGAACCCCGATGTGTTCTTCCAGCACCGTGAGTCGTGCAACGACTACTACATTGCTGTGCCTGCCATTGTCGAGGACTACATGAACAAGATCAGCGAAATCACTGGCCGCAAGTATGGCCTGTTTGATTACTACGGCGCTAAGGATGCCGAGCGAGTTATCATTGCTATGGGTTCGGTCACCGAGGCCATCCGTGAGACCATCGACTATCTTACCGACAAGGGTGAGAAGGTTGGTCTGGTGGCTGTGCATTTGTACCGTCCGTTCTCGGCCAAGCACTTCCTGGCTGCTGTTCCCAGCACCGCCAAGCGCATTGCTGTGCTCGACCGCACAAAGGAGCCTGGTGCTAACGGCGAGCCTCTGTACCTGGATGTGAAGGACTGCTTCTACGGTGTGGAGAACGCTCCGCTCATCGTTGGAGGTCGGTACGGTTTGGGTTCTAAGGACACCACTCCTGCTCAGATTCTGTCAGTTTATGAGAATCTGGCTCTGCCCATGCCCAAGAACCAGTTTACTATTGGCATCAATGATGATGTGACGTTCACTTCTCTGCCTCAGAAGGAAGAAATCGCCATGGGTGGCGAGGGAATCTTCCAAGCTAAGTTCTATGGTCTGGGTGCTGACGGTACTGTCGGTGCCAACAAGAACTCGGTCAAGATTATTGGTGACAACACCGACAAGCACTGCCAGGCTTACTTCTCTTACGACTCGAAGAAGTCGGGTGGCTTCACATGCTCGCATCTGCGTTTTGGTGACACACCCATCCGTTCGACCTATCTGGTGACTACGCCTAACTTTGTTGCTTGCCACGTACAGGCTTATCTGCACATGTATGATGTGACACGCGGTCTGCAGAAGAACGGTTCGTTCCTGCTCAACACCGTGTGGGAAGGTGACCAACTGGCAGCTAATCTGCCCAACAAGGTGAAGAAGTACTTTGCCGACAACAACATCACTGTTTATTATATTAACGCAACCAAGATTGCACAAGAGATTGGTCTGGGCAACCGCACCAACACTATCTTGCAATCGGCATTCTTCCGTATCACAGAGGTGATTCCCGTTGAACTGGCAGTTGAGCAGATGAAGAAATTCATCGTCAAGTCTTATGGCCGTAAGGGCGAGGATGTGGTGAACAAGAATTACCAGGCTGTTGACCGCGGTGGTGAGTATATGCGTCTGGAGGTTGATCCCGCATGGAGCAACTTGCCCGTCGAGGACAGCATCAATGACGATGCTCCTGCATTTGTCAACGATGTGGTGCGTCCCATCAACGCACAGAATGGTGACTTGCTGCCCGTGAGCGCATTCAAGGGCCGTGAGGACGGTACTTGGGATCCCGGAACAGCTGCTTGGGAGAAGCGCGGTGTTGCAACCTTCGTTCCTGTGTGGAAGGCCGAGAACTGTATCCAGTGCAACAAGTGTGCATTTGTTTGCCCGCACGCTGCCATCCGTCCGTTTGTGATGAACGAGCAAGAGGCTGCTGCATCTCCCTTTAAGGAGGAAGACAAACTCAACGCTATCGGCAAGGGCTTTGAGGGCATGAAATTTGTCCAGGTTGTCGACGTGATGGACTGCCTCGGTTGCGGTAACTGCGCCGATGTCTGCCCGGGCAAGAAGGGTGAGAAGGCTCTTGAGATGGTGCCCCTGATGGGTCACGAAGAAGACCAGAAACTCTGGGACTATGCCGTGAAGAATGTTACTAGTAAGCAGAATCTGGTTGACACCAAGAGCAATGTCAAGAACTCGCAGTTCGCTACGCCGCTGTTTGAGTTCTCGGGCGCATGCTCGGGTTGCGGTGAGACTCCTTATCTGAAACTGATTTCGCAACTGTTTGGTGACCGCGAGATGGTTGCTAATGCAACTGGTTGTAGCTCAATCTACTCGGCATCGGTTCCCTCGACACCCTATCGCACCAACGAGAAGGGTCACGGTCCTGCATGGGCTAACTCGCTGTTTGAGGACTTCTGCGAGTTTGGTCTGGGTATGACTATTGCCGATGAGAAGATGCGCAATCGCGTCACTGGCTTTGTCCAGGAAGCTCTTGTGGCTGACGGTGTTGCTCCCGAGGTGAAGGCTCTGTATCAGGAGTGGCTCGACAACAAGAATGACGGTGCTCGCAGCCGGGAGATCAGCGACAAGATCATGGAGGCTATAGAGCATAGTGACAATCCTGCCGACCTCAAGGTTAAGAGCCTTGGCCAGTATCTGGTCAAGCGTTCGCAGTGGATTGTCGGTGGTGATGGTGCAAGTTATGACATCGGCTTCGGTGGTCTTGACCACGTGATCGCATCGGGCAAGAATGTCAACATCCTGGTTATTGATACCGAGGTCTATAGCAACACTGGAGGTCAGGCTTCGAAGGCTACACCTATCGGTGCTATAGCCAAGTTTGCCGCTGCCGGTAAGCGCATTCGCAAGAAAGACCTTGGTCTGATTGCTACTACCTATGGCTACGTCTATGTGGCTCAGGTGGCAATGGGTGCCGACAACGCTCAGTGCCTCAAGGCAATCCGTGAGGCTGAGGCTTACGATGGACCTTCGGTGGTCATCGCTTATGCTCCCTGTATCAACCATGGTCTGAAGGCCGGTATGGGCAAATCGCAGGCCGAGGAAGCTAAGGCCGTAGCTTGTGGCTACTGGCACTTGTGGCGTTACAACCCCATGCTGGAGGCCGAGGGCAAGAACCCGTTCACGCTTGACAGCAAGGAACCAAACTGGGATGAATTTGCCGACTTCCTCAAGGGTGAGGTACGCTATGCGTCGGTGCTCAAACAGTATCCCGAAGAGGCTGAGGAACTTTTCAATGCCGCTAAGGAGAACGCCCAGTGGCGCTACAACAACTACCGCCGCCTGGCTCGCCAGCAGTGGGGTGTTGAAGAGTAATCACTGGTGATATTTATCAACTAATAGTCGCTCCAGTTCAATTTTAGGACTGGGGCGACTTGTTCATTGTGTTGTGTCGCTGTAAATTCTTATTTTTCATATTTTATTGTTTAAATTTGGTGCTTTCGTGAAGTTGTTGTAACTTTGCTGATTATTTATTGTGTAGCGCTACAGAGCATGTTAAAGAAAAGCACAATTGAAAAAATTATCGCTGAAGACATGGCGGCAATTTGGTCAATTCTCACTATGGATGAGAAGCACCAAATTACCGACAACTTTGTGATACATAATTTCAAGAAAAATCAAATCATTTATGCCGAGAAGGATGATCCGCAATACCTGTGGACGTTGATGAAAGGCAAAGTGAAATTGTTCAAGGACGGCATTGGAGGTAGACAACAGATTTTACGCCTCTACCGTCCCATTCAATATTTCGGCTATCGCTCATACTTTGCGCGAGAGCAGTATGTGTCATCGGCCGCCGCCCTTGAACCGTCGACATTGGGTGCCATACCCATGAAGTTGGTTGAGGAACTCATTAACCAGAATCGCCAGTTGGCATGGTTCTTCATCCACGAGTTGTCGCGTCACCTGGGCGGTAGTGACACCAAGATTGTCACCTTGACTCAAAAGCATATCCGCGGTCGACTTGCCGAGGCACTGATTCTGATGCTTGAGAATTATGGCTATGAGGCTGACGGACAGACGCTGAACATCTTTATGGCGCGAGAAGACTTGGCAAATCTGTCAAACATGACAACTAGCAATGCTATTCGCACCTTGTCGGCCTTTGTTCAGGAGAAGATTATTGTGGTCGATGGCAGGCGCATCAAGATTGTTGATGAGCAAACACTGCGCAATATCAGCAAATTTGGTTAGATTATGATCATTGCGCAACAAAAACGCCATGAGAACATGGCCGAGTACCTGCTCTATCTGTGGCAAGTTGAAGACATCATCCGTGCTTGCCGACTTGATTTGGAACTTATTGAGCAGCATATCATCGCTCGATATGATGTTGATGAAGCCCAACGTATCGAGATACGCGATTGGTATGAGTCGTTGGTTAAAATGATGAAAATGGAAGGCGTGCAGCAGTCAGGGCATTTGCAGATTTGCAAAAATGTGCTCATTCGCTTGAATGACCTGCACCGTCAATTGCTGACAAGCGACAAGTTTCCTGAATATGGTGCCGACTATTACCGTACACTACCCTTTATCGTTGAACTGCGAGCACGCGAGGGTAAAGAAACACCTACCGATGAACTCGAGACTTGTTTCAATGCACTCTACGGTGTGTTGTTGCTACGCTTGCAGGGCAAGGAAGTGACCCATGACACAGAGGTTGCTATCGCACAAATTTCGCATTTCTTGGGCTTACTGTCAGCCTTCTACAAGAAAGATGAGGAAGAAGGTGACTTGTTTGCCGAAAAAATAATTGACTGAAAGCACTCAATATGAATATTCTGATTACTGGAGCAAATGGTCAGTTGGGTCGTGAGATGCGACGACTGCTTGAAGGTGACAACCGTTTTGCTCCCACATATACTGATGTTGATGAGCTGAACATCACCGACATGGATGCTGTTGACCAGATGGTCGGTAGCCTCCAGTTAGACTATATCATTAATTGTGCTGCTTATACTGCAGTCGACCGTGCCGAGGACGATGAGGACACCGCAGCACTGATCAACGCGCAAGCTGTCGAGAATCTTGCATCAGCCGCTGCACGGCATGGTGTGAGAATGATTCATGTGAGTACCGACTACGTGTTCGACGGCGAAGGCAATCGCCCTTATCGTGAGGAGGATGCGCCCCACCCTGTCTCGGCATACGGACGCACTAAACTTGCAGGTGAGCGGGCCTTGCAACGTTTGTTGCCCGAGCAGTCGGTCATCCTGCGCACGGCGTGGCTCTATTCACCGCACGGCAAGAACTTTGTCAAGACCATGCTAGAGTTGGGCCGGTCGAGAGATTCATTGCGTGTAGTGTATGACCAGTTGGGCTCACCCACATCGGCTACTGACCTTGCTCGCGCCATCATCACCGTGATGTGCGCAGATGAGTGGCATCCAGGCATTTATCACTACTGCAACGAGGGGGCTGTATCGTGGTATGATTTCACCAAGGCTATCCATCGTCTGGCTGGCATAACAACCTGTGATGTGCAGCCTTGCCTTTCGCACGAATTTCCCGCCAAGGCCCATCGCCCTGCCTATAGCGTGCTGGACAAAGCAAAATTCAAGACAACTTTTGGCACAACTATCCCCTATTGGGAAGAAAGTCTTGAGGAATTAATTAATAATCGATTATAGAATTCAAGATAATTCCAGGGATTCAGATAATTCTTTCTGATAATCCCCAGAATGGAACAAAATGGCAAATAATAACGAAATATCCAAGCGGCGTACATTCGCCATCATCTCGCACCCCGATGCGGGTAAAACTACATTGACCGAGAAGTTACTTCTTTTCGGTGGCGCTATCCATGTTGCTGGCGCAGTCAAGAGCAACAAAATCAAGAAGACCGCCACCAGCGACTGGATGGAGATTGAGAAACAGCGTGGTATCTCGGTCGCCACGTCGGTCATGGGATTTAACTATGGCGACTATAAGATCAACATCCTCGACACCCCAGGTCACCAAGACTTTGCCGAAGACACTTATCGCACACTCACTGCAGTGGACAGTGTGATTATCGTAGTGGATGTGGCCAAGGGAGTTGAGACGCAAACGCGCAAACTGATGGAGGTGTGCCGCATGCGCAATACGCCCGTCATAATCTTTGTCAATAAATTAGACCGCGAGGGACGCGACCCATTTGACATTCTCGACGAACTGGAAAAAGAACTGCAAATCAGTGTTCGTCCCCTGAGTTGGCCAATTAATATTGGCGCGAAATTTAAGGGTGTATATAATATCTACGAGCACACGCTCAATCTCTTCAAGCCCGACAAACAGCATGTAACCGATCGAGTCGAGATCAGTGACATCAACGACCCGGCCATTGATGCTGCTGTTGGCGATGATGATGCTACCAAACTGCGTGCCGACATTGAGCTGATTGATGGTGTTTACCCCGAATTTGACGAACAGGATTACCTTGATGCTATGGTGGCGCCAGTGTTCTTTGGCTCTGCACTCAACACGTTTGGGGTCAAAGAGTTGCTTGATTGTTTTGTTCGCATTGCCCCATCCCCTCGACCTGTCACTGCCGAGGAGCGTGTTGTGCGTCCCGATGAGGAGAAGTTCACCGGATTTGTGTTCAAGATTCATGCCAATATGGACCCAAACCACCGCAGTTGCATTGCCTTTGTCAAGGTTTGCTCGGGTGTGTTCCATCGCAACGAGAACTACAAACATGTACGCAGCGGCAAGACCTACCGTTTCTCGGCTCCAACGGCATTCATGGCGCAGAAGAAAGAAGTCATTGACGAAGTCTATCCAGGCGATATTGTGGGCTTGCCTGACAATGGAATTTTCAAGATTGGTGACACG
>Ga0310695_10013153_pt1 | contig 11441 bp, 12 predicted proteins | sample RumenRJG_04DNA_FD_203882 | JGI IMG/M metagenome (GOLD analysis project Ga0310695, IMG submission 203882) | Bovine rumen microbial communities from Lethbridge, Alberta, Canada - RJG_04 (v2) (version 2) | ecosystem: Host-associated > Mammals > Digestive system > Stomach > Rumen | place: Canada... | reverse complement strand
TAGATGAGGATGTATTAGTAAATATGTCTGAACAGATAGTCGAAATGCTTGAAGGAGTCCTGTGACACCTGAAGGGTTGGGTCTTCCACCCAGTAGAGCGGCAGGTCGCGGTACATGGCTGCAACGAGCGAGAAAGTACTGGGTGCCCCTATCAGATAGTCGCAATGAGAGAGCAGGCAAAGGTCTTCACCTGGATTGCCGTCGGGGAAGGTGACTTGACACGCGGGCAGTTGCTGCAGGTAGTATTCTTTGTCGAGCTGCGGGTCGTTGCCACAGATGTACAGATGCACTTGCTGCTGAGGAAACAGAGACAGGAAGGAGCGAATGACGTTGAGGTACTGTTCGTCGGAATAGAGGAAACGTCCTCCTTGGAAGTTACGATAGTCGCCGCGGCGGATGTGAATTCCCAGTCGCAGGCTGTCGTCTAAGAGCGTGCCGACGCGCTGCTCGATATCCTTGTTAAACGCAAAAAGGCGGATGATGTCTTGCTTGTATTTCAGGAACAGGTCGTACCAGCGGGCATACCATCCTTCGACGACGAGGGTGTTATGGCGTTCCATTTGTCGTTCTGCTTCTTGGTAGTCAGCGCCTTCGCGGTCAAAACAGACAACGGGAAACAGTCCCATCTTGGCTCCGTATTTCGCATAGAGATAGGTCGGGAAGTTATGGTAGCGCGTGTTGCAGATATGAAAATACTGATATTTGTAGGCAAAGCGCATGGACATGGTGGCGCGTCCATGTTCTCTGCCCCAGGCATAGACGTGTCCGTACTGCAAGATGTTGTTGCACATCTGACCTTTATCGCGTACAAATATCATAATAGTCCCTTCTTTTTCTTGATGTCTTCCAAAGGCCCCAGGTCAACACGTCCTGTTTCTGCGTCGTAGCGCAGGTTAAACTCCTCGTGGGTGCGCTTCCATCGGTTGTGGGTCCATAGCCAGAACTGGGGAGCCCGTCTGATGGACGCCTCCAGCAACGTGAAGTAGGCATCTGTCAACTGGTAATCCTCCGTCTGCTTGGGGTCGCGCGCTATCAGCTTGAACTCTGCCACATAGTACCCCCTCTTCGGACGTTCCACGTCGATATAGAACACCGCGTGCCCTGCACTCCGTGCCAGTCGCTCCGTGCCCGTCAGCACAGGCGTGTCGTGGTTGAGGAATGGGCACCAGTGGTGGATGTTGTTCCAGAAGGGTACCTGATCGGAGATGTAGCCTATGACCACCGGCTGCCGTTGCTGTCTGTACTCTGCCAGTTTCCTCAGCGTCTCAGCCATCGGTATGCAGACGGCACCCATGCGTTGGCGAAGCTTCAGGAAGAGCTTGTCGAACTCCGAGTTCTCCAACACGTGGTAAATCTGGCCGCACTGGGCCTTGGGAGTCACCCAAAGGGGTAGGGAGGTTATCCACTCCCAGTTGCAGTAGTGCCCCAGATAGACGGCACACGACTGTCCGTTCTCTGTCAGTTTGTTGACGAGTTCCGCTCCCTTGAACACCATGCGTCTTCTCAGCTCTTGCCTGCTGATGGTCAGCAGTTTGATGGTCTCTACAAAATAGTCGCAGAACCAACGGTAGAAATCTTTTTCAATCCTGATGATCTCTGCTTCCGATTTCTCAGGGAAGCTGTCTGAAAGGTTCTTCCTTACCAGTTTCTTCCTATAGCCCACCAGATGATAGACTATCACGTAGATGCCGTCGGATATCAGGTAGTGGACCCACATCGGCAGAAGTGAGAACAGCCAGAGTACGGCGTATGTCAAATAATAGAGAATCTTCATTCCTTGTTCTGTCTTCTCTCAATCATCTTTGCCACCAGCTGGAACTGATAGATACCCTTCAGACCTGCATAGATGAGCCCTCGGGGACCGTCCTTCCAACCGCCCTCCATCACGTAGCACTTGAAGAATCGCCAAAACGGACGCCATAGCAAGGCTCCAGTGCCCCACTGTTTATGAGCTTTTTTCTCGACATCGTTGTCGCTGTAACGGTTGTCCTTCTCCATGATGGAATGCACACTGTCGTTTGCCAAATGGATAAAAGCCAGTTCCTTGCGCTGCTTCGGCAGATAGTCAAGGGGCCCGTTCACCTTAGGGAACGTGTGTACATAGGGAGGCCATTCCGTGCCCTCGCGAATGAAGAACCGTAGCTGGTAGTCGGGGTAGGCACACTTGAGCGGCTTGCCCATAAACTGGTTGATGCGGGGGATGTACCACCCCTTTGCGCCATCCTCTTGACTGACTAGCCGATAGAGTTCCTCGCGCAGTTCACGTGTCACAATCTCGTCGGCATCCACTACTAGCACCCACGGGTTGGCTGCCTCCTGGATGGCAAAGGTGCGGGCTGGCTCTGCACTCTTATGGTTGGCCTTGGGGAAAGTGACAATCCTACAATCGTGTTTCCTGGCTATTTCGAGGGTACGGTCCGTACTCTCCATGTCGCATATCAGTATCTCGTCAAAGTCCTTGACAGCCTCCAATACCTGCTCCAGATGCTGCTCGGCATTATAGGTGTTGATGACTACTGATATTTTGTTTTTCTCGTTCATGGTTGCAAAATTAGAAAATAATTATTAATTTTGCAAGCAAAATACATAAATTATGATGGACAGATGTCGGGCGTTTTTCGCCAAGCCGTTTTTTCACGACTATCGTACCTTGTTGGGATTGTGGCTGTTGCTGGGTGTGCTGGCTGCTGTGATGAAGATGCACAGCCATAATAATTTCCTGATTTTCCGTGGTGTGTTCTGGCATACGTGGCAGCAGGTGTCCCTTTATGCGGCCTATCCTGCTGAGTATGGGGATGTGAATTATTACGGACCCGTTTTCTCGCTGCTCATCGCTCCCTTTGCCGTAGTGCCCGAGTGGTTGGGTCTGCTGTTGTGGTGCGTGGCGCTCTCCCTGTTCTTGTACGTCGCCATCCGTCGTTCAGACTTGACGAAATACCAGCAGTTGTTCGTCTTATGGTTCTGTGCGCATGAGCTACTGACGGCCCTTTACATGCAGCAGTTCAACATAGCCATTGCTGCCATCATCGTTCTGGCTTTCTTCCTGATAGAGAAGGAGCGCGACGCGGAGGCGGCCTTCTTCATAGTGCTGGGCACTTTTGTCAAGCTCTACGGCATTGTAGGACTGGCGTTCTTCTTCTTCTCGAAGCATAAGATGCGCTTCGTCTTGTCGCTGATAGGGTGGAGCGTCGTCATGTTCGTGGCACCCATGGCTATCAGTAGTCCGGAATTTATCATCGGACAATATCAGGAGTGGTTCACGAGTCTGGCGGAGAAGAACGGGGAGAACCTGGAATCTATCGCACAGAACATCTCCGCGTTGGGCATGGTACACCGTATCTCGGGAGAGGCTTTCAGCGACTTGTGGATGATAGGACCGGCGCTGGTGCTGTTCGGCATCCCTTATCTGCGCTTCAGTCAATATCAAAATATGGCCTTCCGCCAGACCTTGCTGGCTTCGGTACTGATGTTCGTGGTGCTCTTCTCTACGGGTAGTGAGTCGAGCGGCTATATCATCCCCTTTGTGGGTATCGTCATCTGGTACACGGCAGCACCCTGGCAGCGTACCAACTGGGACATAGCCCTGCTGGTGTTTGCCTTCATCCTGAGCAGCCTGTCGCCCAGCGACCTGTTTCCTGCCTATCTCCGCAAGGAGTGGGTGCAGCCCTACGCGCTGAAGGCCCTGCCCGTCACGCTGATCTGGCTGAAGTTGTGTTTTGAGATGTACAGCAAGGACTATGCAGCAAAAAGTATTCGATAAGACTTTTGTGACTTTTCTCGTTGTAGGAGTGGTCAACACGCTGTTTGGCACGGCTATCATGTTTGTGCTCTACAACGTCTTTGGCTGCAGCTACTGGGTCAGCTCGTTCTGCGACTACTTCTTTGGCAGCATCCTCAGCTATTTCTTGAACAAGCACTTTACTTTCCATTATCAGGGTAACGACTGGCGAAGCATCGTCAAGTTTGCACTGAACATCATTGTGTGCTATCTGATTGCCTATAGCCTGGCACTGCCCTTGACGCGCTATGCACTGGAGAGCATGCACTTCAGCAAGACGATAGTCGAGAACATAGCCATGCTGGTGGGCACGGGGTTGTTTATGCTTATCAATTATATCGGTCAGAAGTTTTTTGCATTTAAAAGGTTATAAATTATGAAGAAAGTTACGATTCTTATTCCCTGTTATAATGAGGAAGGGTCACTGGATGCCCTCTATGAGGCGCTGAAAGAGTTGATGGACACCCAGACGGATTATGCATGGGAGGTGTTGATGGTCAATGACGGAAGTAAAGACCGTACCCTGGATATCATCAAACAGCTTCGTGAGAAAGACAGGCGGATATGTTATGTGAGCTTGTCGCGTAACTTTGGTAAGGAGAACGCCATGCTGGCAGGCTTTGACTATGCAACAGGCGACTGTATGGTCATCATGGATGCCGACCTGCAACATCCTCCCACGGCTATTCCCGATATGCTTGAAAAGTGGGAGGAAGGCTATGAGGACGTGTATGCCAAACGTATTACCCGTGGTAAGGAGAGTTGGCTGCGCAAGCGATTCTCATTATTGTATTATCACATGTTGCAGCAGGCTACACGTGTAGAGATACTGGAGAATGTGGGCGATTTCCGACTGTTAGACCGTAAGTGCATCAACGCCTTGAAGGAGTTACGCGAAACCCAGCGTTACACCAAGGGAATGTATTGCTGGATAGGTTTCAAGAAACATGAGATATGGTTTGAGCAAGGTGACCGCTTTGCAGGAAAGTCTTCTTTCAATTTCCTCCGACTGCTTAACCTTGCCATCGACGGTGTTACCTCGTTCACAACAGCACCCTTGCGTTTGGCTACCATTCTGGGAGGTATCGTATCGTTGGTAGCCTTTGCCTTCATGTGCTATGTGCTTTTCACCACCTTGGTATGGGGAGACCCTGTTCAAGGATATCCTACGTTGATGACCGTTATACTGTTCCTTGGTGGCGTGCAGTTGCTGTCACTGGGTATAATCGGTGAATACCTGGGACGTATATTCTACGAAACCAAAGAACGTCCAGTCTATATTGTGGGTGAAAGTGCCTTGGGAGAGTAGTCACGGGTGTACATCTCCCAACAGAGCTTCAGCCAGACGATGCTGACGGGTAGGGCTTTCAGCGCATAGGGCTGGATGATTTCGCGGTAGATTACCTTAGGGAACAAATCTCCTGGTGACAGGCTGGATATAATAAAGACAATAACCATGAGGGCTATGTCCCATTTCGTTCGCTGCCAGGGAGCACAGCAATACCACAAGGCGACACCCACGAAAGCGATGATATAAGTGCTGTTTTCCGAGCCAGTACTGAAAAGTACCGTAAACATGAGCACCGATGCGAGTAAGGCCTGTCGGAAGGCCACATGCTTATATTGCGAGATGCGTAGGTATGGAATGGCAAATGCGATGAGTCCCGGGATGATAATCCAGAGGTCTGAGTAGGTGATAATCTGTGTCGTCCTGCGTACCATACCCAACAGCGAGATGTTGGTCGAGAGGTCGGCCATGTTTCCGTTCAGGACATTGATGTTATCGGCGTTCTTCTCCACCAAGGCGATGTACCATTCGTAATACTGGCTGATGATATACTCTGGAGAGGCTACTGCCATCGGAGCCACAAACATTACGACGCCCCAGAAGAGACAGGAGAGCAGCAGCTTTGTCTTGTTCTTCGAGAAGAAGAAGAACGCCAGTCCCACGATGCCATAGAGCTTGATCATGGTGCCCAGCATAATGAAGAAGGCAGCCCAAAAGTCGTTCCGCCGCTCAATCATCGTGAATGTTAACAGGACACCTGCCGCAATGGCAACATTATACTGTTGCAAGAACAAAGCGTTAAGTAATTCGTGGGTGCAAAACCAAAAGACAAACAACTGCTGGTATTTCGTCAGGTCGGAGCGGCGTACGGACACATAGAGGAACATGGAAAGGAAAAGCATCCAGAAAAACATGCCAACATAGCGTTGCATCCATGCAAAAGGAGCTATGACCAGTGCAAAGAAGGGGCCATAGTGGTTCATGTCATCGTACTCCTCCGGATAATGGTCGAAGAGCGGCAACTCTGCAAGGGTATGATTCCATACACCTATAAAAATACGATAATTGCCATCGCTGTTATATGACTTTGTAATAGCAAGAATCAGACAAATGACTACCCACAACAGAAGGATAGTACGGTAATCGTGGAAGAATGGGTGACGCAGTCCTTGTGCCACCTTGTCTCGAAAGAGGGACATGTATTTGTTCATACTTGGTTACAGGATCTCTTGAATATGATAGAGGGGGCGACGTTTTACCTCTGCATAGATGTTGCCGATGTAAACACCCATGATACCAAGGGAAGTCAGGAAGAATCCGCCTACCAGCCAGATGCTGAGGATCAGTGATGACCAACCGGGTACGGCAGTTCCTGTTATCAGGGCATGGGCTACATAGAGGGCAATGCCCAATGCGATCAGCAAGAATACGAGTCCCATGTAGAAAATGGCATACATGGGCTTCACACTGAAGGCGGTAATGCCGTTCAGGGCGAGCTTCAACATCTTGCTGACGGTATATTTGGAAGAGCCGGCATAACGCTCACTGATGACATCGTCAACGGTGGTGGTTTGCAATCCTATCTGAGGAATCAGGCCACGCAGATAGAGGTTGTGCTCCTTGTAGGTAGCCAGCATGTCGAGGGAGCGCTTGCTCATCAGTCGGAAGTCGGCATGGTTATAGACGCTTTCCACTCCCATCGAACTTTGCATCTTATAAAAAGCCTGAGCGGTCATGCGTTTCATCAGCGGGTCTGCCTTGCGAGAGACCTTCACACCATAGACGATGTCGTTGCCTTCCTCGAAATGACGAACCATCTGAGGGATACACTCGATGTCGTCTTGCAGGTCGGCATCGATGGTGATGATGGCATCAGCCCACTCACGGGCGGTCATCATGCCAGCCATAATGGCATTCTGGTGACCTACGTTGCGAGCCAGATTGATGCCGCGTACAAACTTGTTCTTCTGGTGCAGTTCGCGGATAATCTCCCAGGTACGGTCACGACTGCCGTCATTGACAAATACCATCATACTGTCGCCCGATATCAGCCCTTCGGATATCATGCGCTCGAAAAGAGCTGTCAGACGCTCTACGGAATGGTGCAGTACCTCTTCTTCGTTATAACAGGGTGAAACGGTGGCAAGTTTAATCATACGTGCTGACGATTGACAAATTCTGTAAAAGTGATAAACTCATAATGGCGACTCTTCAACATCTTGATAAGGTTGTCAAGACGTTGCATCATCTGGCGTCCGCTGTGGTTCTTGATAATGAAAGGCATCTTGAACTCAGAATGCTCTTTCAGGTCGTAGAACTCCCAAGGGTGGAAATAAGTGACGAAATAGCCGTCGTGCTTCAGGGTGCGATTGACGAGCCAGTGGTACAGGCTCTCTGGCAGGTTATGTAATGCCAGCCAGAACAGGGGGAAGCGTACCCAGGGTGTGACGGAAGCAGGAATCTGCATCACGCCCCCTTTCATAAACCAGGTGCGGGGTTCCGTCAGGTGCATATAGCGACCTGGGATAAAGGCAGGGTTCAACGATGAGTTATAGCGATAGCCAGCCTTCTCAATCTCGCTGTCACTGACAGGAAACATGCGAGGCTGACGATAGCCATAAACCTGACGGCCCGTTACGCGTTCTACAATTTGTTTTGATACCGCAAAGTCGGACTCCTTGGGTTGCCAGTGGTCAACGCCATGACAGGCCACCTCGTGACCTTCGTCCATGATGCGTTGCATCACCTCAGGAGCGTTCTCTGCAAAATTGCCCGTACAGAAAAACGTGGCTTTCACTCCGTTCTGCTTCAATACGTCGAGGATGCGGTTGGTACCCTCTTTGGATACCTTCATGCCTTCCTCCAACGAGAAATCCACCCCATGTTCACGAGGCACGTCAAATTCTTCAGTATCAAAACTCAGTAATACCATAGACAATAACCAATAAGCGTTAACCAATAACCATTAACCAATAACCAATAACCGTTAAACAATAACCAATAACCGTGAACCAATTAGAAGGCTGCAGCAATCTTCGCAGCAATCTCCTTGAATTCCTCTTCACTCAGTTTCAGCTTCTCGCGACGGAAGTCGGCATCGGCCTCGCTCTGCATAGGGATGAGGTGGATGTGGGCATGAGCCACTTCCAAACCTAATACCACCTGGGCAACTTTCTTACAGGGGAATGCTTTCTTGATGGCAATGGCTACGCGCTTGGCAAACTGCTGATAGCGAGCCAGCTCGTCGTCGTTCATGTCGAAGAAATAATCTACCTCACGACGGGGAATCACCAGGGTGTGACCTTTTACCAAGGGATTGATGTCAAGAAAAGCATAGAACTCGTCGTTCTCTGCGCACTTATAGCTGGGTATTTCGCCAGCGGCAATCTTACTGAAAATATCCATCTTAGTATTTGACTATTTGACTATTTGACAATTTTAGTATTTGACAATTTTACTATTTGACAATTTACTATTTAAGCAATGCTGATATTATCAATACGCAGTTTGATGGTGCCACGGGGAATGGTAATCTCCACCTCGTCGCCTACCTTCTTGCCCAGCAGTCCCTGTGCAATAGGGGTCTTGATGGAGATTTTTCCGGCACGCAGATCTGCCTCGTTCTCGCTGACGATGGTATATGACATCTTGGCCTTGGTAGTCAGATTGGTCATCTCTACCTTGGTCAGAATCTGAACGCAGTCTGTGCTCAGACGAGAGGTATCCACAATCTTAGCTTCTGAAATGGTAGCTTTCAGACGGTTGATCTTGTCCTCCAGATGAGCCTGTGCTTCCTTGGCAGCATCATACTCGCTGTTCTCACTCAAATCTCCTTTCTCACGTGCTTCTGCAATGGCTGCAGAGGCTTTTGGACGCTCTATCGCTTCTAAGCGATGTAGTTCGGCTATCAGTTTGTCATAGCCTTCTTGTGACATGTAAGCCATAATCTTATTTCTTTTAGTTATTAATTCAAAACATTGTTAAGACGTAAAAAATAAAAGAATTCCGACCCACATTTTGTCGGAATCCCTGAATCTCTCTATGTCTTATTATCGCATGCAAAGATAGTGATTATTTCTCAACCAACCAAATTTTCAGCAAAAAACTTTAATAAATCTTTGATTTACGTCAAGAAAGTGTATGCTTTACACTGCTTTTTAGCATACTTTTCTTGCACATTATTTATAAAAGCATTACCTTTGCAGTGTGTTTTTCATAGTATTAGATTTAAGGTTAACAAAAAGGTTAGGGGTTCAGCGGAGCCCCATTTTTTATGCCCGTTGGTAGAGGTGGCATAAGATATAATAGAATGCAATGCCTGTCAGGAGACCAGCTATGGCGTCGATGGCATAGTGGGCATAAAGGTAAACCGTTGAAAAGCACATTAATATATAAAAAGGTAGGATGGTGAAGATGAGGCTTTTGCTGCGTGTGCGAAAGGCCAGCAGTACGAGAACGGTGGTTATGCCCACATGACTGCTGGGAAATGCCGCTGTGGGACGCTCACCAGCATTATGGGCCATGTCCAGTAAATGGTGGAAGAATCCATCGCCCCACCCAGGAGCTGCCATTCGTTCCGAGTGTGTCAAAAACCAGTTACCCACATCGGGAAACATTCCGGCGGCTATCTTCTCCGTACCCACAGCCAGGTAATAGAACTGGGGACCCGTGACGGGCAGCAATACGAAGATGAAGTAATAGACAAAGAAGGAGGTGAGGATGACGAACGTCGCCATCTGGAATTCCTTGTACCGCTGGAAGAAATAGTAGAGGGTTACCAGGGCGATGAGCGGGAAGTAGGATACATAGCCCAGGCACATCAGCTCAGAGAACCATCCGTGGGGCACAGCCTGTGAGAAGAGTAGGGAGGGCTGGCTGCCGAAGAGGCTTTGTTCCCACGATGCGAAGATGTGGTCCAGGTTCGGCAAAAGGCGGTTGATTTCGTAGGTGTCGGGATACCACCAGCCTAAGAAGCACATTTGTGCCCCGATACGCGCAAACAGTGTCAGGCGACAGGGCCATATCCAGTAGAGAGCCCATACGGCCAGCGTTACGATTACATAGCGCAGACGCCCCCACAGCATGGCTTCGGGATTGACCAGGTCTGTCCATAGGAATGCCATCATCAGTAGGGTGAATACCATGTAACCCATGATGACCCACTCGACTGCCAACAGTCCGTGCTGAGGCTTCTTGTCCTTGATAAAGAGTTCGCTAATCTTCACAGCCATTTGTTCTTTTTATACCATACTATGCTTTTGTGCACACCTTCCTCTAACTTCACCTGTGGCTCGTAGCCCAGTTCCTGACGGGCAGGACTGATGTCGCAACGCCAGTTGCGCTGTTTCATGATATTGTATTTGTCATTGTTTAAGGCTGTAACCTTACCTGTCAGATGACCCATATACTCGCCACAGAAGGTGATGATGCGTAGTAGCCATAGGGGAGCCGTGATGCGAATCCACCAGGGGTTGCCCAGTTCTTTACGAATCAGATTGCTGAACGTGCTCGACTGGTACACTTCTCCATCGCTGAGGAAATAGCATCGTCCCGTTTCGCCTTTCTCCAAGGCCAGGAAGATGGCTTGTACGACATCTGTCACATAAACGAAGGTGATGTCCTGCTGCTTGAATCCGACGGCAAAGTCGGTATGTGCCTTTATACTTTTGGCTATCATGAAGTAGTCGCGCTCACGAGGACCATAAACACCTGTGGGGCGAAGGATGATAAATGGGAATAATTTCTCATTTAAAGAATTGAGCCATTGCTCGGCCTCCAACTTGCTCTTACCGTATGCTGTGTTGGGTTGTGCCTTGTCGCGCTCCCGAATCTCCTGATAAGGCTGTTTCTCGCGAATGGCACCCATAATGCTCAGCGAACTGATATAAACAAAACGCTTTAGGGGCATTTGTAAGTCCAGCAGGGCACGTACCAGATTCTTCGTGCCTTCGGTATTGATGCGGAAGAAGTCTTCTTTATGCAGACATTTGGTGACTCCTGCGGCATGTACCACATAGTCGAACTGAATGTCCTTCAGCTGTTGCTTCAACTGTTCCTCCGACGAGAGGTTCAGTTCAATGAAGTGGATCCGCTCGTCTTTCAAAAACGCTCTGGAACTACTTTTCCGTACAGCAGCCCACGTCTCAAAACCTCGATTCAGTGCCTCTTCCACGATGAAGGAACCGATGAAACCACTGGCTCCTGTAATGAGTATTTTTGGATTCATGGGTGCAAAGGTATAAAATAATTCATAATTTGTAATTCATAATTCATATTTTTTCTGTATCTTTGCGCATAGAATACTTAAACACAAGATACTATGAGCAAAGGAAAAGGTAAAAAACGACTTAGTAAGAAGCAGATTGCAGAAATGCT
>Ga0310695_10013151_pt1 | contig 11443 bp, 8 predicted proteins | sample RumenRJG_04DNA_FD_203882 | JGI IMG/M metagenome (GOLD analysis project Ga0310695, IMG submission 203882) | Bovine rumen microbial communities from Lethbridge, Alberta, Canada - RJG_04 (v2) (version 2) | ecosystem: Host-associated > Mammals > Digestive system > Stomach > Rumen | place: Canada... | reverse complement strand
AAGGATTATAAACATCCGTTTTTATGTCTTCCGAAAAATGATAGCCATCGTAGTTTTTTTTGAGTTGTGCCAAGCACTCGTCCTCTGTGATTTTATTGTTCTCGCTTATACATGTTATTTCATTGGCAAATTGAGAGACAAGTTCATTCTGTGTGATTCCACATATCGCCGTATATTCCTCAGAGAGCGAAATATCACGCAAATTGTTCAAATCAGAGAAAATACTTACCTTATCGAACCTAGTCACACCAGTGATAAATGTAAAATGAATATGTTCGTCCTCGCCTTTTATGACTCCGTAGAACGATTTCAAGATTGCTCGGAATGTATCGACAAGTTCTTGATTGCCAATGGCGTTCAGAAGAGGCTTGTCGTACTCGTCCACAAGGACGACTGCCTGCATACCAGTTTTTTCGTGTGCAATTTTCAGCAAGTCACTGAATCTGTCGGCAAAAGTCTGCGCATGTTTTGAGCCATAAACGGTTTCGTAATCAGATAGCTTTTTATCAAGGGTTTTTCTGAACTCTTCCTCTGTCGTAAAATCACCGACATTAAAGTCAAAATAAAAGACCGGATATTTCTTCCATTCAATCTCTGTCTTGGAGATTTCAAGCCCCTCGAACAAATCCCGCCGTCCTTCAAAAAATGAGCGCAAGGTCGAAAGAAAAAGTGACTTGCCGAAACGGCGCGGTCGGCTCAGAAAATAGGGACACTTATACTTAATAAGCTCTGCAACGAACTGAGTTTTATCAACATAAACGCAATTGTTTACCCTAAGTTTTTCAAATGATTGCACGCCAAGCGGCAGACTTCTTCTTTCGCTCATACTATGATTATAGCATGAAAGCAGATTATTGAATAGAAAGTTTTAAGCATTCAAATCAATAATTAATGTCCCCATTTTTTTACTTTATAAAGGCCCTGTTAATAAGTATACCAGCCACAGCCGAAACCACCATGACAGGTATCGTTATTATATTGCCTATGTGATTTACGACATAAATTGTTGAATAATAATCTTTTTTGATTTCACGGCTCACATAAATCGAATTGTCATATTCGCACTTCTCGTAATTCATAACAATAGTTTTTTCATCTTTCGTCTTATAAGCAGAAGTCTTAGAAACAGTTTTTTCTACGATGATATGATTTTCCGTAAAAGGCCTGTGAAACTCAGGATAGAACTCGATTTTATTTTCTGCCCTTGCATCCATCATTTTTTCCTTTTCTTCTGAATAATCAAAGATAAAGGTATCCCACCATTCGGGAACATAATCTATAACAGCACAAAAAAAGATTGTTGTTGAAAAAAACAGGCATTTTCCAAGGCTTACGGTTGCAGCTCCAGCTATGACAAAAGGCTTTAAAAAGAAAGAATAAGCACTGAATTTATAATCAGGCTCGCTTATTACCGTGATTTTTGTAGAATAAGTCTTGACCGTAAGACTTCCGCTGCCAGTGTATTCAGAAAAAATAGTTTCGTTTACTTTTTCTTCCTCGAAGTCTTTCGTGCATTTTGAAATCATGTCAGAACCTTCGTAAACCACACTTTCGTATTGCTCATAAACCTTTGTTGACTGGCAGGAAACACATAACAAGACCTGACAAACAGAGAAAAAAGAAAGGAAAAATGCTTTCGATTTCGTTAAATTGAGATTTATCATAGCAGATTGTGAATTTTTGCGAGAGAATCACCGGATTTCCGGGCGGAGGCTAACCAGTAATCCAGTGATAAAAGATTTTGATTAGTATGAACCGGAACGATATTCGTCTACCAGATTATTGAAATCTTCGTGCGAAAGTCCCAGACATTGTTCAAGGTCGCCGTATTCAATGAAACCGAGACGGTATACCATATCCGCTGAAATTTTATCAATCCACTGAAGGTTTTTCAGCTGCGAGGCCGATACGCTTACATCGATTCGATTGTAAGATTCCTTTCCCTTGCCGTCGGTATTTCGCTTTTCGTATGTGCTCGTGCTGTTATTGATGTATTTTGAAAGCTCGCCCTGGCCTGCAGTTTCTGCACTCTCAATGCTTGATCCGACACCAACCACAAACACGCCTTCCTGCGGCATCTTCAAATCATAGCTTTCTGCAAGATAAGACTTGAAAATCCGGGCATCGGTCCATTTTGGAAGCCCATTCTTTTTCGCTTCCCTGCCGAGTGAACTTGTGCTGCCGCAACTAACAAACAAAACCATTACCAACGCAAAAACTGAAACAACAATTTTTTTCATACAATTCTCCTTCTGAAGTTTTTGTATCAAAGCAACTTGATACTTCGGAAAGAAAATGTATTGCACTTTTGCGGGAACGTAAAATTTTCAAATTTAAGTTCCCCTGGATTTTTTCGATATAAGAATAATATACACAAATCTAGAGAAACTATATTTCAGGAATTAGACTAATTCGGAAATTGCAATCGCAAGGTCCCGTAATTGAGTTATTGAAAGTCTAATTTCAAAAATTTTATCAAGTATCTCATATGTATCTTGGTCTACATTATAATCTTGAATTATTACATATTCCCAGCGTTCATGTGCAGGTTCTGCTTGAATATAAAAATGGGAAATTCCATTTCGCAAATTTGAAATAAAATAAACGGCAGAAATTTCCGAGTATTCCGAAGAAAGAATCTCTCTACAACAACTTCCTTTCGGGTTTGTTCCAAAGAATTTTTCCGGCAAATTTGTAGATAAATCTGAAATATTTTTTCCATAAATTCTATCTCTATGTTTTTCAGAAACAATAGCTATAAGTCCTGAAAGGCAATTCATAAGAAATGTAACTTCCAGTCCTGAAGTTTTTTCAATAAAACCTGTATCATAACATTTTTTTACTAAGTCTCGTGTGTTTTTAGGAAGTTCATTTTCATAATTTTCTGGTGTCATATATTTTCTCCTTTACATAATTTTTTTTTCTAGCCCACTACTGAAACAAACAGCTAGCATATTTGCTTTCAGCATTGCGCTATTTTCTAGGCAATCTCATAATTTTTCTTCTGCGCAGTTTAGTTTTACAAGATGACGGCGCTATTATACGGGTCACATAGTAAAATTTTCAAGTCCAATTTTGCCTCTGTAGTTTCCTTACTGAAAATGAGGCATATCGAGAATGAACAAAATAGAGAAATACAATAGCTAAAAGTTATTTGATGGTGTTAGTGAAGTTTTTGATCAATTTGGAAGTGAACCTATATCTTATCTATTGAGTCCACAATAAAAATTGAATCGTGCATTTTTCCGGTCATTTTTACTCTTTTTTCTTTGTAAGATAGCAAATAGTTGTTTTCAAACGGATTTGAATCTTTATAAAATAAGCGAATTTCATCACCATCATCTTTTTTAAGGAATGGCTGTTCGCTTTCGCTTTTTGAGCCTTTGTCAGCGGTTCTAAAAATCACAATGCCTGTCAAAGATTCTGTCTGCTCTTTATTTTCTTCTGTCATTTTGATTCAAGCTCCTTTTTGATTGTGCCGTACTTGTCAAAATAAACCTTTACAGTTTTTTCAACTGCACCGATTTGTTTTGTGTAAATTGATTGCCACATTTCACGGTTGGAAAACTTGTATGTTTTTGGTTCAATTCCGGCAAGTTCTTTATGGAATGAATACACATGCCGATTTATTATCGCTTTAATTTTTGAATCTACTTCGCAAAGACTCATCTCTATTTGAGAACGAATGTCAGGAATTTGAACATAAAGCCCTCGTGCATGTCCGACAAATTTGGCATTAAGAGGTTCGATTCTAGAACTTAACAAAGATGAATGCGAAGAGAACGATTTTTGACCAAATTTTGTCTGATTTCCAGTACTTGAACTGGGGTCCCCGTAAAGAGAGAATTCTGTCAAAGTCTTTATCTCTGTATCTGAAAAATCTTTGGACTCGTTAAAAAGCCTGTGAATACCTGCGAGATGAGAATCCCCGGCAGTTTTTCCGGCACAGATTTGTTTAAGGAATTCACCCACCATCAAATCGGCACAGCTTCCTGTTGGATTTGGTGTGCCATAAGCGATTTTGCTCGAACCTAGCAAAGCAATACAACCTGATTGCATTGCCCGAACCACGATGCTGTCAGTTTTACCAAGATTTCCAATGTATCTTGCTCCATAGCAGGCTTCAACGCCCAAAAAATATGGCATTTTAAGAACAGAAAGATTTTCTGGAGAAAATGCTTCTGGATAGGAAGAACCTTGTTGTCCGTACCAAAATTTTGCTACAGAACTTCCGTGAAGATTAAAGAACAAAATGTTGCTGTCAGCATCAATACGAGATGAAACTGAATTGAGCGTGATATCTGGAGACGAATCCGTTGTTGAAGATGCAATTTTTCTGTACTCGTAATCAGATTCCTGTTTCCAGACTGCGGCACTAAGTCCATAAGTTTTAAGTTTTTCAAAACTTTCTTCCGAAATCATTGCATTCTTAAAATATGCACAGAATTCTTCAAATGTTTCTCCGTCATAAGAAGGCAGCCGCCCAACAAGCAAAAACTTCTCAAAATCATATTTTTGAATTTCCCAAGGCGATGATGTGTTAAGTGAACTGTATGCCAAATCAGATGTAACTGATGAATCAGAATCCCCGCTTTTGTTCTCCCACTCAGAAACTTCAATAACCTTTTCATTTCCGAGTATGAATACATATTTGAATTCGTTTTTAGAACGCAAATTCTTTAGCAGAGAAACAACATCTGAAACTGAAGAAGAGGCTACATCTATAAGCGAATACTGAATGCCACGAGTTTTCTTATACTCAATGTATCGTCCAATTTTCTCAGACAATTCTTGCTTTGAACAAGACAACTGTGAGGCAAGAACTGAAAGCCGTGTAAGAAGAACACCTTTCTCTAGTATTTCAGATTTTTGAGAATCAGAGAAATGCTCCGCAGAGCCATTAACTACAGCTCCGCAGTTTTCGCAAAACCGAGCACCTTCTTCAAGTTTTGCGCCACATTCTTCACAAAACATAAAGTCTCCTACAGTGAACCGCCACAACTCTCACAGAACAAAGCACCCTCTTCATGAGGTGCTCCACAGTTCGGACATGTAAGAACTGCTTTTGCGTCATTTGCTGATTGAGTCACAGACGAAGCTCCTGTCTGGGGATTTTTGAGCGCACTGCTAACAGAGTTTACGGCATTATTCACACCGTTGGCAAAACGGTTTATCTCCGCATCTTTGTCAGAAAGTCGCTGTGCCTGATTTTGTGCATTTGCACCAAGACCAGCCATAGTTACATCACGCATCATAGCCATTTGCTGCTGCATGAAAGCCTGCATCTGTTCGTTTTGTTTCATTGCCATTTCAGCGGTTTTGTCATTCTGGCTCGCTGCAAGTTCTGCCTTGAATTTTTCAGCCATTGCATTAGCTGCCTCTGGCGTGATATTAGGATTTGCAACAAGAATCTGCTCCGCTGTCATGTTCTGGAACATTCGGCGCATTTCTTCTTCATGCTGGATTTTTTGTGCGTTTGCTTCCATCTGACGCTCATGTTCTGCCTGCTCACGCTGCTGACGGATTTCCTGTGTCTGGCGAAGAACATCAAGTTTTGAAGCCATACGATCTTTTTGCAGTTCAAGTTCGTTTCTTGCTTTTTCTGCTTCAAGTGCAGTTCTCTGTCGCTCCCGCTCGTCCAGATACTCCGCTCTCATTCGTTCCTGAGCAAGCTCATTCTGGAGGCGAGCATTGCCGATTTCGGTCTCCCAGAGCAGTTTCTGTCGGTCGATTTCCTTTTCATTGGCAAGAGTTGCAAGCGCAAGTTCCTGACCATAAGTCAAATCACGGAGAGAAGCATTCTGTGTAATCTGTGCCTGAATATTCTCAATTTCTTCCTCACGAAGAAGCCCGCTCTTCTTGTATTCCTGAATACCAGCCTGAACTTCATCCTCAGTCTTTGCTTCGCGAATCATTCGCTGTGCTTCAAGCATCTGACTGAATTTAAGCCGTTCGTCCTCGTTAAGCTCACGGTCTTCGTCAATCTTATCAAGTGCGGCCTGGAAATCAGTTTCGCTTCGAGCTTCGGCAAGTGTCTGTGCATTGTTTTCATCGTGTAGACGGTTCAAAAAATTGTTTCGTTTTGTAAGTTCTGTAAGCTCCAGTTCCGAAATATACAGTTCTTCCTGCATTTTTCGGATATTTTCCAGTTCTTCACGGCTGGCCGTAAGACTGATGATTTTTGAAGCTGAGAAATACGGATACAATTCCGAAATGCGATTTTGTAATGCCAGAAGGACATCATTTGCCTTTGTTGAGACCTTTTGTGGCTCAGTTCCAGAAAGGCTTTCATTCAAAACAGCAAGAACTGTGCTTTCGAGAGACTTTGCGACAGTCTCATAGCAGAGCATTTTCTTATCAAGAAGCTGATTCGTGTAAAAATCATTGATATTAGAAACTTTTATCAAAAGATGAATGCCGACATTGCTTCTGATTCCGGCAGTTTCCACATTCTCAAAGTTGAACAAAAGCGGGAACTCTGTAGAACGAACAAGAACGATGCTGACCTGATATGTTTTTCTGATTATGTCTGAAGCACCACCTTTGAAGAAATTAGCGACATTGTGAAAAAAGTTGCCGATTAGAGAGCGTTTTTTCTCTTCTTTTTCTTCTACAACGGCATTGGCATAATCTTTAAAAGCATATTGCCCCGCTTCAAGCTGTGCCACAATTTTTCCCTGCACGAAGAAAAGGGCCTTTACGCCATCCTGTACGACAAGACCTTTTACTTTTCCGTAGGAAGCAATATCGCGTTCGTCAATTTTTACGGCAATCTGACCAGGAAGAATATTCCAATGAATGTATGATGAGGCAACATTTACACCACGCTCGTTATCAGGACGATTTGTAGCCTTTACCTCATCAAGTTTTGTTCCACAACTACCACAAAATTTGGCAGTATCTTTAAGTTCTTTTCCACAGTTAGGGCATTTTTTCATAGTAACTCCTCCGTTAAAGTCCTTTTCAATCCGCTCAATTTGAGCGTTCATATTGGTTCTAATTTTTATTGTTTTATGACAGTATCTGCAGGAAACAGAAGCTGAGCAGCCACGTCCCAAAGTCATCTGATAACTTGCACTCTGATTGCAGTGCGGGCAAGGAATAAGATGATATTTGAATTCTTTTTCGTCTGACATTTTTTTCTCCTCTACTTTATATTAGTTATCTTTAGATAAATCAAAATCTTCATTTAAAGGCCTAATTTGCTCTTAGCATACTCTTCTCCTTGAGAAGCTGCTTTTTCAAACCAGTAAATTGCTTTTTCTTTATCCTGCTTGGTCCCTAACCCTCGCTCATATAGTCGCGCAAGATTACATTGTGCAGTTGAATTTCCTTGCTCGGCTGATTTTTTATACCAGCAAAAAGCATCGGAATAATTTTTCTTGACATCGATTCCCATCTCATACATATATCCAAGCGTATTCTGACCGTAAGAACTTTGTCCGAACTTGATGGATTCATGAATTAATTCAGAACCTTTCGAAACATCTTTTTCACAACCTTCGCCATTTAAATAATGCCGTCCCAAGCAGGCAACTCCGTCATAATTCTTTTGTTCTGAACTTTTTTTTGCCCATTCAAAAGATTTCTCATTATCATATTGTTTTCTATATCGTTCACTGATGAAAAATTGAATCTGCGCATTATGAGAAACCTTTTCAACCTCCAGCAACTCTTCTAAAGAATACGCTGATCCATTTTCCAGGATTTTTTGTGCTTTTGCTTCCAGTTCAAGTTTTTCTTTAACAAGTCGTTCTTTCTCCGCTTTCTCTTTTGCGACACGCTCTTCTTCTGCCTTTCGCTCCGCTTCTTCGCGTTCGGCTTTTTTTCTTGCGAGCCTTTCTTCCTCAGCTTTGCGGGCTGCTTCTTCTGCGGCGAGTTTTTCCTGTGCTTGCTTTCGTGCCTTTTCCAGCACGGCATTTGCATAAAATGGCATGGTTATTTTGCTCCTTTCTTGTTGTTTTTCGGGTCAAGTTTTTCAAATGCATTTAAGCACTCGCATATAAGACAAGACAAATATTTGTTTATAAATTCAAGTTCGTTATCATAACGAGAGACCGTAAACAAATTGTATTTTGCATCATTTTTTCCACCATGAAAAAATGAACAGCGAACGAAATAAATATAATAACGAAGAAAAAGGTTTAACCATTTTTCTTCTTCTACAGTCGCTTTATTGTTTTCGATTGCTTTATAAAACTCAGTCATTTTTTTAAATTTATCATTGTCATAATCTTCTTTGTCCAATTGTTCTATTATTCTTTCTACCTCTTCCTTTGAAAAAAGTGAAATTAAATTTTCATATTCTGTTTTATTATTTTTAATCTTTCGATCTTTTCTTGTTTCATAATTCAAAATCATTGCAGACCATCTGAAATTATCAAACGGTAGCTTTTTTAATTTCGATAAGGATTCAGAAAATAATTCTTTATTAGCACTTATTATTCCTATAACTTTTTCTAACCCTTTTGCATCACTAGTTCCATTAGTAGAATAATTGTATAGGCCATTAAAACTTCTCCACAATCTTTCAAATTCATAAAACTTATTTTTTTCATATTTAGATTGAATCCAATAAAAGGCAGAATTTAAATATGCATTCCCTTTTTTTCCGAATTCAAAAATCTTCTCGCAATTAATAAAAATATTATCAAGAACAATTTTTTTGTTAACATTTTGGAAATACGCAATCTTCTCATTTGATTCAACTATGGGATTCTCCTTATCTTCATTAAGTATAATCGTTATCTGAGTAATCTTGGGTGTTATTATTTCTTTTAACTGATAAAATACCAAAGATTTTAAAATATCGTCGTAGATTGAACTGCTATAAAACTTCCACAAATCTTTCCATTCCTTCAAGGACTCAAAAGCTTTTGTTTCGTTTCTAGAACCTTTTATAAATATTTCATCAGTTTTTATGGAAACTAAATCTTTATTTTTCGCTGTAGCGTGATATTGAATCTGTTGAGGTTCCAAAATTTCTTCACTAACACTATTATCAAAAGAGATTGTTATCTCAAAATTTACATTGTTAGTAATGCTTCGTGACTTTTGATTCCTTTCATCCATTTTCGCTTAATTCTCTCCATTGTTCCAAATTTCGCATGAAGATGTGTCAATAAAAATTGAAGTCCTATTATCTATGGCCTTTTTTTTGTTATCATAGATTTCACAATTTTCTATCGAGAATTCTTTACAGTTTTCAATCCAAATTCCAGATTCATTGTTATACAATTTACATGTCTTTATATAAACCTCTGGCTCAGCATTAAGTTCTTTTTTTACCCCCCGATCATTAATGTAAATTCCGCTAGAAGAATTATTAAATATTTCAGAATTCTTGATTATTGTTTTATAATTTAGTTTATCAATTCCACTGGAATTATTATAAATTTTACAATTTTCAATTCTACCCTCATACATGATAATTCCAGTGTTGTTTTTAAAAATCTCGCAAGATTTTATTGTTCCAGCAAGTTCTAGGCCTGTACCACAACTATGGATTTTACATCCTTCGCAAATAAGCTTTGAACTATTGTTTCCCCACCACTCCGAGCGGATACCGCATCCGTCAAAATTGTAAATCTCACATTTTATAATTTGAGGATTTGAATCATCGTTAATAGAAATACCATTACCATCTCCTTCAACTTTTCCATCATGAATTTTGCAGTTTTCTATTTTTGGTGCAGCATTATTACGAATACAAATACCATTCCACCAAGCGTTATAGATTTCACAATTCTTTATTATAGGTTTTGCATTGTCTCTAATACTGAGTTCAGAATCGTACCAACTCTTGTCATTTGTTTCTTCATTATCATGTATTTTACAGCCGTCATAAATACCAGTTGCATTACTTCTAATCCAAATACCATAAGAAAGGTGATTATAAATATCACACTTTGTAATCTGAGGGTTTGAATCATCATCTGCAATAACACCCGGATATTTTTCTCCTTCCGTTTTGTTGTCGTGGATTTTACAGTTCATTATCTTTGGTGCGGCTTTATTCCTAATCCAGATTCCATTTCGTTTATTATCATAGATTTCACAATTCTCTATTCGTGGTGCAGAAGAATCTGAAATTCTTATTCCTTGTTCATCATTCTTAAAAATTTTACAATTTATTATCTGAGGTTTTGCCTCTAAGTTAATGCTAATTCCTACTCCACCAGCATTGTGAATTTTACATTTTTCTATTGTAGGCTCAGAATTTCCAGTAATATATATACCATCATAGTATTCCTCGGAAATTTCACAGTTACTTATTCTAGGCTTTGAATTTCCTGATATATATAATCGGGATTGAATTAAGCATTCTGTTATAGCCGGGGATGATTTACCCACAACATCAATTCCATCGTAGCAATGTGAAATCTCACAGTTTGAAATCTCAGGTTCGGCATCATTCACACATACGATACCATCTGTATCATTCTGCGAAATAAATAAATTCATCGCTTTTGCTTTTCCAGAAGCAAATATAATGCCATGAGAAGCAGAGCCTAAGACGGCGATGTTTTTTAGGACGGAATCACTTTCAACTCGTAAGCAACAAAGGCTGTAATCTTCGTCATAATCCCCGCCGCCAGCATCATCAAATTCATAATCGCCCATATCTGAGAAATTTATTTCTTCATCGTTGGTAAAACAAAGGCCTTCTATCTCAACAGGAACCTTCAAATCACAGGATTTCTCAGAATCAAGCACGATAATAGGCAAATCTTTTGATGCTTTGTCTTTAACAGAATCCGCACAGCCAATAAGTTTTAGTGATTTTTCAAAAACAAGATGCTCTTTATATATGCCTGGCTTTACATGAACAGTTCCGCCTTCCATAACAGAGTCCAGACCTTCCTGAACAGAAGAAAAATCACAGTCCTTGTCTTTACCAACGGTACATTCTTCTAAATTCATCATTCTGATTGGATTACCGCACATAATATGCCAGTACAAGTTGTTTTCCTTACAGAATTCCTTGTTAAAATCCAGTTTCGGCTCACCCGCTTCTTCCGAAAGAACAGTCTTCATTTTTACTGCATAGCTTAATTCAAGTTCATTCTGACATTCATCCAAAGTCTCGGCTATTTCTTTTGCCTTATCTAAGAATGATTTGTCGGAAAAATGCTTGTACATGGCGTAATAGAAGGCTACTCGCCAGCTATTCACAAGGGCATTTCCCTGCCACATACGCATTGCCTGCTTTATTTTGATTTCCGCTTTGTCAAAGTCTCTGTTCCTGACAGCAAGGCTGATTTCCGTTATGTATGCAGAAAGAATATCGATTTCTAGGGAGCCTGTTATTTCAAGAGCCTTTTCTGAATCAACTTCTGCGAGAGCCGGCAGGTACAAATCAAGGATTTTTTCGTCATGCTTGTGCTTCTGATAGACTGGTTCCAGAAGCTCCAGTGCCTTTTTTACATTTTCCTCATCATAA
>Ga0310695_10013150_pt1 | contig 11443 bp, 7 predicted proteins | sample RumenRJG_04DNA_FD_203882 | JGI IMG/M metagenome (GOLD analysis project Ga0310695, IMG submission 203882) | Bovine rumen microbial communities from Lethbridge, Alberta, Canada - RJG_04 (v2) (version 2) | ecosystem: Host-associated > Mammals > Digestive system > Stomach > Rumen | place: Canada... | reverse complement strand
TGTAACTGGTGGATGCGTCGCCGAACTTTTCTTTCATCGCCTCACGCATAGCGTCCAGGCTCTCATACTGACGCAGGTCGCCAATCTCTTCCCAGCCGATGCAGGCGATGCCGTCCTTCTGGCAGCGTACCCACTTGCTGGCGTTCTCACCGGGAGCAAGAATCCAGTATTTCAAGGTAGCGGGTGCATCAACGGCGGGCTTTGCCTTCTTTGCTTCGAGATTGTCCAGTTTCTTAATGAAGGCGACATAGGAGAATTCGGCGTAATCGGAGAAATCATATTTGCCGGAGGCGATGAGGCCGTCGAGTTCCTTCATCACTTTGGTGTATTCGTCGTAAACCACGAACTGGTGCTTCGGTACAGCGATGCCCAGGTCCTTGAGATACTCCCTGCAATTGCCATCCAGCGGGAGATACTTGTCCGGCCTTACCCAGAACAGGCCTATCGTCAGGTTGTACTTGATGAGGAACTGGTCCTTGAGCGCATCGTATGCGTCTTTGATGGGCTTATCCTTCACAGCGGCTACGAAGACGTTCCACAGCCGCTCGATGTCACCTTCCTTGCGGTCTTTCTCAAATGCCATGAAGTTGGACTGCATCGCATTGACGATGGGGATACCGTTGTAATCCTCCGGAATGGGAGCCGTGATGCCGAAGCCTTCCTTGAGTTTGGTGCAGATGATGCCACGATTCTTGTCCGTGATGCCCCGGTTGAAGATGGAGAACACGGAGAACGGATCGATGTCGGAGACTCGGCGCCCATCGGAGTCATCTTTCAGATGGCCGATGTAGCCCTGGAGGTTATCGTAAATCCAATCAAAGAGAGGCTTTCTGTTGTTTCTGTACGGCAGGAGTTTCTGGGCTAACTCCTTGTAGAATGGTATCCAAGTGAACGTCATATAAGGACTGTGTTATGTTGTCGTGTTGAAAATTATGCTTTAGTAAGTTCCTGGTACATCTTGAACAGGCGCGCGACTATATCGGACTCAGTTGCGTCTTTAGGGAAGCCGTAGGCCTCCAGGACAGCGGCGTCATTGGCGCGGTGGGCGCGACGAAGTTCAACCGGCATAGCCAATTCGTCATACAAGTCTGCCAAGTTACTATCCGGATATAATGCTCTGGCATCGAGAATAGCCTGCGCTGTTTGGCTTATCCTCTCTCTCTGCTCTTCACTTGGTTGAGGCCAGGGGAAGTTATTGTAAACTACATCTTTAGAGTACCGATAACGCATTTCCAATCTGCCTGCAACCACACGCATCCATGCCATATGAAGGCCGGAAGTCAAGATTCCAAAATGATAAAGTCCTGCATCTGGTATAATCAAAACGGCATTAGTGGGTATAACGTCGTCGCGTAGGAACCCCATCGGGATATAATGCCTTCGTTCTGATGAGTGAGAAGGAACAACGATATAACTTTCAGGATTATTGGTCTCTCTAAATAGATGCGGTGTATCGGCAAGTTTACGGGTTCCAGCATCATTACTTTGTAAACGCATTTCTCTTACGGCCTGCATCCTTGAGAGAATCTCCGGATATGACCTCAAATCGGAGGGCGTTGCATTCTTAAGCCACAGGCAGTACCGGAATTTGTTATTGATATATTCTTTTGCTCCCGTCAATTTCTTGATGAAACGTTCAATTCCTGGGTTAGCAGAAACAATAGCATCCTTCTCCTCTTCCGAAAGAATTAGATTGCCCCCCTCTGTCGGCTGATTACCCTTACGTATCTCCGGAACGCCACAAATAGGTTTACTACGTGAGGTGATAAACATGTCTGGGCCATCAGTTAAATACGCATTAATATGGCTGGCCGTCATGGCTCTCTCACCATCGAAAATAGTCTTCTTCTTTGACAGTTCGTGCATAGAGAAGCCTACTATCACACAATAGACGTGCGCTTTTAATGACGCTTCGCTATCCCACCTGAAGGTGCGCCAAGCAAAGTTTATGGTTAACCCATTAGCAACAAGGGGCATCCAAAGATTTGCGACTTGCTCTCCCTGTGTAATACTGTTGGTCGACACAAGAGCAGCAGAGATATTTTGCTCACCTTGAAGCATATAATCAGCGCTCTTCTTGTACCAGCCACTTACATAATCAAGTTCACCAATATTCTTCCATTTGGCTCCCAGGACAGCAATCAAATCACTGTGTTGTTCTGGGGACATAAGATATGCTCCAACGAACGGCGGATTACCCATAATGTAGTTCAACTCGCTGGCCGGAATCACGTCATTCCAATCCATCAGGAGCGCATTCCCCTCGTGGATGTTGGTGTAGGTCTTAAGCGGCAGTGGATCAAGGTTGAAACCTACAATTTCGTCGGTTTCCTGCATCATCTGTGACTCGGCTATCCAAAGGGCCGTCTGGGCCACGGAGCAGGCAAAATCGTTGATTTCTATGCCGTAGAACTGGTTGATGGAAACCTTTATGGGTTCCGCCATTTCTCCAATAACTCTGTTATCTCCATAGATGATGCGCAGCGCATCGTTTTCGAGTCGTCGGAGCGAAGTGTAGGACTCGGTGAGGAAGTTGCCAGAGCCGCAGGCCGGGTCGAAGAACTTGAGACCGGCAAGTTTATCCTGGAAGGCGAAGGCACGCTCCCGCTTGGTCTTGGCCACGGAGGTTGCCTTAATATCGGCCAGTTCTGCCTTTAGGTCGTCCAGAAAGAGCGGGTCGATGACCTTGTGGATATTCTCGATGGAGGTGTAGTGCATACCGCCAGCACGACGTGTCTCGGGGTTCAGGGTAGACTCGAAGACAGCGCCAAAGATGGTGGGACTGATAAGGCTCCAGTCGAAGTCATCGGAGGCACGCTGGAGAATCAGCGAGCGGATTTCCTCATTGATGCGGGGTATCTCGATGTCTCCGGCAAACATGCCACCATTAACATATGGGAAGGCAGCCAGGTCATCGTCCATATATTTATCTCTATCCTCCGGCTTGGTGTCCAGGACCTTGAACAACTCGATGAGAGCCTTGCGAAAATCCTTGGCTTCGAACTGCGACATGTAGTCGTGGAACATATTCTTGGAACCGTAGATGCCCGCATCCTCAGCGTAAAGGCAGAAAACAAGGCGCACGCATAGTTTATTCAGAGCCTTCTGTGAATCGGGGTCTGACGGATCATTATACTGCGATAGAATCTTATCGTAAAGAACTCCCACTATTTCACCGGCCTGGATAGATACCTCAAGTTCTTTTTTCAGATGGACGTTGGTGTCATCGACCAAGAATGAGAGTCGGTGGTATTCTTTCTCCAAATCCGCCAGTTGAATGATTTCTGGAGCATCGTTGGGACGCTCCATATCGTGAACCTCAAAAGTAGTGAAATTGCAGGCCACGATCCAACGGGGATGCATATTCAGCGGAAGACCGGCAGCATAGCGTCGTCCCTGCTGATAAGGAGTAAGCTCGGCACCGTCAGACTGCTTGGATTTAGCATTCAGGTCCACGTGTGAGCCCTTTTGTTCAATAAGCACTTTTGTAGCCTTGATATAGCCGTCGATAAAGTCAGAACCTTTTTCCTTTAAGATTGTCTTGACCGGTATCTCGAATTCGATTGCTTTTGTGGCATCAATCACACCGAAGACATTTTGCAATAGGGATATCCAGAAACGCTGGGTCTCACCTTTTTCGTAACCTTTACCTGACCATTCCTGGACGAAACGTCTTGCGGCTTGTTTTTGTGTTGTATTCGCGGCCATATGAGGTACTCTTGTTTGAATATGTAAAGATAACTTTTTTCAGCTAAATAGCATTAAGATAAGGGGTAATCGGAAATACTTTTATCCGTTGAATGTATCAGATTTTGCCACCTCATCATCCTTCCGCCATCACTCATTTTTTGCATAGGGCTTGCCCGATTCTGCCGGGTAAAAAGGGCATCGGGTAACTCAATATGCATGTCCCGTAGGAGACATACAAGTTTGCCACCTTCCAGGCAAGCCCGGGCAAAGAAAAATAGGGGAGAGAAGAAATAAGTTCTGCCAGGTATCTCCTACTTAAAATGCCTTTCCAAGATCTCTTCCTGCTCCTCTCTTGAGAGCGTCTTTTTCATGGCACTAAGAACTGCCTCATACTGCTCGCTTTTCTTCGTGAAGACCCGTCGTCTTTCCTGTCCGTCGATTGTCGCGTAAAGGTGGATGTTTCCCGAGTCGGTCATCTCGAACCGGATCAGATCCGAAGTGGCGACAACCGGGGCAAAGATATCCGGAGAGAGTTCACGCAGCCGTGACTCAATGATATCGATGAAGAGGGGAGCGACACCATTTGATGTCGCCAGCGCCCTGAAATCACGAAGAGCGTCCTTCACCTTGTCGATGTACTTCGCGGGATTCTTGATGTCGTTCTGGGCCGCAAAGGCCAGCAGGTCCACGGTGGTTATATCTTCAAACTTTCCCCGAACGGAGAATTCGTGACGTCTCTCAGGAGTTGCGGCCGTTTTCAAGATGAAGCAAAGGTCGTAAGCAGGGGAGAGGTGCCAGGAGCCGTCCTTCTCCATGATGAAGGAGAAGTTCTTGGCATGGTCGTCTGTGTTGTTGGAGAGAATGTTGAACACCATCCGCAGATAGAGTTCATTCAGCTCATCCTGGGGGATGGAGAGCTGTCTGCAGGTGGAGAAGAGATCCTCATAGCAATATGCTTCCGGATTGACGGCGGCGAGCGTCTGGGTGAACACCTTTTCACCTGCGCGGCGGTCGAAACGCTCAGTCAGGAAGTGATTGATGCCTTCCACCTCGATCAGGCGGGAGGGCATCATCGTGATTCCGGCCCGGGTGGCCAGGTCGTACCAGGTCTTCTCGATCTCAGAGAGGCAGAACTCCGGGGTGTTGAACTTGAGGATGTAATACTTCCTGTCACCTCTTGCCGATGTCTGGCCGGAAAAGATGTTTCCACCTTCGTCCATCGCGATGATAGCCTTCTTGAAGCGTCCTCCGGCTGATGTTCCGACAGCCATCAGGGCCTTCTGAGTTAATGTCTCTTCCGGGGAAATGATAGCGTGCTCGCGGTCCTGCTCGATCTTCTTCGCCAAGTCGTATAGCTTCGGGATCATCAGCTTTTCGTTCGGACTGAATGCATCTTCGCTACACGGGACGAATTCGAGCGCACCCATGGCGCGGCTCCCAACAAAGGAGAGTTTCGCAAGCGGAGTCTTGTCTTTCTCGTGATAGTGATGCTCTGCAAACCACTGGTCAAAGAGGGTATTGCCCCAATCATCCGGAAGTGAATCCGCGATGAACGGGGGTAGTTTCTGATATTTCGCAGAGTCCGTGTTGCCATAGATGGCGAAACGGGCTGCGGGGCTCTTTGATGAGGCGGTCAGCGGTGCAATGTCGAGCCCCGATGAAAGATATCCTGGCGAAAAGAAAAAAAAGGAATTCCCCTTCGTCTGGTTCCAGCAAAGCTGTCCGATCTCCTGGCCCCAGAGCATGACGCTCAACCTGCCACTGTCTATATTCCTAGCCATTGTTCTTCCTCCTTACTCTTTGTTGCTGATGTTCCGGTGCCGTCAGATATGGATTCGCAGGCTGCTCCGGGATCAGGTCGTCGAACCTGTCTAGTAGGCCGACAGGCCGAAGCAGGGCCATCAGGTTGGTGATGTTCATATTCGTAATCGTGCCCGTCTCGAACTTGTGGACGGTGGAGACGGAAACGCCCGCAGCCTTAGCCAGGTCTCCCTGGGAAAGGTTCATCATCAACCTGTAATCCTTGAACCTCAGCCCGAGCATCTGTAGGATCTGGGTGTTCGAATACTTCTTCAAGTCCATAAAGCATCAGTTTTGTCGATGCAAATGTAATTAATTATAGTTAAAATTCAAATATTGTAGTTAAACTTTATCTTATTATAGTTTATTGATAACTCCTCGAGCAAATGCCGTCATGCTAGGATATGTTGACAGTCCTGATTTATTCTTTTCCCTTTGTTTTGTGCCAACTCGTTGGCATTTATACTGAAGAAGAGAGCCGGGCTTGCCCGGGACTCTGCCACCCTGAAAGGGTATCTGGTAACACAATACCCACTTGTATACAGACAAGGTGGGAGTCTGCCATGGTGCAAGCAAGTTCGGTTTGGCAAAAACAATAAAAGGCGCTCATAATGAACGCCTTACTGTCTTTTTGTAGTATATGAGAATCGATGCTAACCGATTCGCTACTTCCCGATGCAGGAAATAGTTCAAACTTGTATATTATTATAAATCAACGATATAACAAAATAGGTGTTTCAAGTTTGTCCCCGAATTGTCCCCGAAATTCTGAGAGTGATATTATTTTGTTGTGATAATAGAAGGCCGGGGGATAAAATATGAAAGGTGCGGCCTTGCATTGCTGCAGGACCGCACCGGGTGTTAACAATAGAAGTCTGGCATCAGACCTCCGGGGGCAAAGGTACGAATAATCTTCGAGATGTGCTGCTGGTACCAGCCGGGACAGATATGAAAGCATGTTACCGAAAATGCGTAACTTTGCTTCGATAAATCGAAATTCATTTGTATGAGTTGGCTTTTGTTGTCATTGGTGGTCTCGGCTATTGTCGCAGCTGCTGCCATCATTGTCTTCGGGAAACAAAAGAAGCCAAATAGAATCATGCAGGAAGGCAAACTCGTTAAAAGCGAGACGGTCTGTCGGGACGGAGAAATGTTTTACGTGGAGAAGGTTGCTTTCAAGGACTGGCACATCAGCCTTCACAACTTTTATCTGATTTCCGACAGATTAAGTGAAGGTCACACCATCTTAGAACAGAAATGGAGTTACGAAGACTTCTGTGATGTTACCATCCGGCTTGATGACTGTACCTATGCACTCAACAGACAGGTGGACGTTATCGCCCTTGTTCGCAGTTTCAGGCCCATGCCGGTAGAAGAGTTTGACCGCAAAGCTCGGCCTTTGATCATATAGTCAAGAGTCGGGTAAATTCAGATTAATTGCTCTCCCGTGTTTGATCTGGCTGTTTTTACACACCAAACTATAGGGGGTGCTGGGAAGAAAGTGTATTAGGGTATAATACGGTGTTTTTTGTTTGGAGTGATTATCCAAAAGTCTGGTTAAAGGAATTGTTCTCCTTCAGGAACTCCACGAACTTCTGCGCTGCATTCTTGTGATAGCTACCTTTCAGGTAGTGGTAGCAGCCGTCCATGCGGCCATCGGGGTGGCCTATGGGAACAGCCTCGAACCCATGCACCTGGTTGATGGCTTCTTCCGACAGGATGGTCACCAGCGGGCTGCTGCCCACAAGGTCAAGGAGGGAACGGACACTGTTGATTTCCAAGCGGATGTCCAGATTTACGTTCTGTGCAAACAGGACATCCTCCAGCGTGTCACGCGCCTGAAGACCCTTGGACGGCAAGGCAAGCGGGAAGCGGGAGAGGTCCTGGACCGATGCTTCCTTACCCACTCCCTTCAACTCTCCGATACGCCCTACCAGGCAAAGCCGGCTCTGGAACAGCAGGTGCGACTCGATGCGGTCATCTCCGAACGGCGATTTATAGGTGAGGGCCACATCCAGTTCCCTGTCCAGCAACTTCTGCCGTAAATCTTCTTTGGATGTGATTACCAGATCCAGCCTGATACGCGGGAACTTTCTGAAAAAGTCCAGGACGGTCTGTTTGAGCAGCGGGCCGAAAGAATACGTCGCACCTACGCTGAGCGTCCCTACTTTCAGGGCTTTCACATCCTTGATTCGTTCCGCACCGGCCCGGGTCTCCTCCAAAATCTGAACGGCGCAAGGGAAAAACTGCTCGCCGTAATCGCTGAGGGTAACGTGACGTGTATCCCGGGTGAGCAGTTCCACGCCCAGTTCCTCCTCCAGTTTCTGGATCTGTTGGGAAATGGTGCTCTGGGTGATAAAAAGCGATTTGGAGGCCAGGGAAAAGCTGCCCAGCCTACCCACTTCCACAAAATATTTCAACTGCCGTAATTCCATAACCAATACCGATTTATCCGCAAATATAGGCATATTTATCGTTATTATCTATCAATTTTATCGAAACAAACATTATTCATCAATAAAATCGGATGCACCTAATACCTACCTTTGCGGGACAGAAAGAAAACAACGTTATGAAAAAAGCTACAACCGTATGGGCAATCCTCGCCCTGGTTGCCATTTCCTGCACCCAGGAGCGCGTAAATGTAAACCGTCTCGTAGAGAATTATGCCCAGGTAACCATCCCCGCACCGGACCTGACCGGCATTACCGACAACGGAAAAGAAGTCTTGAAACTGTACCGGATGGCCGCCGATGAAGTGGACAAAATCTACTGGCAGCAGTATTTCGGTCCCAAAGAGGAGTTCCTTTCCTCGCTCTCCACGGAAGCGGAAAGGCAGTACGCCTCCATCAACTACGGCCCCTGGGACCGCATCGACGGGAAAGCCTTCCTAAAGGGATATGGCCCCAAACCCGCCGGCGCCGGATTCTATCCTGCCGATATGACCGAAGCGGAATATACCGCCTTTAACGCCCCTGACAAGCAGAGTCCCTACACCTTGGTCGTACGTGACGGAGATGCACTGAAAACCGTCTGGTATCACGACGCCTATGCCCAGTTCATCGCCAAGATTGAAGGCTACCTCCACCGTGCTGCCGACGTCACTATCAAGGAAAGCGTGAGGCATTATCTGCTCCACCTGATTGAAGGTCTCAAGACCGACGATTACTACGAAAGCAACAAGGCCTGGCTGGAAATGAACGACAGCAAGATGGACCTCGTGTTAGGCCCCATCGAAGCGGTGGATGACGGTCTCTATGGCACTAAGGCATCCTATGGAGCCTACGTCCTCCTGAAAAACCTGCAGCGGAGCGAAGAACTCAATGCCCTCTCCGCCCGTATGCCGGAATACCAGAAAATGCTCCCCGGCGATGCTGCCAATCACAATTTCGTCCCCGGTGCCGAGTCCGACATTTTCTCCTGCAACGTCCTGTATTGCAGTGGCTACACCAATGCCGGCTATAAAGTCATCGGTATCAACTTCCCTTATGATGCAAAGGCACAGGAGGAACTGGGCACCCGCACCATAATCTTCGACAACATCATCCGCGAGAAGTTCAACCGCACGGTCCACCCGGTGGGCAGCGCCCTGCTGGAGGAGATCCACCAGCCCCACGTGGACGCCAGCGCCTTCTACTGGCTCATCGTTTTCCGCGAGATAGCGAAAGGCCTTGGTGTGAAGGAGACCGTGAACGGGAAGGGCACCGTAGCCGAAGCCCTGGGAAATGAGGCCCTTGCCCTGGAGAAAGCCAAGTCCAATGTGCTGGGCGCCTGGCTGTGTGCACAGGAGGCCGAAGCCTACAACATTTCCGCACTCTTTCAGAAAGAAGACGTGCTCACCACCTTCATCACCAACACCATCCGTTCCACCCGTTTCGGTGCGGCCGATCCCACCGGCATCGCCAATATCGTCGTGTATAACTACCTGCTGGAGAGCAAGGCCATCGTCTGGAACCCTTCCGGCCGCTATAGCATCGACTATGACAAAACCTGGCAGGCGCTGGAAAGTCTGGGCGCCATGATCCTGGACATCCAGGCTCACGGTGACCTTGCCGCCGCGCACGCCGCCCTGACGAAGTACGGCGTAGCCGGTCCCGAAAGCCTGTCCGACAAGCGGGTTCTGGAAAGCGCCGGAATCCCCGTGGACATCCGCTTCACCTACGAATAATCTGTCAACGCAATCGAGTCAATACCATGTTCAAGAATTTCACTGGTTTTAGTCTGGTGTCCGAGATGCACAAGTTGCGTCAGAGCAACAGACTCAACCCCGCCATATTAAAAAAGAAAAGCATCGGCCTCATCTTTGTCGCCATCATCGTGCTCGTCCTCTGGCTCCTGCCCACGGAATCCTTCGGGATAGAAGGTCTCACCCAGGTGCAGCAGCGTATCATCGCCATCTTTGTCTATGCCACGCTCATGTGGGTGTTCGAACTCGTCCCCGCCTGGGCCACCTCGGTCAGCATCATGGTCCTGTTGCTCCTGTTCGCCTCCGATTCCGGCATCAAATGGATCTGCAATCCGTCCGCCGTCGGCCAGCTTCTCAGCTACAAGCAGGTGATGGCCAGTTTCGCCGATCCGGTGGTGATGCTCTTCATCGGCGGTTTCGTCCTGGCCATTGCGACCACCAAGATAGGACTCGATGTCCATCTGGCACGGGTGCTCCTCACCCCGTTCGGGAAGAAAAGTGAAAACATCCTGCTCGGATTCATGCTGGTGACGGCCCTTTTCTCCATGTTCATCAGCAACACGGCCACCACCGCCATGATGCTCACCTTCCTCACACCTGTATTCAAACAGCTTCCGGAAGGCGGCAAGGGACGCATCGCCATGGCCCTCAGCATCCCCATCGCCGCCAATCTGGGCGGTATGGGAACACCCATCGGCACACCTCCCAACACCATCGCACTCAAGTATTTGAACGACCCGGAAGGCTTGAACCTCGGCATCGGCTTCGGCCAGTGGATGATTTTCATGGTTCCGCTTGTCATCATCATGATCCTGATTGCCTGGATGATCCTGAAGAAGTTCTTCCCCTTCACCCAGAAGACCATCGAGCTCAAGATTGACGGCGAAATGAAGACGGACCGCAAGAGTACCCTCGTCATCGTAACGATGGCCATCACAATCCTCCTCTGGATGATGGACGCACTCACCGGTATCAATACTTACACGGTAGCCCTGATACCCTTTGCGGTCTTTGCCATGGCCGGTATCATCAGCAAGTACGACCTGGAAGAAATCAACTGGTCGGTCATCTGGATGGTCGCTGGCGGCTTCGCCCTGGGCTATGCCATGAACGGCTCCGGCCTTGCCGCCCTCGTGGTCCGCGCCATTCCGTTCGGCGACTTCTCGCCGCTGCTGATCGTCATCCTCTCCGGCCTGCTTTGCTACGGCCTCTCCAACCTGATTTCGCACTCCGCCACGGCAGCGCTGCTGATGCCCATCCTGGTGGTGGTCTGCACAGCCATGGGAGACAAACTCGCGGCCATCGGCGGCACCTCCACCGTCCTGATTGGTGTAGCCATCGCTTCCAGCAGCGCTATGATCCTGCCCATCTCCACGCCCCCGAATGCCCTGGCTTACGCCACTAACCTCATCCAGCAGAAAGACATGGCCCGCATGGGCATCATCATCGGCCTCATTAGCGTCGTACTGGGTTACCTGGTACTGTTCGCCGCTGGGTCACTGCATATTGTATAACAACTGATTAAGAACACAAAATGAATAAGAACTTAATTATGACCGCCCTCGCGTTGATAACGGTGGTCTCCTGCAATGAAACGAAATCGCCGTTTACACGCGATGTCAACAATTATGCAGTCGTGACCATCAAGGCTCCCAACCTCAGCGGCATCACCGACAACGGCAAGGAGGTGTTGAATCTCTACCGCTTCGCCGCCGACGAGGTGGACGCTATCTACTGGGAACAGTACTTCGGCGACAAGCAGGTCCT
>Ga0310695_10013149_pt1 | contig 11443 bp, 13 predicted proteins | sample RumenRJG_04DNA_FD_203882 | JGI IMG/M metagenome (GOLD analysis project Ga0310695, IMG submission 203882) | Bovine rumen microbial communities from Lethbridge, Alberta, Canada - RJG_04 (v2) (version 2) | ecosystem: Host-associated > Mammals > Digestive system > Stomach > Rumen | place: Canada... | reverse complement strand
AATCACCGCTGTTTACGGTGAAATTAAGGTTTTCTGTTACAATGCCGTCCTCGTAACCGAGGGCGGCGTTTTTGCAAACAATCTGTTCCATTATTTCAAAGCCTTCTCAAGTATCTTTAGATTTTTAGCCATTAAGTCGCAGTAGCCTGCGGGCTGTTTATTATCGGTAATTTTAACGTTCTGCATAGAATAAAGGGTAAGTATCTCCTGCGACTTCGACTGTGTGCTTGCGATAACAGCGTCAGCGATATTGCAGTTTGATTCATCGATCGTAAACACGTATTCAGCACCGAGTTCATCGCATTTATTTGCGAGAAAAGTGATAGTCTCGAAGCTTGCCTCGCTCTCGGACGAACAGCCGATGAATGCCGCATAGTAGTCGAGACCGTAGTCGTCAATGAGATAGCGGAACGGGAAACGGTCGCCGAAAATGAGAGTTTTATTCTTTGCCGAAGAGGTCATATCGGTGAAGTCCTTATCGAGAGAATTGAGCTTTTCGGTGTAAGCTTTGGTGTTATTCTGATAAGCGGCAGAGTTTTCCGAGTCGGCAGTTTCAAGCTTTGAATCGATAGCTTCTACGCATTTAACTGCATTTTTGAGCGAGAGCCATATGTGCTCATCGTACTCCGGACCCTCGTCCTCGCCTTCTTCCTCTTCTTCCTCTTCTTCCTCAGCTTCCATTCCCTCTTTCAATTCCTCTTCGTGGAGACTGCTTTCACCGAGTATATCCATGAGGTCGATAACGACCATGTCCTTGTTGCGTGCTTCGCTGAGAGTCTTATCTACCCATTTATCCGACTCTCCGCCTACGTAGATGAAAACGTCGCAGTCGGAAATAGTTATCATATCGTCAGCGGTCGGCTGATAGTTATGAAGGTCAGCACCGTTGTCGAGAAGGTAAGTGAGTTCAACATCGGGGGAATCACCGACAATTTGCTTAGTCCAGTCGTAAATCGGGAAAATAGTGCAGACGATATTGAGCTTGCCGTCGTCCTTGGCTGTAGATGCTGAGCAGCCTGCAAGACCCGAAGAAGCGAGTGTAAGAACTGAAACAGCTGCGATAACTTTTCTGAACATAAGTGAAATCCTCCCTGTGGAAACAAACTTGAAAATGATTATCAATTTCGATTTATGATTATACCACAAGTTTCACTCGTTGTCAATACCTTTTTGAAAATGATTCTCAATTTTATTTGTCGGAGGATTCTCAGCTATATACTTGTCGAGAATCTCCGCTGCTGTACATACAAATCGTATGCATGGTCTTACCTTATAATACTTAGCTGTACGTTTTTCCGGTTCGGGAGTTGATGTAACGCTCAGCCCCTTCAGAAGCTCGCGGCAGATTATAGTATCGTGCTTTTTTCTGAATTCGCCTGCGAGGTACTGTATACGGCGGTAATGCTCGCCTTTAGCGGTATCGTCGTTGTTGGAAGTGTAGCCGTAGAGGATACCTGCTATCATGAACATTGCTGAGCAGGTACCGCATACTTCCCTCATTCTGCCCATACCTCCGCCGAAAGATGAAGACAGCCGCAGGGCAAAGTCCTCATCGAGACCGGTCACGTCGCAGAATGCTGTAAAAACTGACTGAGCGCAGTTTCTTCCGTCAGCAAAAAGCTGACAGGCTTTATCAGCGTGGTCCATAGTTTCCTCCTGTTATTCTTTCGATTTTTTGAGAGACGGGGTTTTGCAGCAGCTTACACAGTAAACCTTAGCGGTGCCTGCATTCAGAAGAAGAGAGGTCAGTTCGGTGAGAGTTCCGCCTGTAGTGCAGACATCGTCAACGAGAATCACGGTCTTGCCGGAAATGAGTTCAGGCGCAGTCACACTGAATGCGCCTTTAAGATTAAGCAAACGTTCTCTGCGGCCGAGTTCCTTCTGCTGAGCGGTGCGGCGTACCTTTTCGACTGCACGGCTGCATACCGGGATATTCAGTCGTTTGCTGAGTTCCTTAGCGATAAGCTCCGACTGATTCAGACCGCGTTTGCGCTTGTCTGCTTTGGTCATGGGAACAGGTATAAGCATATCAGCATCGTCCATTCCGCACTCGCGGATACGTTCAGCAAGGACTTTGCCGAATGCAAACGGAGCGTTTCCGACTATGCCGCGTTTCATTATCATAATGCTGCCAGACATATTCTTGTGGTACTCGTATGCTGCCGTGAAACCGGAGCATCTGTCGATTGTGAAGTCACCATTATATGGAATCAGGATATTGCTGCATTCCTGACAGAAGCTGTCGTTTGCACCGATTATTTCTCCGCACACCGGACACCGCGAGGGATAGATAAGTGCTGCCAGCTCACGCAATATGGCTCTGTTCATCAGAAATACATATAAAGCTGGCACTTTATCATGCCGTTGTAGAGCTTGCGGCGCTTTTTAGCCTTTTCGCCGAAGAAGTCCTCGAACTGTTCGTGCGGCGAGATGATGTAGCTCTGACGGTCACCGCCTTTGCCGAGAACTCGTCCCATGCGGCGGTAGATGTCCTCGGCTTCGCGCAGTTCGAGGAGTCGCTCACCGTATGGTGGGTTACAAATAACTATTGAATTTTCGGGCTGTACGAACTTGTTTATATCAGCCTGCTCGACTTTGATACGTGACTTTATACCGGCTTTGTGTGCATTGTCGAGAGTGAGTGCTACTGCCGCATCGTCGATATCGAAGCCGATTCCGTGGAAGTTTGCAGAGCGGTCAACTCCGTCGATAGCGCGTTTGCGCTCTTCCTGCCATATTTTCGGGTCGAGGGAACTCCATTTTTCAGCGGCAAAACGTCTGTTTATGCCTACTGGTATTTTCAGTGCCTTCATAGCCGCCTCAATGAGAAGTGTACCGCTTCCGCAGAATGGGTCGCAAACGACAGAATCGGGACGAACACGTGCGAGGTCTATGATTCCGGCAGCGAGGGTTTCTTTGATAGGAGCGGCATTGGAATTGCGTCTGTATCCGCGTTTATGGAGTCCAACTCCGCTTGTATCGAGGTAAATTGTAACGATGTCCTTGAGAATGCTGAACTTTATCTGAACTGTGGGTCCGCTTTCACTGAACCAGCTTACGCCGTACTTTGACTTGAGCCTTTCAACTGCCGCCTTTTTGACTATCGACTGGCAGTCGGGAACACTGTGGAGGGCGGAATTAAGGGAATATCCCTTTACCGGAAATGCGTCATCTATTGCAATAAAGCGTTCAAGCTCAGCAGAGCGCACTCCCTGAAAGAGGTCCTCGAAGGTAGTTGCCTTGAACTCTATCAGCTCGATGAGTACTCTTTCAGCGGTTGAGAGGCATATGTTAGCTCTTGCGAGTACGTTTTCATCGCCTGAGAAAGTGATTTTGCCGTCGCTGACAGTGAGGTCAGTGCCGCCTATTTTGGTTATCTCATATTTAAGCACACTTTCCAGTCCGAAGTGGCATGGACAGCATAATCTGAGTGTATTATCCATATTTATCTCCTTTTAAGTTCGGACCTGTCCGCATGATAACGAACAGGTCCGTCTTGGTTTATTATTTTATTGTTCACCGCCGCCGTCAGCAGGAGCAGGAGTGTCACCGCCGCCGCCGTCAGCAGGAGCGGGAGCTTCGCCGCCGCCGTTGTTACCGCCTGCATTAGCGTCGCCGCCGCCGTTGTTACCACCGGCATTAGCGTCGCCGCCGCCGTTGTTACCGCCTGCATTAGTATCACCGCCGCCGTTGTTAGCGTCGCCGCCATTGTTACCGCCGGCGTTGTTATTGCCGTCGGCATTAGCGTTATTTCCGTCGCTGTTTTCGTCACCGCCGTTGTTGTCGGACGCTGAAGGAGCGTATCCATGTCCGGGACACGGAGGTGCATTTGTTGATTTCCAGTATCCTGTGATTCCCTTAGGACAGTTAGCACCTGCGATACAGCCTGTAGCTGTACACATAGGTCCGTCGATTACAGAATCGACTCTGTCGAAGTCTGCGGGAGTGTCAGCAAACTGAGTATCAGCGTATTCGCCGATGATATTTTTCCATATATCGGCTGAGTGGAGTGAAGTAGGAAGCTTGAGTGCTTCGTTGTACTCTCTGTAACCGATAGTGATTCCGCTTACGAAATCGCGTGTGAGACCTACGAATGTGAGGTCGTACCAGTTATCGGTAGTACCTGTCTTGCCGACGAGTACCTTATTATTAAGGCGGGCATTATAACCGGTACCGTGGTCGATAACGTTTCTGAGCAGACGGTTCATTACCCATGCAGTTTCGGGTGAAACAGCTTCACGGGCATTTCCGTCGTTGGAATAGATGACCTTGTGGTTTGCGTCTTCGATTCGTGAAATGATGTGAGCTTCATTGTAAATGCCCTGATTACCGTAAGGAATATAGGCATTTACGAGGTTTTCAAGTGTGATACCCCATGTAAGCGCACCAACGGTAAGAGGAGAGTAGTCCTCATCGTCGGGGTCGAGCTTCATGCCGAGTTTTTCTGTACTGAACTTGAATACCGCCTTGGGAGTAAGCTCCTGACAGAGCTTAGCAGGACAGGTATTGAACGACTGCTGGAGCATATAGTAGATGTTATATGAACCGCCGAATGATGATATCGAGCTGTCAACGGTGTAGTTGGTAGGCCACGGCTTACCATTTACAGTCATGATAGGCTCATTCTTGTAACTTGAACCCCAGTGGATATGGTCACTTTCAAGGGCGAGACCGTAAGTTGAGATAGGCTTCATTGTTGAACCTATCTGACGCGGCTCCTGAGTTGCGTAGTTGGTCGAGAGAGAAGTTGTCTTAGGACCGAGTGCGCCGACCTGAGCCATAACTGAGCCATCGTAGCGGAGTGCCACGAAAGCGATATGCGGTAACTGTTCCTCTGCCTGACCGTCGCCGTCGAGGTCGACCCATTTCTTGACGAAGTTCTCGTCAACGATGTTATTTATGTCGAGGAATTTTTCCTCAACGTAATTCTGCATTTTCGGGTCAGTAGTAGAGTAGATATTGTATCCGCCCTTATAAACACGCTTTCTTGCTTCGTCTTCGTCATCGAGGTTGAATTCCTTCATGAAGATGGCGGTAGATTCACGTACAAGAGCGTCGAGCTCCCATGTAAATGCGCTCTGCTCCGACTCCATTTCCTGAAGGTCGACTTCGGGGTGGAGTTCCTTATACTCAGGGGAGAAGGTGTAGAGTATCTTGGTGTTGAGGTATTCCTGATACTCATCGTAGGTGATGGCACCGTTTTTATAAAGCTGCCACAGAACATATCGCTGACGGGTTTTATTGTTTGCTTCACCGTCGAGGATTATGTTGCCGTCTTCGTCCTTTTCCTCTATCTTAGGACCGTAATACTGCGGACTCTGCGGAATTGCAGCGAGTACGGCAGCTTCCGGGACCGTCAGGTCCTCTACGCTTTTACCGAAGTAACGTGTAGACGCGAGCTGAATACCGTTTATTTCGCCGCCGAAGCCGATATAGTTGAGGTATTCTTCGAGTATTTCGTCCTTGGAGTAGGTCTTTTCAAGCTGCATTGCAGCGAATATTTCACGTATCTTACGAGCAGGTGACGGTTCGTCATCACCTGTGAGGTTCTTGATAAGCTGCTGAGTTATGGTCGAACCACCCTGTTCAGTATCGTAGAAGTGGAGGAACATATTCAGGAACGCCGAGAATGTACGCTTGTAATCGACACCGTCGTGAACGTAGAAACGTTCGTCCTCGGTGTAAACGAAAGCATTGCGGACGTGCTGTGGTACCTTGTCAATAGTTACCGGTATACGCTGAACGTCTGTCTGAATGGTTTTGAGGAGTACGGGTTCGACCTCGCCTTCTTCATTAATTTTTGTGCCGTAGAAGTGGGTATCACTTCCGGACTCAAGTTCTGCGAGAGTGATACTTGTCGAATCCTCCATGAAGTCGAGAACGTAGATAGTAAGCGCAGTCGCGACTATGGTACTTGTTATTACCATTATCAGGAACAGCGACAGGAGAGTAGTAACGATAGCCGTGAATATTTTTTTCATCACGACAAGAAATTTGTTTTTCTTCTTTTTCTTTTTGCCGGTATTCTTTCTCGGAGCAGTATTAGGACGCTGCTGAGGTCTTGGAGCAGGTCTGTTATTCTGTCCGGGGGCAGGGCGTCTGCCGGGGATACTGCCTCTTGGTGTTTTATCAGTCATATTGTCAGGTCACCGAAGTATCGGTGAAACTCCTTTCTGAAATGTTTCTTAGCGATATTTATACATCTTATATTATAGCACGTCCGAAACGGTTTGTTAATAGTCTGCAAAGAAATTTTTAAAGATTTGTATAATCTATCAAAAAAGGCTGATAATATAAGTAATAATTTCAGCAAAGTAAAGTCTGATAAAGAAGGAGTTGGAAATAATGACAAAAGCGGTCAACAGAAAGATATACCTGACACTCATGACAGCACTCACAGTCTCGGGTTTTATTGTTATATGTACACTCGGTCAATCACTTCACAGGCAGAAAGTTGCGAGCAGGATATCGTTCAGTACTCCGGAAATAATGCCGGCGGAGATAGTGGTAAGGGAGTACAATGGGCGGATAGGGGTATTCAAGGGTGACAGTGCCTCACCATACAGGGTGATAGACTACGATGTTTCACTGCTTTCCGACCTCGACCGTGAACAGCTAAGTGAGGGTGTGGTCATGGAAAACGACGAGACTCTCCGCCGATTCATCGAGGACATAGCAACATGAATGAGCGTTGATACACGCTCATTCAAGCAGTTGTTTTTTCATCTGTGCAAGCAGTTTTTTCTCGCGCCTTGAGACCTGCACCTGTGTCATACCGAGTACTCTTGCCGCCGCAGACTGCGTCATTTCGCGGAAGTAGCGGAGTTCGAGCAGTATGCGGTCGCTTTCGGGAAGTTCAGACATTATCTGTCGCAGTGCGATGAGGTCGGTTATAGCCTCATCAGGAGAATCTACAGGTACATCTAGCTGTCCCTCACCGTCGTCGGGAGCGGTTAGTGAAAGAAGCGGCTGAGCTGAACACAATGCCTCTGCGACGTCTGCCTCGTCTTCTCCTGACAGCAGTGCAAGCTCTGAGACAGTAGGCTCTCTGCCTTCACTCTGTTCAAACTCTGCATACACCTTCTGCAAACGGAGCGACAATTCTTTCAGACTTCGGCTGACACGAATAGTGCCTCCGTCGCGGAAAAGTCGTTTGATTTCGCCGAGTATGACCGGTACTGCGTATGTCGAGAACTTCACACCGCGGTCGGGGTCGAAAGCTTTAACAGCTTTGAGAAGTCCGAGACAGCCTGCGGAGTAGAGGTCATCGTATTCGATGCCTCGTCCGCGGAAGCGGTTGGCGCAGAGGTGGACAAGACCGAGATTTTCCTCAGCGAGCGGCTGTTTAAGTTCAGCCGCCATGAGGAGTAAGCCTCTTTCGCATTGTTACGGTTGTTCCCTTGCCGACAGAACTTTTCACGCTGAGTTTGTCCATGAAAGACTCCATTACCGAAAATCCGAGACCGGAGCGTTCTTCTTCCGGAGCAGTCGTAAAAAGGGGAGTCATAGCCTGTTTCACGTCAGCAATGCCGCATCCTGAGTCTTTAATGCGTATGTATATTTCCCTTTCGGGGAGCAGGCGGACGGTTATGCTGATACGTCCGCGTGTACCGCGGTAGCCGTGTACAATTGCATTAGTGACCGCTTCTGAAACTGCCGTTCGTATGTCAGAAAGCTCTTCGACGGTCGGGTCAGCCTGTACGATGAACGACGATACAGCCGCTCTTGCCGAGCTTTCATTTACCGAAAGTGACGGCATACTGAATTTTATTTCGTTTAATACTTCCATAGTTTTCCTCCATTCAAGTTATCCTTACGATACGTTCAATGCCAGAAATCCGCAGAACTCTGCGGATATACGGCTGTGGTCCCCTTACTTCAAGTCTTCCGCCGCACTCTTTGAGCAGTTTTTGTCTGCCCATTATAAGACCGATTCCGGAGCTATCCATAAAGGAGATACCGCTGAGGTCAATTGCGAGGACGTCAGGCTGCATAGTAATAATAAAGCTGTCGAGCTGTTCGCGTGCAGATTTTGCTGAGTGATGGTCTATTTCACCTTTCAGCACCGCAACAGCGGTCCCATTTTCGGATATTATGTCGATATTCATTGATTGCGCCTCCATTCTGTTCCTGTTTATGCCATATTATACCATTCACTGCCGCTGAAAAATGTCGGAATGGGTCACGTCACCAAAATTACTTGAAAAAGGCTGTTTTTGGTGTTATAATAGGAGTGTCACAAAACTAAACTTTGCCGACCGACTCTTGCTGTAAAGAAGATGTATCAGCGTCAGGAAAACTTTTAATCTGCAAGTATTACTGCGTCTTTCCTGATATATTTTCTTTGGGGCAAAGTTTGATTTCGGGAGCAATAGTATCATTTCATCAAGGAGTTTTTTATGGCTAAGCAATTCTGGAAAGGCAGTGCACTTCTCGCGCCTGTGCCGGCAGCACTCGTTACCTGCGGTACAATTGAATCACCTAACGTCCTGACTATCGGATGGACCGGTATAGTCTGTACACGTCCGCCGATGACATACATATCGGTACGTCCTGAGCGGTATTCTCACGATATAATACGTGATTCCGGCGAATTTGTTATCAACCTCACAACGTCGGCAATGGTTAAGGAGACAGATTTCTGCGGTGTAAGAAGCGGCAGAGATGTTAATAAATTTGAGACCTGCGGTTTCCATGCTGTGCCGGCAGAAAAGGTAGCGGCACCGCTTATTGATGAGTGTCCGGTGAGTCTTGAATGCAGGGTGGTTGATAGCAAACTGCTTGGAAGTCACACCATGTTTCTCGCGGAGATAGTTGGAGTTGACGTGGACGACCGCTACATCGACAGCAAGGGGAAACTGAATCTGCAGCAGTGCGGACTTGCCGCATATGCGCACGGTGAGTATTTTGCACTCGGCAGAAAACTCGGCGACTTCGGTTTTTCTGTAAAAAAGAAAAAACGCCGCAAAACCAGATAGTTTTGCAGCGCTGTCTTAAAAAATCAGCCTTTCGATTACTGAGTTTGATACAAGAAATCCTTCCGGAGTGAGCGAAACACGCTCACCATCGAAGTTTACATACCCCGCTTTAACGAGCGCGGGTATTTTTTTTACGATTTCGGCACTGTGCGGCTCAACATCGCGGAGAAGCAGTCCCTCTGCGAGACGGAGACGGAGCATTGCAAATTCCTCGAATCCGCATGGAGAATCGTCGGTGATGACCGTATTCTGTACCGGTGAACTGATGAAGCTTACTATATCGCGTCCGACTGCGAATCTCTTGCCGCCATAGCACGAATGTGCGGCAGGACCTATCCCGAGGTAGTCCATACACTTCCAGTATCGGCAGTTGTGACGGCTCTCATAGCCGGACTCGGCAAAGTTTGATACCTCATATTGTCTGAATCCGCGCTCATTCATGAGTTTGCACATAAGCAGGTACAGCTCAGCAGTTTCGTCTTCATCGGGGAGTTTAGAACGGATATTTCCGCAGTCGAAGGGAGTGCCGTCCTCAATTTTGAGGATATACGCGGAAATATGCTGTATCGGGAGGGCGGTCAGCCGGTTTATGGAGTTTGCGAGACTTTCGGAAGTCTGCTCAGGGACAGCTATCATTAGGTCGCAGGAAATGTTCGTGAAACCGGTTTCTGCCGCGTCCATGACAGCTTTTTCAGCACGGTCAGCCGTATGGCTTCTTCCGAGAATTCTCAGCTCATTATCGGACATCGACTGTACTCCTATTGAGAGCCGGTTTATACCGGAATTACGCAGTCCGCGGAGCTTTTCGGGAGTGAGTGTATTAGGGTTTGCTTCGAGTGTGACTTCGGCAGTATCGCTGAGCGCGAAGTTTTCTGCGATTGTTGACATTATATCCGAAATCTGCTCACAGCTTAGCAGAGAGGGGGTGCCGCCGCCGAAATAGACCGTGTTAACAGTACGTCCGGGGTCGGAATAATGGCGGATATTCCGCAATACTGCGCCTACATAAAGCTCCGCCTGCTGTTTGGTGTAGCAGACGGAGTAGAAATCGCAGTAACTGCATTTTTTTCCGCAGAAGGGAACATGAATGTAGATACCGAGTGTATTCATTTTACGGGGTCTATCCTTATCGCGGGGGCAAGTTTGAAGCAGAATGCGTTCACGAGACGCGGTATCACGAACTTTGATACAAGCAGTCCTATGCCGATGAGAAGCTCATGATGAGCGACCCATTCGTAGCTTGTCCCGATAGTTTTGGGTGCATAGAGGTATGTCACGACTATTCCTGCGAATGCGAGTATACTGTAAACAGCGTTGAAAATTGTCGCCGCCTTGCCGTTTACGGCTTTTCTGCCGCATTTTATGCAGACCTTGCCGGGAGAGTTGAGTTGTCCGGCTAAAGCCTTGCTAAGCGGATTGAATGATTTTTCCCCGCAGTGGGGACATTTATAAATGCTCATAGAGATGTCCTTTCAGAGAGTTCAGATGATATGGGAGTTTCACTTGCTTCTTTGCGGTATCCGGCTTCGGGAGTAAGCTTTGACTCCTTTGAAGGGAGTATCCAGCCAAGTGGACGGAGTGACTTTTTCTTCTTGCGCGAGCGGAGTCCGCATAGTATACGGAAGCTGTTGAGTACGAAAAGACCGGCAGCAAACAGTCCTGCTGAAACCAGTGCAACAGGGAGTCGGAGTAAATCGGTTTTCAGTGCGGCTATGATGACTAATGCTGATATCAGCAGAAATACCGGAAGATTTATCTCACGCAGTGTTATTCTCACACGGCGGAAGAAATTGCGCGATGCCGCTTTTTCGGACGGTGAATTTTCTGACATAACGCAAATCACGCAGACTATGAGGAATAATACGGCGATTCCCGCTGTAATGATGTTCAGTACCATGTTTTACTCCTTCCGTAACAATTATTTATTGTGATCACGAGTCCAGTTTAAGCACACTCATGAATGCTTCCTGCGGAACTTCCACAGTACCGAGCTGTCTCATGCGCTTTTTGCCTTCTTTCTGCTTTTCGAGGAGCTTTTTCTTACGTGAGATATCGCCGCCATAGCACTTGGCAAGAACGTCCTTGCGCATTGCCTTTACGGTCTCGCGGGCGATTATCTTTCCGCCTATTGCTGCCTGAATCGGTACTTCAAAGAGCTGACGCGGAATGTTTTCCTTGAGTTTTTCAGCTATTTTACGAGCTCTTGCATAAGCCTTGTCGGCATGGATAATGAAGCTGAGCGCATCGACTATCTCGCCGTTGAGGAGAATATCGAGCTTGACAAGCTTTGAGGGTACATATCCGAGCATTTCGTAATCGAAGCTTGCATATCCTTTGGTACGCGATTTAAGTACATCGAAAAAGTCGTACACTATCTCGTTGAGAGGAAGTTCATAATGGAGTTCAACTCGTGTATCATCGAGGTATTTCATGTCCTTGAAGACACCGCGTCTGTCCTGACACAG
>Ga0310695_10013147_pt1 | contig 11444 bp, 7 predicted proteins | sample RumenRJG_04DNA_FD_203882 | JGI IMG/M metagenome (GOLD analysis project Ga0310695, IMG submission 203882) | Bovine rumen microbial communities from Lethbridge, Alberta, Canada - RJG_04 (v2) (version 2) | ecosystem: Host-associated > Mammals > Digestive system > Stomach > Rumen | place: Canada... | reverse complement strand
TAGATTCCGTCGAGGAGACGTGGGCGGTCGCGAAGGAGCTCGCGAAGGAGCTTAAGAGCGGCGACGTCGTCTGTCTCGAAGGAGACCTCGGCGCGGGCAAGACGACGTTCACGCAGGGGCTTGCCGCCGCGCTGGGCGTTCCCGGGCGCGTCACCTCGCCGACGTTCTGCATCGTGCAGGAGCACCAGTCTCCCGACGTTCTGCTCGTCCACATGGATCTCTACCGTCTCCACGGAGAGGAGGACGTCGAGGCGATCGGATGGGAGGACTACCTCGCGCGCGGGGCGATTTTCGTCATCGAGTGGCCGGAGCGCGCAGGGTCGCTCATCCCCCCGTCGGCGCGCCACGTCTCCTTCCGCCGCCTTGGGGAGGAAAAGCGGATGATATCCGTGTCGCGGTGAAGGCGGAATATGGTATAATTACCGTCAACAAGGAAGGATGCGAGGAATGGCAGAACTGATAGTTGCGCTTGACGTGCAGACGCGCGAGGAGGCGGTCGCGAAGGTAAAGGCGATCGGCGACGGGGTTGGCTTCTACAAGATCGGGCTCGAGCTGTACACTGCGGAGGGACCCGACGTCGTGAAGGCGGTGAAGGATCTCGGCAAGCGGGTCTTTCTCGACCTCAAGTTCCACGACATTCCGCGCACGGTCGAGCGCGCGGTGCGCTCGGGCGGCAAGCTCGGCGTCGATCTCATGACGATCCACTCCGTCGGCGGCAAGGCGATGATCCGCGCGGCTGCCGACGCGGCGGCGGAGTTTGGCGCATCCGCGCCGAAGATCCTCGCTGTCACCGTGCTCACCTCGATGGACGAGCAGGACCTTCGCGACGTCGGGATCGCGGGCCGCACTCCGGCCGAGCAGGTCGCGGCGATGGCGAAGTTCGCCGTCGGGAACGGCGCGAACGGGCTGGTGTGCAGCCCGAAGGAAGTCGGCTCGCTTTCTAAGTCTCTCGCGGCGGGCACGCTTTTCGTCACGCCCGGCGTGAGACCCGCGGGTGCGGCAGTCGGAGACCAGAAGCGCGTCGCGACTCCCGCCGACGCGGTGAGGGACGGCGCGACCCATCTCGTGGTTGGACGCCCGATCCTCGCGGCGGACGATCCCGTGGCGGCGGCTGCGGCGATTCTTGCGGAGATGGCGTCTTGATCTTCGCTCTGGCATTTCTGCTCGCGGCGGTAGAGCCGGCGACGACAGACGGCGAGGTCTGGAACGAGGGCATTGAGTACTACCGCGCCGGAGACGTGACCAACGCGCTCCGCGTGCTGCGCCCGCTCATCCTCACTAAATCGCACGGAGCGCGCGCCGCCGAGGTCGTCGCGAAGCTCGAGTACGAGAAGGGGAACCTCGAAGAGGCGGCGAACGCGGCGCAGATCGCGCTGAGGGCCGCGCCGGACGACGCGAAGGCGAACCGCAACTTCACAAGGGCGACGGACCGACTCCCCGCGATCCGCGAGGAGGAGCACCTGAAGGCCGTGCTCAAGGCCGCCGAAGGCAAGGATCCCGGCGCGATGCTCCTCGCCGCGACGAAGGACTGCCGCGCTCTCATGGCGGAGTCGGGCGCCTACCGTACGAACCGCGCCGAAAAGGCGGTTGCGCTGGCGGACGCGCTTTCGAAGCGCGCCGAGCGGCTTTCGGATTCGTGGATCCCCGTCCGCGAACTCATCGCGCAGTCGGTCACGAACGAGGAGCAGGCGGCGACCATATCGGCGCAGATCGACGCGGCGCGGAAGAAGACGAAGGAGGCGGCGAAGAAGCTCGGCGACCTCGACCCTGAGGCGTATCCGCTTCTCTCTGACGCGGAGCACGACTTCACGCGGTTCGTGAAGCTCACGGTGATGCCGCCCGCCGCGATGGACGAAGACCTTGCCGCGCAGTCGAACGCCTGGCTTGACGTCGAGGCGTTCAACGGGCGCAGCTGGCAGCAGGACGCGCTCGACTACACGCGCGCGTTCCGCGAGAAGTTCCCTGCGTGGGCAAGGGCCTACGAGCAGCAGGCGCAGAGCGACACGAACAAGCCGCCGTTCACGGCCGAGGATCAGGCGAAGGTTTCCGCTCTCGCAACGGAACTTGAGAAGATTCAGCTTGGCTGCATAGACAAGTCCCTCCCGCCCGAGCAGGAGAAGGCCCTTGAGATCATCAACGAGATACGCGAGCTTCTGCCGAAGGATCCGAACGGCGGCGGTCAGAACCAGCAGCAACAGCAGAAGAACGACCAGCAGCAGAACCAGAACCAGCAGCAGAATCAGCAGGACCAGGATCAGCAGCAGGGCCAGCAGCAACAGCAGGACGAGCAGCAGGACCAGGGCGACGACAAGAACGACGACAACAGGGACGAGCCCGACGAGGGCGACCAGCAGGACGCCGAGGATCAGGAGGTCGAAGCCGTTTTGAAGAAAGCGCAGGAGCGCAGCGACGAGCACGAGGCGGAGAAGAAGGCGCGGATGAGAAAAGCCCCATTGCCACCCAATGAAAGAGACTGGTGATGGCGGCTGCAACCCTGTTTGGCTTGCGTGACGCATATTTGATTCTTGCAGTCGCTGCAATCCTGCTTGTGGCGTGGCTTGCGGTGCTTGCATTTGAGCATGATTTCATTCCGGTTCGCAGATGCCTGTCCGTCCTTCGCCGCCCAATCTGTGAGATTGCTGTTCTTGCGACAATTGTGTTTGGTTTTGTCCGTGCAGGAGCCACTAAGAACACGAATGGCCTTGACCGCACTGGTGTGCAGTTTGGAGTTGGGCAATGTGAGGCTGGAAGAGGGTCGCGCAGCGTTGCCGAAGTCCTGCATCCTCATCTACGCAGTTCTCCCATCCTGCAGCCCGATGTCTGCGACGTTGGTGAGGACGAGGGCTTCGGTGAAATGCCCATTGCCACGAATCTGATGGTCGCCGCGATTCTGCGTGGTAGCAACGTGACGCATTCCGTCGTTGCGTGGCCGCCGTCTGTTCGTCCGGCAAGTGACCTTGTTGACCTCTACGCGGGGACTAACCTTTTTGAGCTTTCAAAGCTGTTTACGCTCGACGTGTCGCAGTGCGTCAGCAACGCATTTGTGGCGATAGCCGACGAATCCATCTCCGGCACGAACGGAAACGCGCAGGCGTTCTTCTCTGTCGGCGATGCGACCGACTCTGATGGCGACGGGCTCCCTGATTCCGACGAGCGCTTTGTCTACGGAACTAACCCAGCCGATTTCGACACCGACTGGGATGGTATTGACGATGGCGAGGAGGTCGCTCGTGGGACTGACCCGCTTTCGGTGGACACGGACGGCGATGCACTTTGCGACGGCGACGAGGTGGGCTGGATTCGAAAAACCGATGGCTTTGAGTGGTATGACAGCACGGGCTGGACGACGGAGTATGGCGTTGATCCATACGCATGGCTTGGCGGCAATGGAATCGGATCGGCGATGTACCCTTCGATCTATCGTTCCTTGTCGCCGACAGTTTCATTTTACGATACGAGCCTCACATGGCTTTTTGCCTATCATTGTGGATACGCCTCCTTTTTTAGCGCTGGTAGCTCTGCATACAATTTTGATCCCCTGGACCCCAGCCCCCTGAGCGGATGGGCGAGTAACTGCGGAACATTCCTCGTAGTCCCGTATTGGATGGCTTCCGAACTGGAGATAGGCAATACGAACTCCTTCATGCGTGTAGGATACGTCGCGAGCAATGGCGTCCACGTGGTCGAATACCGCAACTTGAAGAAGTACGGCACCGATCTTGGCGTCACGATGCAGGTCATCGTGCCGGCGGACAGCAACCGGACGGTGAGGATAAGCTATCTCTGCTCTGATTTCTGGTTGGATGGAGACGGTGCAGTCGTGGGAGTCCAGAACAAGGACATCGTGACGACAAATGGCTACTACAACTTGACGTTTGACTTCGCGAAGTTCGGTCCGATTCTGCCGCAGACGACATGGGAGTATCGTCTTGGCTATGCTACAAATCCGATATCGTCGGACACCGATGGTGACGGATTGTCGGATGATTTTGAAATAGGTGTGTCGCATAGCGATCCGCTGAGCATAGACGGTGACGGGGATGGCCTGACGGATGTACAGGAATATGCCATTGGCACGAATCCAAAGCTATCCGACAGCGACGGCGACCTCCTGCCAGATGGATGGGAGATTCTATATGCGCTCAACCCGCTCTCGGCCGAAGGCGACAACGGGCGGCTCGGCGACATCGACAACGATGGGCTGGCGAACTGGCAGGAATACAGGAATGGCACAAATCCGCGCCTCGCCGACACGGACAACGACGGGCTTTCCGATTCGGAGGAACTCTCGCTCGGGACGAATCCTTGTCTCGCGGATACCGACGATGATGGGGTTGAAGACGAGGATGAGATCGTTTCCGGCACAGACCCTTGCAACTCAGACTCGGACTATGACGGGATTTCAGATGGTGAAGAGAATGTTATTCACACGAATCCGCTTCAGCCTGATACGGATATGGATGGAATGAACGACGGATGGGAGTATCGGCATTTTCCCGCAGGATTCAATCCTCTGGTTGACAATGCTACGGACGCTAACGCTGACAACGACATAAATGCCGATCCAGATGGCGACGGGCTCACGAACGGACAGGAGTGCGACTGGAATACGAATCCGAGTGGGCAGGACGGGGATAACGATGGCATTGCGGATGGTTACGATACGGATGGTGATGATGTGAGCGATGGTGCAGAGGTCACGCAGAATAGCGATCCGAACGATGCCGAAGATGGTGGTTTGCCGAACAGCCGCATTCCCGTGCCGTTCACCTTTGGTGATCCAAGCGGCAGTGTTTCAGAGAAATACCAGCTTGAGATACGCCCCGTCAATGGCGTCGGTGGCGCATCGAGGACATTTTCGTGGGTCAACGAGCGTTACGGCGAGTGCGAGACGAAAACCGGGATGCTGAAGCCTGGTTGGAAGTACGAAGTCCGACTTCGCCATGCAGGGACGAGTCCGAATTATGACGATACGCCAAAGCCAGACTACGACTACGAACTGGCGATTGCCGCCCCCATGCCCGATAATGTCATTTTAGACGATCCATCGTCGCTCTTCGGAACACACACGGAAAGCACATACTTTGCTGGGGCTGGGAAGGTCGCTGACCTATATGTCCTTGGCGACCCTGTCCTCGTATTCGACTACGACCGCGACGGGTCGATTACCGACGCAGAGGCCGAGATCGCGCGCGCCGGCAATACGACGTTCCGTTTCTGGGTCAACGACGACAATGATTCCGGAGATCGCAACGACTCGGCGAATGACATCCCCGGCTCCGGCCCGAACTATGCCGACGACCACGTAAACGGGCACGGTGACTTCATTGACTTTACGCCTGTCTGGATCGACACGAGGGCGGTGTTTCCGCCGGGTACGCCACAGAACGTCAGGGACAAGATTAGATGGAAGGTGCGGTCCGGCTGCGCGAAAGTCGTGTGGTCGAGAATTTCGAGGGTCTATGCGGGTGCTTTTCATCGAGAGGACATGGGCAACGGATTCGGAATGGGCCCATATCAGCAGCTTCTTTCGGCGACTGTGGCTAACGTCGCCAACGGTGCCCAGATGCCCGATGCGATGCACAACGCCATGCGGCTTTCGCATAACTGCGGCGTGTTCCTGATCGAGGGGTCGGCCGTCGGCGCCGATCTCGTCGTCGAGGGATGGATTGGTGAAGACGACGACGCGCAAAAGGCCGTGGATTGTGCGGCGAACATCCGCATTTCCAGCGTCGAGGAAATGTACCGGCATCTGAACACGCGAGGCTTGTCGGGCGAGACCGTGACATGGATTCCGTCCGCCGGCGATCCCCTGAACAGACCGGACCTGGAGACGTCCGGCACGAACCTCGTGTTCCTCCACGGCGCGAACGTGTCGCAGGCGAACTCGCGCGCATGGGCGTCGGAGGTGTTCAAGCGCATGTGGCAGACCGGCATGACGGCGCAGTTCACCGCGGTGTCGTGGCGGAGCGACATCGGGACGCCGCTGAACTACCAGGAGGATGCCTCGAATGCGTTCTTCACGGCGAGCGTGCTTGCGCCGCAGCTGGCGCAGCTTCCCGGCACGAAGGTCCTAATGGCGCATTCACTCGGCAACATGGTCTGCTCGTCGATGATACAGGACTACGGGCTTGTTCCGTCGAGCTACCTCATGTGCAATTCGGCCGTGCCTTCGGAGGCGTTCGAGACGACGCGTTCGCAAGTGTTTTCACAGCTTATCCACCCCCAGTGGTCGGATTACCATCCAAGGACATGGGCGTCGAACTGGCATGCGCTGTTCGCGGCGTTTCCGAACGACGACAGGCGCAAGCTCGGCTGGCCGGGGCGCTTTTCGAACGTCGCGCAGTATGCGGTAAACTTCTACTCCACTGGAGACGAGGCGCTTGAGCTGTCTGATGATAACGACATTGACATACTTACGGGCGTGGGCATCTTGGGGGGAGACGGAGACGTTGTCCATCATTGCTGGCATAAGCAGGAAATGTTCAAGGGACAGATGGGGATTACCATTGGCGGCTCGGTGGCAGGCACAAGCTGGTCGGGCTGGGAGTTCCAACGGGTGGGAGACGATCCGCCATTGATAAAGTACGATGCCAACACCGCGAATGGGCTCTCGTGGGCGCAGTTGTGCACCGATCCGGTTTTCAATCCAAGACCGTCCAGCATGATGAACAGTGTAATCCCGCGCCTCGTCATCGACGCGCACCTCGCACAGGGCATACCGGCACTTATGCCTGCGGCTGGAGCAATCGCGTTTGGCGGAGATGCAATGGAAGAGGTGATGATTGACGTCAATGAGAATAGTGAAGCTGGCGTTTTGAAACCAAATGGCTGGCCGAGTCATTCAAGTTACCCCAATCGTTGGTGTCATTCGGATATGAAAGATGTAGCGTATTTCTATAACTTCAAGTTCTACGACAAGGCGGTGGAGAAAGGAAACCTTAAATGAAAAAGTATATCATGGCTGCTTTGATTTCGCTGTCAGCATTGCAGGTCGTGGCCCTGGTGACGTTGAAGAAAGACCCTGTCTATCGTGACGCGCGTCGCAACGGTGCGCAGACGAAAATTGAGTTACACATCCAGGATGATGACGGGACGCCTGTGCCGGACGCCAAGATAAAGGCGTACCTCGGCATGAATTTCCGTCCGCTGGGAACCTGGATCAATGGAACGACCGACACAAACGGCGTGTTTGTTTTGGAGGGGAAGACCTGCGGCGACGAGATTGAGGTTTTCGTCGCAAAAGATGGATACTATGGTTCGCACGTGGTGTACTGCTATGCCAAGATGGGCGAGGAGCGCGACGTGAAGGACGGCAAGTGGCAGCCTTACGGAGCTGCGGAGAAGCTTATTTTGAGACGGATCGTAAATCCGGTATTACCTTCAGTTGGTGGCCAGTTTGTGCATACACAGAGGCTTAATGAATGGATTGGGTATGACTTGGAAAAACGTGACTTCGTTTCTCCTTTTGGCGCCGGCATTGTGGCGGATTTCGAAGTTTTGATTGAGTGGAACGGTAAGTGGCTCCCAGACTACACCGGTATGGGTGTTCGTTTGCGCTTTTCAGAGCTTCATTCTGGATATTATAGCTGTGATGTGAATTCTGCGAGTGATTTTAGGGGGCCGTATGCTGCAAATCCTGAAAATGAGTTTTTGCAGGAAGCGAGATTTTTCGAAGACTTGACGAATGGACGACAAACAAAACGCCATCGCTTTGATCTGAACAAATGTTGGGTTGTCAGAAGCAGATGCAAGATCGACAAGAATGGAAGTCTAATCAAGGCAAATTACTCGGTTGTGCATCGAGTTGGTTACTCAGGCAATGCGAATGGAACCGCCGGATTCCGAGTGATTGGTGCTTTCAATCCCACGCCCAACGACACGAATCTGGAGCCGAAGCTGCAACGATGACTGGCGGCCTGGGTGACGTATGCTTGCCCCTTGGTAAATTTTACGACAAGGCGGTGGAGAAAGGAAACCTTAAATGAAAACAAAGAGCGCTTTTGTTTTTCTGCTGTTGGCACTGCCATCTGCCGTGTTCGCGCGAAAACTTGCGCCCGAAGTTGAACACGCCATGGCGTATGGTGCGGAGGCTAAAATCTGCCTGAAAGTCCTCGATGACATGGGGCAGCCGGTTGCAAATGCGAGTGTGGCGGCAGTCTTTGATATGCTACCAAGTCCGCACTCGGTGTATGGAAAGACGGATACGAATGGCGCATGTGTTGTCCAGGGAAAGACAAATGGAAACAAGGTAAGGTTCCTTGTCGGCAAAGATGGTTATTATGGTTCGCAAAAGGAATTGTCGTATGTTCCTATGAATGCGGAGCATGACGTCAAGGACGGGAAATGGCAGCCGTATGGGGCAGAGGAAGTGATTGTCTTGCGTGCGATTCGCCATCCGGCAAAATTGGCGAGTGAATTGTTTTGGAATTTTAAATATACTAAGTCCATAAACAAGTGGATTGGCTATGACATACAGGAAAACGATTTTGTTGCACCAGATGGAAAAGGTAAGATTGCAGATTTTGAAGTTTATGTCGATTGGAATGGTGAATGGCTGCCAGCATACAGGGGAATGGCTGTTAAGATTAGGTTTGCAGAGCCATTATGCGGATATTATACGTATGATATCAATCAGGCGAGTGAATTCAAATATCCGTATGAGGCAGCGCCGGATTTGGTTGACAGCACCGGTGCTGAATTTTCTGAACGCATTCTTGACGATGGGCGTCGAATTCAGAAACACTTTGATCTAGGGAAATGCTGGGTTGTCAGAAGCAGATGCAAGGTGTCGCCAGACGGAAAATTACTTTCTGCCAATTACTCTGTCATTTATGACATTGTTTTCACATGCAAACGCGAAGGATACGGAGGGTTTTGCGTTACAGGTGCTTTCAATCCCACGCCCAACGACACGAATCTCGAAGACGAGGAAATAGCCAATCAATCGCGGCATTTCATTCGCTACTGCGAGCCACCGGGGAAAGGCAATCTGAAATGAATCGCAAGTTAAAAACATTGTTGACTGTTGCTGTTGTGATCCCGGGCTCCTTGTTCGCGGGGCGGATTAAACCTGAGGTAGAGCACGCAATGGCGTATGGTGCAGAAGCAAAAATCTGCCTGAAAGTCCACGATGACCTTGGACAGCCTGTTTCAAATGCGAGCGTGGCGGTAGTTTTTGACATGTTGCCAAGTCCGCACTCGGTCTATGGGAAGACTGATGCAAATGGCGTATGTGTCGCCATAGGTAAGACAAATGGAAACAAGGTAAGGTTTCTCGTCGGGAAAGAAGGATATTATGGTTCGCAAAAGGAATTGTCGTATGTTCCTATGAATGCGGAGCATGACGTCAAGGACGGGAAATGGCAGCCGTATGGTGATAAGGTGACAATTCTCTTGCGACCAATTAAATCACCTCAGAAACTATCTTCTGTGATGGTTAAGGACTATAAGTTTACTAGTGCAATTTGCGAATGGATTGGATACGATCTTGAGAGAAATGATTTTGTAAAACCCCATGGGTTTGGGGAAGTGTCTGACTTTGAAGTGTATCTGGATTGGGATAGGGTGTATTCGTTGAATTGTCAGCGGATAGGTTTTAAGATTAGGTTTACTGAGCCGAGGTCGGGTTTCTACTCGGTGCCGATAGAGGATGCAAGTGAATTCCCTGTTCCTTACAAGGCCGCAAGGGACAGAACTTTTTTGCAAGATGCGGAGTTCTACGATAGGCAAGATGGTAAGCGGCTCAGAAACACATTTGACAAATCAAAATGCTGGATAATCCAAAGCAGATGCAAAGTTGATCAACATGGAAGATTGGTGGCAGCTAATTACTCGGTTGCTCGGTTCCTTGGAATATCTGGCAGTCGCGATCTGAAGGCTGGCTTTAGCTTTGTGGGTGCTTTCAACCCCACACCCAACGACACGAATCTCGAAGACGAGGAAATAGCCAATCAATCGCGTCACTTCATTCGTCAGTGCGAGCCTCAGAGGCAGTAAAGGCCGAGGCCAGACACTGACATGAAAGACGTTGCGTATTTCTATAACTTCAAGTTCTACGACAAGGCGGTGGAGAAAGGAAACCTTAAATGAAAAAGTATATCATGGCTGTTTTGATTTCGCTGTCTGCATTGCAGGTCGTTGCCCTGGTGACGTTGAAGAAAGACCCTGTCTATCGTGACGCGCGTCGCAACGGTGCGCAGACGAAGATAGAGTTGCACATCCAGGATGATGACGGGACGCCTGTGCCGGATGCCAGAATTAAGGCGTACCTCGGCATGAACTTCCGACCGCTGGGAACCTGGATCAATGGAACGACCGACACAAATGGCGTGTTTGTTTTGGAGGGGAAGACCTGCGGCGACGAGATTGAGGTTTTCGTCGCAAAAGACGGATATTATGGTTCGCATGTCATATACCGCTACGCCAAGATGGGTGAAGAGCGCGACGTGAAGGACGGCAAGTGGCAGCCCTATGGAGCGGCGGAGAAGATCGGGTTGCGAAAAATAAAGAATCCAATTCGCCTGGTTTCAAACGTTGAGAGTATGGCGTACGATTTCTCAATCACCGTCACAAATGTCGCTGTTGGGTTTGATATGATGAAAAATGACTGGGTCGCGCCGTATGGGGCGGGTGATACGTCAGATTTTTATCTTGAATTTCGCTCGGACGGGTTGCCACCTAATGCTTCTAGATTTGCGCAGTTGATTATGACATATTCAGAACCGTTTGGCGCAGTATATGAAGTACCTGTCGCTACGCAGAGTAATTTCAAGGGGTGTTACACTGTTGATGGCGACAAGTTTGGGACAAGGCCATTTTTGTTTGAGAATAGAATGACGGAATCAGGGCGACAAATCGATCGACTTGGCGAGAATCGCCTGTTTGTTGTAAGAAGCAGATGCAAGGTCGATGAACATGGTCGGCTGGTCTCGGCAAACTATGCCACGTTGGATTATCTTTCGTTTAGCACGTCGTTTAAAGGACCTGGCGGTTGTAGGTTGTGTTATCACTTCAACCCCACGCCAAATGATACGAACCTTGAGGCTGAGGAAACGGCTCGTCGTCCCCAGAACTTTTCTTTTTAAATGCTATTTATCTTTGGGCTGGGTCATTCCGACATGAAAGACGTTGCGTATTTCTATAACTTCAAGTTCTACGACAAAGCGGTAGAGAAAGGAAGTCTGGAAAACTTGGGGACAGGCCCCTTCGAACCCTTGATTTTATTGGCTATCGCTGGGTCTGTCCCCAAAGTATCGGGGAGTTTGTGATATAATACCCGTGTGAGCAGGAGCGAAACACCAGCATTATGGGGTCTGACCCCGTTGTGCCAAACATGATGACTACAAAACATATACTGTTTAGCTGTGCGCTGTCGGTACAAGATTAAGGAGGCCTTTAAAATGAAGTGCCTTATAAGTTTGTTTGCCGTTTTTACATCTGCC
>Ga0310695_10013145_pt1 | contig 11445 bp, 13 predicted proteins | sample RumenRJG_04DNA_FD_203882 | JGI IMG/M metagenome (GOLD analysis project Ga0310695, IMG submission 203882) | Bovine rumen microbial communities from Lethbridge, Alberta, Canada - RJG_04 (v2) (version 2) | ecosystem: Host-associated > Mammals > Digestive system > Stomach > Rumen | place: Canada... | reverse complement strand
CACCGACAATGCCGCCATGATAGGTATCACGGGCTACTACAAATACCTCCATCAGGAGTTTTGCCCCATCGATGCGCCGGCCTTTGCGAAGGTGACTTTCAATTGATGAAGAGGGGAATAGTAAGGATCATGTTATTCTGAATAATAACGAAACAAAATACTTAGATATGGAATTTGAAAACAGAATCATCAGCCGCGAAATCAATCGTCTGCTCTACGAAAAGGGACTGACGATGGGAACAGCCGAGAGCTGCACAGGCGGCAGGATAGCCGAGGCTATCATCGCCACACCAGGCGCTTCCAACTATTTCAAGGGAAGCATCATCTCGTATGTCGACGAGATTAAAGAACGACTGCTCGGTGTCGACCATCAGTTGCTCGAAGAGAAGACGGCAGTTTGCGAGGAAGTGGCTCAGCAGATGGTAGCCGGGGCCTGCAAGACGCTCTGCGTCGACTTCGCCATTGCTGCCACAGGTGTTGCAGGTCCAGGAGGAGGAACAAAAGAGAACCCCGTTGGCACCATCTGGCTGGCATGCGGAAAGCCCGGCGACACCGTGACGCTGAAGATTACAGAAGACGACGGACGCGACCTCAACATCGCACGGGCCACCAACAAGGCCATGCAGATGTTCTTCGACTATCTGACAGAACGCATTAAGACTGACGAACAGGAGGCTTGACTTCCGAACGGACGGAGCCTTTCTCGAAGCGGGTGACCAGCTCGTCGCCCGCTTTTAGTTGTGTTGCATCGTGAACTACTCGTCCGTTCTTCGTCGTGATGCTATAGCCCCGACGCAACAGCAGCTGAGGATCGCAGGCTGCCACACGTTGGGAGAGCAACTCCAGACGATGGCGCTCGCGCATGAGCGTTTGCGTAGCTAATGGCGACAGACGCGAAACAAGCAGCTGGAGGTGTGTCTCGCTGTTGAGCTGCTTGCGTTGCACGGCTGTCAGCAAGCGGTTCTGCAGCTGTTCGATGCGTCGTTGCTGCTCTGTCTTGACCAGCGAGAAGAGAGCCGGGATGCGCTCCGAGAGTGAAGCGATGCGCAGCTTCTCGCGCTCCATCCGTTGCGTCACCATGCGGAGGATGCTTTCCTGTGCGAACAGGATGCGTTCGGACGTTGCCTTCAGGTTGCTCACGAGGAAGGCAGCTGCGGCTGTAGGTGTCTTCACGCGCGTGTGCGATACCATATCTAATATGCACTCGTCGCGATCGTGACCGATGCCCGTGATGATGGGCAGCGGGAAGTTGGCAACATTTTCAGCCAGTAGAAGCGTGTCGAAGCCCGACATGTCGGCAACGGCACCACCGCCACGGATGATGACGACGCAGTCGAAGGGTTGCGATAGAGAGGCTTCGTCGATGGCGTTGAGGGCTGCAATGATGCTCTGCTCCACCTGTTCGCCCTGCATGATGGCGGGGAAGAGCGTCGCCTGGAAGCTGAAACCATAGTCGTTGTGCTCCAGTTGGTCGACGAAGTCGCCATAGCCAGCAGCATTGGCAGCCGAGATAACGGCAATATGTTGTGCAAAGAGCGGAAGCGCGAGCTGTTTGTTCAGGTCGAAGACACCCTCTTCCTTGAGTTGCTTGATAATCTCCTGTCGGCGGCGCGCCATATCACCCAAGGTGAACGTCGGGTCGATGTCGCTGACGATCCAAGAGAAACCGTAGGCTTCGTGAAACTGTGCATACACCTGCAACAGCACCTTCATGCCTTCGTGTAATGTCTGTCCGGTGGTTCGTTCGAATCGCGGACGTACCGACATCCACGTGTTTTTCCAGCATTTAGCTGAAGCACGAGCCACAGGGGTGTTGCCCCGAAGGTCTTTCTGCACCAGTTCCATATAGCAATGGCCGCGCACTTCGCGCACCTCCGACAGTTCGGCCTCCACCCAATAGGCATGGGGCATGACTGTTTCTATCGTTTGCCGAACGAGTGAGTTGAGTTCGTATAGAGTAAGCGTTTGTCTCATTGGATAGGTTGTATAGTTGCTTTGCAAAAGTAGTGTATTTTGTGAAACTACGCAAGTTTCGGAGCGAAATAAATAAAAAAAGATACGAATTACGTTGCATGATAACCTTTGAATGAAGAATTATTCGTACCTTTAGATAAGGTACTCCCGCTCAAAATGAAAAGAAAAACAAGTTTTCCTTTTGCATTCTGCTCGCTTATTTGTACCTTTGCACACGAAATGAAATCAACAGACAACAAGAAAGCAACCCTCGAACTGGGTACAAAGCCCGTTGGCAAGTTGCTCGTGCAATATGCCGCACCAGCCATCGTGGCTATGGTGGCCAGTTCGCTCTATAACATCGTCGACTCTATCTTTATCGGACAGGGTGTCGGTCCCCTGGCCATATCGGGCCTGGCCATCACCTTTCCGTTCATGAACCTGAGTGGTGCCGTCGGTGCCTGTATCGGTGTGGGCGCGGCAACCTTCCTTTCCGTGAAGCTTGGACAGAAAGACTACTCGATGGCGCAGCAGATTCTGGGCAACTCGGTGGTGCTGAAAATCATCACGGGCATCATCTTCGGAGCGGTGTGTCTGCTCTTCCTCGATCCCATCCTCTACTTCTTCGGAGCGACGGACAACACCATCAGCTATGCCCGCGACTACATGCAGATCATCCTGTTGGGCAATGTCTTCACCCATCTCTACTTCGGCATGAACGGCCTCTTGCGAGCCGCGTCGAAACCTCGGCATGCGATGTATGCCACCATCTTTACCGTCGTGCTCAACACGGCACTCGACCCGCTGTTTATCTATACCTTCGATATGGGCATTCGTGGTGCCGCTTTGGCCACCGTTCTCTCGCAGCTGACGGCCATGTGCTGGCAGATATGGCTCTTCAGCAATCCCAACGAACTGCTCCATTTCCGTCGGGGCATCTATCGTCTCGACAAGGACATTATCCGCAACATCCTCGCCATCGGACTGTCGCCTCTGTCGATGAACGCTTGTGCCTGTATCATCGTGATTTTCATCAATACGGCATTGGTGCGCTATGGTGGCGACCTTGCCGTAGGAGCCTACGGCATTGCCAACCGCATCGGGTTCCTCTTCTTCATGATTGTGATGGGAATCAACCAAGGCATGCAGCCTATTGCAGGCTACAACTACGGAGCTCAGCAATACGGCAGGATGATGCGCGTCTTGAACTACTCGATGATAGCGGCCACGTTGATTATGATTGTGGGATGGCTCGTCGGCGAGTTGGCTCCCTATGCTTGCGCCAGGATGTTCACCTCCGACAAGGAGCTCATCAGCATAGCCGAACGGGGCATACGCATCAACATGCTTCTCTTCCCGCTGATTGGCTCGCAGGCGGTCATTACCAATTTCTTCCAGTCGATAGGCAAGGCGAAGATCAGTATCTTCCTCTCGCTCTCGCGACAGATGATTTTCCTGCTCCCGTTGCTCATCATCCTACCGCCCATCATGGGCGTCGATGGTGTGTGGGCAGCCTTGCCAGCTTCCGACGCTATTGCTTTCGCCGTGACTTGGATCATCATGATACGCTATATGAGGCGCTTTAGGGCGTTGGTAATTGATAATTGATAATTGATAATTGATAATTAAGCATTATGAATTATGAATTAAGCATTAAGAATTAAGCATTAGGCATTATGGATAATCTGATTATTAACGTAGGACGGCAGCTGGGAAGTGGAGGCTGCGATATAGCGAAGAAGCTGGCCGACGACTTCGGCTGTAAGTTTTACGACCGCGAACTACTGAACCTGGCAGCCAAGGAGAGTGGTTTCTCGGAAGAAATCTTCGAGCAGAACGACGAGCAGAAAGGCTTTTTGAAGTCGCTCTTCCACCTGCATGCCCCGCATGTCTCGGACACCAACTTCTATAATAGCCGTTTCTCGCAAGAGAGTCTGTTTCTGTTCCAGAGCGAAGCCATCCGCAAAGCCGCCGACGAGGGTCGCTGTGTCTTCGTAGGCCGTTGTGCCGACTATGTTCTGCGCGACCGCGACGATGTGGTGAACATCTTTATTACGGCCCGCTTGGAAGAACGCATCAAGGCTGTTTGTGAGCGCGAAGGGTGCAATGCTGATAGCGCCCGCCGCATCATCAGCGAGAAGGAGAAGCAGCGTGCCAGCTATTACAACTATTATACCGGCAAGCGATGGGGACATGCTGAGAGCTACGACCTGTGTGTCGACACGTCGCTTTTGGGTATGGAACGTACGCGCCAACTGCTTCGTCAATACATTGAATGGAGAATGGGTAAGTAGTTGTTGTTCAACGAACAACGTATTTCTTTCCGTTCTTTAGGTTGATGCCCCTTCTGGGCATGCTTATTCGCTGCCCATGCAGGTTGTAATAGGTCTTCAAGGTTTCATCATCCGACGGCCTCTTGATGGTTGTCGGGAGGATTTGAAGCCGCAGCTCATCGATGGCAGCATCCATCCAAACTTTCCTTCGGGCAAACCATTGGCGCGCATTCTCTATCTCTTCAGAGAAGGGAGTGCGCACTTCGTTCCAACGGATACCGTCCCACTTGACCGCTTCTTCCATCTGTGCAGCTAATGCTGAGGCTGACAACTGTTCGAGCCAGCCATCTATCTCGTCGTAGAAGATGGGAGCCACAGCATCGTACAGCTGGACATATTCGCGAAGGAAAGCCTGATTCTCGCTGTCGAACAGGCTCTTAAAATAGAACACGCTATGAAGCGTCGACCAGCGCTCGTCGCACAACATGGCGGTATCGAAGTCCCACAGATTGGCCATCATCACTTTGCTCGCTGGCGTGCTGTCGTATTTCGTGAGATAATAGTTTGAGCCCGCAGAGTCGCGCGTGCCCAACAGGTCGTGGCTGAGGAGCCATACGGCAAACGAGTGAACGTCGATATAGTTGGCGTAAGTGCCGTTGTAGAGCGATTGCTCTACGGCTGTTATCATCTCTGTGAAGTAGGCTATCTGCTCGGGAGTAATCTCATCCGGTTCAGGATATTTAAAGGTATAATGCATTGGGCGATCCAGCGTGGGGCTCTCCACGTAGACATCCTCGTTCCACCAGTAGGAATCGTATTCGAAAAGGAAGCCGTCGGTACCGATGTTGATGCGGCACGATGGGTTTCGCCTGACCGATTCTGTCAGAAGGTAGACACCTTTCCACTCGCCATTGAAGAAGAGGTTGACGTGTTCGTAGGCAGGAGTCCACGGTTGGCCCAAAAGGCTGTTCACCTTGAACCCCACATCGGCAAGGATGCCTAACGTTGTGAGCAGCAGCCAGTTCTTGTCGTTGTATCGGCTGTCGCCCCGTCGTAGCATGTCGGCCTTCTTCTGGAGCTTGATTTTGTAGGGCTTCTTGGGTTGTCGGGCACTGGTATTGCCGCGTATCTTGATGGTCATTCCACTGATGTCTTCCTCGTATTCGCCACTATCGAACAAGAGCGAATCGCCCAACGAGATGGTCACTCTTCCCGGCACCTTCGTGGCACCCGTGATGCTCATACCCCAGCAACCCTCGGGCGCTTCGACCGAATAGTAGTGGGGGAACTCGCGGTTCACCGTGTTCACCTCCACCACCGGCAGCCCCATGGCGAACACCTTCTGGCGGATGCTGTCCTCGCGACCGGTGATTTGTCGCGGCATAAAACTCTGTGCAAAGGCATGTGTCGCTCCCGACAGAACAATCAGGAACGTCAGCATTCTGAGGCCAGCGGTGTCTGGAAACCTGCAAAAACCGGATGTTTTTCTCATCATCGACGTGTCAATAACCACTATTTCCTGCAAAATTAGCGTCAATTTCGTAAATAACCAAAAAAATAAATGGTTTTTAAGCAGAATATGTTTAATTTTGCATGACTATAAGCTATTACTAATTCGGAAGAAATGAAAAAAATAGGTATCATTAGCGACACCCATGCCTACTGGGACGATCGCTACAAGACATATTTTGAGCCCTGCGACGAGATATGGCATGCTGGTGACTTTGGCTCTTTGGAGATTGCTCAGCGGCTGCAGGAGATACGACCCTTGCGGGCTGTCTATGGCAACTGCGACGGAGGCGACCTCCGACAGATGTTCACCGAGAAGCTGCGTTTCCAATGCGAGGGTGTCAGCGTGCTGATGAAGCACATCGGCGGCTATCCCGGCAACTACGACCCAAGCATACGCAGTCAGATCTTCAGCAATCCACCTCAGCTCTTCATTAGCGGCCACTCTCATATCCTGAAGGTGCAATACGACAAGACGCTCCACCTCCTGCACATCAACCCCGGAGCTGCTGGGCTGCAGGGCTGGCATAAGGAACGCACGCTGGTGCGTCTCACCATCGACGGCAGCAGCTTTACCGACTGCGAGGTTATCACCCTTGGCTGAAAACGTTCAGCAATCTCCTCTTGGCTGACAACATGAGCAACTGTTTTCTGAAATATCCCATGGCGATAGTCTGTATAGCCTTCATGCTTGGCATAGTGGCTGTAGGCGAATGGGTTCCATCATCCTCGCTGACGGTGTGGGCTTGTCTGCTGGCTGCATCGGCAGGTGCGGCCATCGTTGCTCGTAGTCATCCATCGTGGCAGACGGTTTTCCTGCTGACAACTTTCTTTGCCCTTGGTGGGATGCGCATGGTTGTGAGCGATACGTCGTCGGCGACGAGCGAGTTTAATCCAACGTCGAATCCTATTCGCCGAGCCGTTGTCCAGCGGATGAACAGCCTGTTTGCCGAAGCCGATGCGCAGCAAGAGGGAAGTATCGTGGTGGCGATGTCGATGGGCGAGAAGCGCAACATCAGTCGCGACCTGCGTGCCGACTATTCTTCCAGCGGAGCAGCTCACGTGCTGGCGCTCAGCGGCCTGCATATCGGCATCATTTTCTTCCTCTTCAAACTGCTGTTCAGCCATCGCCCGCGATACCGTCTGACGGTGCGTCAGCTGCTGGCCGAGGGATTGCTCATAGCGGCCGTCTGGTGCTATGTCTACATCGTGCAGATGCCTCCATCGGCCGTCAGGGCTGCTACGATGGTGACGCTCTACGAGCTGATGAGCCTGCACCAGCGTGGACACGTGAGCCTCAACGTGCTGGGCGCCACAGCCTTCGTCATGCTCCTCATCAGTCCTGCCGACCTCTACAATATCGGATTCCAGCTGTCGTTTGCAGCCGTCACAGCCATCGTCGTGTTCTATCCGTTGTTTTGCCAGCTCGTGCCACGTCCCACCAACAGAGCCCTTTCGTGGCTTTGGTCGATGCTCTGCGTGTCATTGGCGGCCCAGATAGGTGTAGCTCCCCTCATCGCCTACCATTTCGGCTACATCTCGACCTATTCTGTCTTCTCCAGCCTGGTGGTCATTCCTTGTGCAACAATTATTGTTGCGATGAGTGTCTTTCTCATTGTTTTTCTGTATGTTACAATCATTGCCGAAACCATTGCTGCGTTGCTTGCATCGGTGGCCGACATGATGAACAAGTTCGTTACGTGGATGGCATCGTTGCCAGGCTCCACCATCAACGACATCCATCTTAATGTCGGGCAGGTGGTTTTTGTCTACCTGACAATAGGCTGTCTGAGCCTGTTGCTGGCCCTGATGCTTAAAAAAAACAAAATGATGGATAAAACAAGTTGAAAGGTGCTTGCCTTTAGGCTTTTCTTCGTACCTTTGCACCCCCAAAACAATATCGATTATGACTAAGAAAACGACCAACAAGAAATCGAGCAGATATGTCGTACCCGTGGTGGTATGCGTGCTGGCCATCATCGGACTGGCCTACTACTACCTCTTCTCGCCGATGAGCAAGATGGACGAGACGGTGTATGTCTGCATCGACGACGACGACAATGCCGACTCGGTTTTTACCAAAGTGCAAGGCATTGCCTCGAAACACGGCATAGCAGCCTTCAAGACGATGGCACGCCACACTTCCTATCTGGACAACATCCGTACCGGACGCTACGAGGTGACGACCGACGACGGCGCTCTCTCGGTGTTCCGCAGGATGAAGAACGGCATGCAGACGCCGCTCAACCTCACCATCCCTTCGGTACGAACGATGGACAGGCTGGCAGCCGTGCTGGGCGAGAAGCTGATGGCCGACAGCGCCGAGATAGCCGATGCCTTGACCAACGAAGAGGTGTGCCGCAAATACGGTTACGACACGCTCACCATCGCCTGCATGTTCATTCCCAATACCTACGACGTCTATTGGAACACATCGGTTGACAACTTCCTCGACCGCATGCAGAAGGAGTGTCAGGCCTTCTGGAACGACGAGCGCAAGCAGAAGGCGAAGGCTATGCACTTCACGCCCGTAGAGGTGACGACGCTGGCCAGTATTGTCGACGAGGAGTCGAACGACGATGGCGAGAAGCCCATGATAGCCGGAATGTACTACAACCGTCTGAAGCAGCAGATGCCCCTGCAGGCTGACCCCACCGTGAAGTTTGCCCTGAAAGACTTTGGTGCCAAGCGCATCTATGAGAAGATGCTTCGTGCCGACAGTCCGTACAACACTTATCGCAACGTAGGGCTCCCACCGGGACCGATACGCATCCCCTCGGTGGCCGGCATTGAGGCTGTCCTCAACTATGCCCACCACGACTATCTCTATATGTGTGCCAAGGAAGACTTCAGCGGCACGCACAACTTTGCACGCACCTATGCCGAACATCTTGCCAACGCAGCAAAATATTCGGCAGCTCTGAATGCACGAGGCATCAAGTAGCGTTCCGCCCCAAGCGCTTTTATGTATGTGCCAGACGATGTGCTGCTATCGACATCAGCACAAACATGGCGCAGATGTATGTCGACAACGGATTGTGCCAGAGCGACCAGTCGTTGGTCAGGATGTCGGCAAACAGGCCGTGGAGCGTTCCTTTGACGGCTTGCCATCCGTTGCAGAGGTAGAACACGACGACGCCCAGCAATGTGCAGAAGGCTATCCACAGACGGTTCAGCCGCTGAACATTGCTTTCGGGCAGACGGGTCATCACACGACGTGTGAAGCCATCGTCGGGTAGGGGAGAGGCATGCTGGCTGAGGAATTTGTCCACCAGCATGTCGTCGCTATTCTTATTGTCCATATCCATTGTTTCTTAGGTAGTTAGCCAGTTGTTTCTTTCCGCGTGAGAGGTGCGACTTCACGGTGCCGGCAGGCATTCCTGTGATGTCGGCAATCTTGTCTATCGGGAAGCCGTCGACGGCCTGCAGGGTGATGCACGTGCGCTCTTCCTCTCTTAGTGTCTGCAGAGCTTCATACAGATCCATACTGAGACCGGGCTCGGTGGCAGGTTGCGCCTTACTGAGCGTTGCCGTCAGGTCGGCTGTCGGCCTGAGGCTGCGTTTGTAGTCGTAGAAGGTGCGGTAGCCGATGCGGAAGAGCCATGTCGAGAAGGAGGCCGCCCCCTTGAAGCTGGTGATGTGTGTGTAGGCCTTGATGAACGTCTCTTGAGCCAGGTCGTCGCTCAACTGGCTGTCGCCCAGCGTCAGGTTGAGGAAGAACCTGCGCAGGGGCGACTGATATTTGTTTACCAGCTGGTCGAAGGCCCGCTTGTTGCGGAACAACGCCACTTGAGCTACGAGAGAGAGGTCGTTCATTCCGTCGGCTTATTGTTTTTCGGGCATGACAATCCAGAGAATGGGATAGAGCAGGATGCCCGAGAAGACAGTACAGAAGGTGAGCACCAGATAGGCCACCCTGACCAGCGTGGGGTCAACGTCGAAGTATTCGGCGATGCCTCCGCAGACGCCACCCAGGATTTTGTCGTTCGAGCGCATGAGTCTTTTTTGCATAGTTTGAATCCTTTCCTTATTCGTTTGGTTAATACTTGTCTATTTCGTTCCTTTTGTTTCTGCCGGAAGTCTTGCCGATGAAGGCTTGTCCGGCTCCGCAGATGGCTACCAGCCAGCCGATGCCAGCCAGTCCCTCGAAGTCGAGGCAATAGAAGAACACGGCCAGTCCGATGCCGAGGAAGATGTTGCGTATGCCCTTCTGCCACATATCGCTACGCTCGGGCTCTATCAGCTCGTTGGGAATGGGCTGTCCGCTCTCCATCGCCTTTTCTGCCAGCCGATAGCGGCGGTTGCGGCTTCTGATGAGCAGCCAGATAACCAGGGCGATGATCAGGAAGGGGAACACAGCGATGATGCACAGGACGACAAGGGCGATGATGGCTGCGGCACCCGTTCCTACGCCTAAACCCAGCAGGTCGCCAAGGTCGCGCAGACTCAGGTCGTCGTCGTCGATGTCGTCCCAGTCGATGCTTGTCGCACCCGGACTGGAAGCGTTGTCAGTCGTGTCGACGTAGGTGGTGTCCGAGAAGGCCTCGATGCCCATTGTGTCCGTCGGGGCGGTTGTCGTAGAGTCGGCTGTCGTCGTGGTCTCCGTGCGTGGGGTGTGACGATGTTTCTGCGCCAGCGAGGTGGCGGGCAGCGCCAGTGTCGATGCCATCAAGATGGCCAGTGCTATTCTTTTCATTCTTCTTTCTTTTTTTGGGGTTTCTTTGTCTGTTAGACGCAACAAGGGGCGGTTTGGTTGCAACAAAAGTCGTTTTTTTTCGGATTTTTCGTCTCACATGGGCGTTATTTACAAAAAAAGTAGTAAGTTTGCATCCCAAAAACAAAGAAGTATGGAGCAACAGACACAACAATATACCCTTGAGAAGGTGGGGCGCTATGGCTTCATGGCCGAGCCCTTCCATTGCGACTTCAACGCGCAGCTGATGTTAGGCCATCTTGGCAACCACATGCTCAACGCAGCCGACTTCCACTCGTCCGACCGCGGCTTCGGCATGTTGTATCTCAACACCATCCACAAGACGTGGGTACTCTCCCGTCTGGCCATCGAGATGGAGCGCATGCCCCGAGCCTACGAGCGCTTCGACATCGAGACGTGGGTGGAAAACGCGGTACGCTTTTTCACCAACCGCAACTTCGCCGTTGTAGCGTCCGATGGCTCAGTCTATGGCTATGGGCGAAGCGTATGGGCGATGATCGACACCGAGACGCGCCAGCCGCAGAACCTCTTAGACATCCACGACGGCAGTCTGCTGCAATATGTCGACCGCGAGAAGCCCTGTCCTATTAATAAAGGAACGCGCGCGCCTATACCCACACATGCCGAGTGGATGCGGTCGGTAGCGACCAACTATAGCGACGTCGACATGAACGGACACATCAACAGCGTGAAGTATATCGAGCATATCCTCGACCTGTGGCCCCTCGACTGGTACAAATACCACGCCGTGAAGCGTTTCGACGTGGCATACGTTGCCGAGGCGCACGCCGGCGATGTGCTTCACTTCTTCGGTTCGACGGTCGACAATGCCACCTTTGCCATCCGCGTCACGCGTACGTCGGGCAACCAGTCGCGCGACGAGGGCATCGAGGTGTGCCGTTGCCATGTATCGTTCGTCGACCACGAATCGTGACGATAGTTGTGCTTTTTTCATAATAATCAGCAAAAAAAGTACTAAAATATTTGGTGATTCCG
>Ga0310695_10013144_pt1 | contig 11445 bp, 7 predicted proteins | sample RumenRJG_04DNA_FD_203882 | JGI IMG/M metagenome (GOLD analysis project Ga0310695, IMG submission 203882) | Bovine rumen microbial communities from Lethbridge, Alberta, Canada - RJG_04 (v2) (version 2) | ecosystem: Host-associated > Mammals > Digestive system > Stomach > Rumen | place: Canada... | reverse complement strand
GTTACCTCCTACAATGGCGCATAAGCAGTAATGTAGGAGGCGACGCTTCCCAGCGTCGCAACAGCGCATAAGCAGTGCATACGTGGCAGGTGTCACGCTGGGAAGCGTGACCTCCTACATTGGCGCAACGGGCTGGGCGCTACCGCCCTGAAACGAAAAAAAGCCACCCCGTACACCATGCACGGGGTGGCTTTTTGTTGTTGATGATAGGATTGGCTTAATAGCTGAACCACTTCACGTAGGCGAAGTCCTGGCGGTGGGGCAGCAGCGCGTTCTTCGGATACATACGCACAGCCGTCTTGAACGTTCCGGCAGACGGTGCCACACACTTCGCCTCGAAGGTGTAGAGATTGCCGGCATGAGCCACCACCTCGAAGGGATGGACATCGTGAACGTAGTCGCGCCCGGTCTCATCGGTAGCGATGCTGACAAACTCCAGGCCGACGGCATCGTTGAGACCCTGCTCGTCGATGACGAACTTGAAGGTGTACTCCACACCGTTCTCAGGTCCGTCGGCGGGCAGGTTGTTCTCGGTCGTCACCACGCGGATAGAGTCCCAGCGCTCAGCGACGGTCTCCTTCCAGTGGGCTATCTCCTTGGCCTTCTGGTAGTTGTTGGCTTCCAACATGTGGAAGCGCTTGGCCTGCTTGTTGTAGAACTTCTCGTAGTAGTCGTCGAGCTGACGCTTCATGGTGTAGTGGGGAGCGATGGTGGCGATGGAGTTCTTGATCACCTTGATCCAGCCCTCGCTGTAGCCCTTCTCGTTCTTGTCGTAGTAGAGCGGGATAATCTCGTTCTCCAGCAGACCATAGATGGTAGCGGCGTCGAGCTGGTCCTGATACTCCTGGTTCTGGTAGGTGCGCTTCTCGGTGAGAGCCCATCCGGCACCCTCGCGATAGCCTTCGAGCCACCATCCGTCGAGGACGGAGAGGTTGACCACACCGTTCATCTCTGCCTTCTCGCCCGATGTGCCAGAGGCTTCCATCGGTCGGGTGGGGGTGTTCATCCAGATGTCGACACCCGAGACGAGGCGGCGAGCCAGACGGAAGTCGTAGTCTTCGAGGAAGATAATCTTTCCGAGGAACTCCGGACGCTGCGAGATCTCATAGATACGCTTGATGAGACCCTGACCGGCACCGTCGGCGGGGTGTGCCTTTCCTGAGAAGAGGAACTGTACGGGGCGCTCCGGGTCGTTGACGATCTTCTCCAGCCTTTCGAGGTCGGTGAAGAGCAGATGGGCACGCTTGTAGGTGGCGAAACGGCGGCAGAAGCCGATCATCAGCGCATTGGGGTTGATGCGGTGGAGCAGGGAGAGCACACGCGAGGGGTCGCCCTGGTTCTTCAGCCAGTTTTCGCGGAACTTCGTGCGGATATAGTCGGTCAGCTTGTTCTTCAGCGCCATGCGCGTTTCCCAAATCTCTTCGTCGCTGACGTTGTAGATAGCATGCCAAATCTTCTCGTTGCTCTGGTCCTTGAGGTGGTTCTTGTCGAAGTGCTTCTCGTAGAGGTGGCGCCACTCGGTGGCTGTCCACGATGGGAAGTGCACACCGTTCGTCACATAGCCCACATGGTTCTCTTCGGGGAAGTAGCCTTTCCAGATGGGGGCGAACATCTTCTGCGACACCCATCCGTGGAGCTTCGACACACCGTTCACCTCCTGACAGGTGTTGATGGCGAAGGTCGACATCGAGAACTTCTCGCTCTTGTCGTCGGGGTTGGTACGTCCCATGCCGATAAACTCGTCCCAGGTGATGCCCAGACGGGCGGGATAGCCACCCATATACTTGCCGAAGAGGCTCTCGTCGAAATAGTCGTGGCCTGCCGGAACGGGTGTGTGGCACGTGTAGAGACCGCTGGCGCGGACAAGCTCCATAGCCTGGTTGAAGGTCAGTCCCTCCTCGATGTAGTCGCAGAGGCGCTGCAGGTTGCACAGTGCGGCGTGACCCTCGTTGCAGTGGTAGATGTCTTTCTTGATGCCCAGCTCCTTGAGCAGGATCATGCCACCGATGCCGAGCAGGATCTCCTGCTTCAGGCGGTTCTCCCAGTCGCCGCCGTAGAGGGCATGCGTGATGGGCTTGTCAAACTCAGAGTTCATGTCGTTGTCCGTGTCGAGCAGGTAGAGGGGGATACGTCCCACGTTGACGCGCCACACATAGGCGTGCACCTGATAGTTCATGTAGGGCACATCGATGACCATGGGGTTGCCGTCTTCGTCGTACATACGCTCGATGGGCAGCGAGTTGAATTGCTGCGCCTCATAGTTGGCTATCTGCTGTCCGTCGATGGTGAGGCTCTGTGTGAAATAGCCGAAGCGATAGAGGAAGCCGACGGCACACATGTTGACGTTGCTGTCGGAAGCCTCCTTGAGGTAGTCGCCAGCCAGCATGCCCAGTCCGCCGGAGTAGATCTTCAGCACCTGGTTCAGACCGTATTCCATGCAGAAGTAGGCCACGCTGGGACGTGTGGTGTCCGGCTTCTCGGCCATATAGTTGTGGAAGAGCTTGCACACGTTCTTGACATTCTTCATGATTTCCTTGTCGGCCACGATCTCTTCCTTGCGGCTGTAGCTCAGGCGTTCCAGCAGGAGCACAGGGTTGTGGTTCACTTCCTCGTACAGGTCTTCGTCAAGGCTCCGCCACAGCTCGCGTGCTTCGTAGTTCCACACCCACCAAAGGTTGTGTGCCAGCTCGTCGAGACACTTGAGCTCTTTGGGCAATCTTGACTTCACGGCCAATTCCTTCCACTGAGGGGTATTGGCATAATCAGCTTTAATCTTCATCTTTATCTATTTATGAGTTATTTTTTTTCAGGAGTTCAGGAGTTTCAGGAGTTCAGGAGTTCAGGAGTTCCTGGAGTTCAGACGATACTTCTGCCACTCGGTGTCCTCCCCCTCGGGGGAGTTAGAGGGGGGCTTCTTTATCAGACGATACTTCTGCCACTCGGCGTCCTCCCCCTTCGGGGGAGTTAGAGGGGGTTCTTTCTCAGTGCCCGGTCGTATGCTTCCTCGTAGTGGCGGATGAACTTGCTCCACAGCGCTTTCTCCGACAGCTTGGCGGCATTGGCGCGGACAGCCTTCACCTCCGTAGCATTGAGGGCGGAGAACCGCGTCACGGCATTGCAGATGGCGTCGCACACCTCCGTGAAGTTGTAGTCGGTGCGATGCACCACCTCTACGCCGCAGTGCTCTAACAGCGCGGGCCTTCCCACGACACCCTCCACCCAGAGGCCGAAGCCCGCCAGGTCGGTGGTGATGCAGGGAATCTTGAAGGCGATGGCCTCCAGGGGCGTATATCCCCACGGCTCGTAGTAGGAGGGATAGATGCAGAGGTCGTTGCCGATCAGCGCATCATAGTAAGCGAGGTTCAGCTGTCCGTCGAAGCCCGTGAGGTAGTAGGGCAGGAAGACCATCGTCACCCTTCCCTCGTGCCAGCTCTGTCGCTCGCAGCCCGGCACCATGACAAAGGCCAGGATGTCGTGCTCCAGGCGAGAGTCGTATTTCAGGCGGTGCATCGACTCGATGAAGACGTCGATGCCCTTGTTGCGATACTCATAGCGTCCGCTGGTGGATACCATCAGCACATCGTCCGTCAGCTGTGTACCCAGCATGTTGTTGGCCATCTCGATGAGGCGCTGACGGGCTTTCCGCCGTTTTGCCGTGAAAGCCGTCCCCTTCGGCACGAAGCTGTTGTCGAAGCCATTGGGCAGCACCACGTCCACGGGTTTGTCCAGCAGCTGTCGGCACTCGCGCGCCGTGATGTCGCTCACGGTGGTGAAGCAGTCGCAGTGGTGGGCCGTCTGTTTCTCGATGGAGTGTTTGCTCTGCATGTTGAGCTCTCCCGCCATCTGGTCGCCGTTGTAGGCTGTGAGATAGTCGTAGAGCGGCTTGTTGTTGCCCGCGATGCTCCTTCCGATGCTCGTAGCGTGAGTGGTGAAGATAGTGGCTATCTGCGGCACCACCTTCTTGATGTAGAGGAGCCCGAGGCCCGTCATCCACTCGTTGGCGTGGTAGACGCAGCGGGGCGCGTTTTCTCGAGGTGCGAGGTGCCTCGAAAAATAAAGGTACATCCTCTCCACCACCAGTCCGGCGGCATACGAGAACATCGAAGCCTCGTCGTAGTCGCCATAGGCATGCAACGAGTCCACCTGGAAGTCCTCCCACAGGCGCGTATATATCTCGTTCTTACGCTCGTAATAAGGCTTGAAATCCACCAGGACGGCTATCGGGCGTCCCGGGATGTCCCATCTGCCCACCTTCACGCCGAGATGCGCAAACGCACATTCGCGCTGAAAATCCTCCAGCAACTTGTCGTCCTGCTGAAAATACGGGCATGGCTTCTCGTCCCAGACATCTGGGCCGATGAAGATAATATGGTCTGGAAACATCTCCTGAAGCGTCTTCGCCCGCGTCGAAAGAACCGTATAAATACCTCCTACCTTATTGCAAACTTCCCAACTCGATTCGAACACGTAGTCGGGCACTAACCTATCTGTTGTCATTCTATATGATATATATCGGGCTGCAAAGGTACGAATAAACTTGCTAATATGCAACTTAAATGCATTATTTTTCGACAAATAGTCATTTTTATTGACACATGTCATGCTTTATGTCGCTCGGGGCAACGCTCGGCCCCCCTCATCCCTTGCCGCCTGTATGAGAACGCAGAGACGCAGAGAAAAAAAAACAGATGCTGCCAAGTGAGTGTTAAGCCTATTTGTAAACGTATTTGTTAGATTTGTGAAGATTTGTAAGATTTGCCTTTCCCCGTAGGCGGCGATTTTCAATTCTGTCCGAAGGACACTCTTCTTTTTTAGTCGCCTACGGCGAGAAATCACACAAATCTATTCAAATCTTACAAATCTTTTGATGTTCTTTAAATATATCAGAACGCTGAGACGCTGAGAAAAAAACAGATGCTGCCAGGTGAGTGTTAAGTCCATCTTTAGATGTATTTGTTAGATTTGTGAAGATTTGTAAGATTTCTGTCCGAAGGACACTCCTTCTTTTTTAGTCGCCTGCGGCGAGAAATCACACAAATCTATCCAAATCTTACAAATCTTTTGATATTATTTATTATGGTTCCAAGCGTCTTTGCGTTCAAGAAGAAAAAGAATGCCGCCAGCACCTCCCGGTGCCAGCGGCCAGATTGGGGGTAATCCCGTACCTCGTACCTCGAATTATCCCCGTACCTCGTACCCCGAAACATTAAGGATTCTGGTCGTCGCCACCTTCGCCGCCCTCATCCTCCTTGGGCTCGGGGAGCACGGTGTTCTTCGGAGCCTCCTTGATGGACCAGCCACGGGTGAGGTTCGACGAGTAGCTCTGCGTCGAGGCATCCTTCTTGCGCTCGGGGAGGAAGTTGATGCGCGTGCCGGTGATGTCCTTGGCGGCGTTGAACTCGCGGACGGTGACGGAGCCTTCCGAGCGGATGCCGACGCGGAACAGTCCCAGTCCGTCGAGCTTCACGGCGTGGGAGTTACCCAGCTCACGGGCCATCACCTCGATGAGCTCCTCGATAACTGCCTTGACGTCCGACTTCTTCATCGAACAGTTGCGCTGCACCTCTTCGGCGAGCTTGTCGGTGTCATAGACGTTGGTGTGAACGGCCTTGGCGTACCACTTTCCATAGGCCTTGGTGTTCTTCTTGTTCTGATTCTGGTACAAACGATAAAGTACTGACATAAGGTTAATTTTTAATTGATAATTGATAATTCTTTCTCCGCTTCGCTTTGAAAGCGTCCCTTTGGGCCGAGCGGATAATTAAATAGTCGATAATACGTTGAGAGAGTCGCCGCTTGCGCGGCCAGGAACTTTTGTAGGAGGTCACGCTTCCTAGCGTGACACCTGCCACCGCGTTCAGCCGAATTTGAAATTCGGCTGCCGTGAGTCGGGGATTTAAAATCCCCATCTCCTCTGCGGGCGAATTACAAATTCACCCGAACGGCAGGGGACGCCCGAACGGCAGGGGGAGCCTGCCACTTGGGGCTCCTCCCCCTCGGGGAGGCTGGGAGGGGTTACATGCAGCTGGTAACGCCGAGGGTCGTTGCGATAGCCGTCAAGATGCTGATGACGAGCTGGATGACGAACTTGATGGATTCTTTCTTCATAGCTTTTAAAGGTTAAACATTAATTTTGAGGTTTTCTTTTCAACACGAATATACATGAATAAACACGAATAATCATTAATAATTTTTTTTTCAACACGAATGAGCATAAATAAACACGAATAAACATAAATAATTTTTTTACAACACGAATTATCATGAATGACCCACGAATTTTTCATGAATTTTATTTTTTCGTATTCGTGTGTATTCGTGTATATTCATGTTTAAAAAAAACTTTTGAGCATTGATGTGCCTGTCGTTGATGGTCTCTGATATGGTCAGAGATGGTCTCTGATGCCCTCAGAGATGGTCTCTGATGCGGTCAGAGATGGTCTCCGATGCCGTTGTTTATGATGTTGCAGTAAGTCAAAGAGCGATTTCAGCGAGTGAAGAGGCAAGCTTGCTTGTGCTCTTCCGAGCGCCAAAGCTTTTCGAGCGAAGCACAAAGAGCGATTCCTAATCACATTGCAAAGGTACGCACTATTCCCGACACCTCCAAATTCCGCCCTTCATGGTACGTAAAAATCTGTTAAGGAAATATTTACCTTGTGTTAATAATTGTAAACACCCCAAATGGACGCCAGCTGCAGGCAATATCCAACGGGGAAGTCACATGCCGAGCTGGTAGGCGCTGTCGAAGTATTCCATCAGCCGTCGCCACTCGCTTTCATCATTGGCACCGCCGCGATGGCACTCATCGATGATGATGAAGTCGAAGAAGTCGCGCTCATACTGCATGTAGTACGGCTGGTCCTGCGAGCCTACAGGCAACGTGATGCCCTGCTCTTCTGCCTGCTGTGCGTTGGGCGAGGTCATCATCGTCTGGAAGATGGTGAAGTAGAGGTTGCGTGCCGTGGGCACCTTGTAGTTGTTCTTCCGCAACTCCTTGGGAGTTATGCGGCACATCGCATCTTCGGGGAATTGGTTGAAGTCGTTGATGGCCTGATTGGCGAGGATATTCCGGTCTGAAATAAACAGGATTCTCGGAGCCCGCTCCACTCCCTTTGTCGACCATTTTGTCTGCGTCAGCTTCCAGCATATCTGGAAGGCCGTATAGGTCTTTCCCGTGCCAGTGGCCATGGTGAGCAGGATGCGGTTGCGCTGCTTGGCCACAGCCTCTAAGACGCGCCTGATGGCTATCTCCTGATAGTAGCGAGGCTGGCGGCCGCCACTGCGGTTGAGGGCGCAGAGGTTGAACTTGTCGCGCCAGGGGTTTTCTTCGGGGAAGGTCATCTGCCACAAGTCCTGTGGCGAAGGGAAATGGTCTATATCGTGCTCCTTGCTGGGGATGATATATTCTCCCTTGCTGTCTCGGACACCCATGTCGATGAACCAAATGTCGTTGCCATTGGTGCTATAGGTGTAGCGAATCTTCAGGGCATCGGCATACTCCTTGGCCTGCCCCACGCCCTCCGACACATCTTTCTCGTCGCTCTTCGCCTCTATGACGGCCAGTTTCTGCCCCTTGTACTCCAGGATATAGTCGGCCTTCTTCGGGTTCTTGTGTCCCGAAGTAGTGATGCGTCCGGGGGCAATATAGGCGCTCTGCTCCACGAGTATCTTGCTGCCTGGCACAATGCTCCAGCCGGCATCCCTCAGCTTGGGGTCAATCTTATTCAGTCGTGTCTGTGCTTCGTTCATAGGTTGTTATTTTCTTTATTATCTTGTTCTACGATTCTTCTTTCCAAGTCCTCCAGCATCTTCAGGTCGTCAGCATCGGCTGCCCGGGCCTCCAATTGTTTGCGCTTGGTGTTGAAAACATCATAGACCTGTTTGGCTGTTTCCTCAGCTTCGTAGTTCGTAATACTACCAGCTCCTTGCAAGATGTCTTTCTCTTGGAATGTCAGCAGGCTGTCCACATTCTTTCGCCAATAGTCAAGTGTGAGGTCACGGCGCCCCTTCACCCGCTCTTCGGCGCTTGTCAGGAAGATGTCTACCAAACGATTCAACGAGTCTATTTCCTCATTCTGCAGATAGTTCTTGGCAATGACAACATCGCCCTTCCTGACGATGCTTCCCTTCCATGTGGTGAGTCCCATGTTAGGCTGCGACGCATCAGCCCTACTGACAATCAGTTCTGCTGCCGTCTTGTGTGTAACGGCGTAGAGCAGTTTGTTTTGCGTCTCAGCGAAGAACATCTGGGTAGCCTTGTCGCTCTTTTCATAGTCGCTGCTTAGTGCAAAGAGGTCTCGTATCTTCTGATAGAAGCGCTTTTCCGATGCCCGTATATCGCGTATGCGCAGCAGTAGTTCGTCAAAGTAGTCTGGTCGCCCGTCGGGATTCTTCAATCGTTCATCATCCATTGTGAAACCTTTCACCAGATACTCCGTCAGATGCTCTGTAGCCCATTGGCGGAACTGAGTGCCCCGCACGCCCCGCACCCTGTAGCCCACGGCAATAATCATCTCAAGCGAGTAGAACACCACGTTGTAGTTCTTGCCGTCAGCGGCAGTTGTCAAATATTGTTTTACAACTGAAATTTTGTCTAATTCTTTCTCTTTCAGTATATTAGCAATGTGATGACTAATCAATTGCTTCGAGGTGGCAAAAAGTTCCGCCATCTGTTGCTGGTTGAGCCAAATCTTGCCATCCTTGGCAAAGAGGGCTACAGAAGCGCGTCCGTCGGCAGTCCGATAAATGATGATATTTTGTTGTTCGTCCATACTTTTCTATTCAAATATTTGTCGTAATATTGCTTGCTTCAAGGCATCGCACTCCTGCGAAATCTTCTCGAAGTTGGCCTGCAGGCGGTCAACCTTGGATTTGAGGGAGTCGAGAGTGGATAAGATCTTAATTTGGGTATCTACATTTGGATAACAAATGAGATGGTTTTCAAGGTCTGTCTTTGTAAGTGCTTGCCTTGTAGAACCTGTTTCGCCGATTTTCAATAATTCCATTTGATGCTTTGGGCTGTTCAACATGTAACTCAAAAATCTTGGAAGTATCCCTTGCCTTAATCTCAAAATAGATACATGCTGATTCACTCTTGCAGGAAGTGCACCAGTAGGAACAACACAACATCTTGCAATAGAAGCACCAGTTATGTTAAACAAGACATCGTTTTCTTGAATCTCAACGCCTTTTAATTGGTCTGCGGCTTCGTCTGTAATATGAGCAAGGTCATCATATTTGAATTCATTATATTGAATATTCATACTTCTTATTAGATGACATCCCTTTTCAATATAAACTTTTCTCCCTCCTTTAGGTGTTGCACCTGAGCCAATTTTTGACGTTAAAGAAACCAATTTCTTCTCTTCCCACCCTTCTTTTGGTTCGAGCATTTCTTTGAGGGATGCTTGGAAGAGGGCTTTGGCTTCATTGAGGGCTTTTTCTGCATTCGCCTTCATCGCGTCTATCTTTGCAAAAGCAGCGTCAAGATAATCTACGATGCGTTGCTGCTCAGAGAGAGTTAATTTAGGTACAGGAATTGCCAGAAATTTATCAAATTCAATATTATGGATTCCTGTAGTGGCCTTTTGCATTTTGCGAGTGTCGCCACGCAAATATACAAACATTATGTATTTGTAAAGGAACTCTGGAGTAATTACATTTCTGTCTTTAATTCGCAAAACTGAGGTAAAATTGCTAAATGAGTATTCGCCATCTTCCTTATCAAATAATACAGTCCTGCCAACTGGCTGTTTCTCGCTACCGCCAGACTTTTCTACGATAAGGTCTCCTTTTTGGAGTTTTCTTGTTTTATATTGTTTTGCTTCAACATCAAGATACTCTATGTTGTCAAAACTAAGAGTAAATGCTTTTGTGAAATTTGCATTGCGTATTACGCCAACGTTGACAAATGGTCCTGTCTTTCCTTTCCAAAGACCATTCATCTTATCGCATAAATCCCCAATTGTACTATATTCCCACCCTTTTTTCATTTCACATTCTCTCATTAATATTTGATTCTGAAATAGTCGAGAACGGCTTTATAGTTGTCCTGTGCTGAAAGACAGGTGTCTGTAAGATAGCCTTCGACATGTTCCCACTCACGCAGGCCACGATAATAGAACATCTTCAATTCGTCGGTGATAATGAAGGGAACGACACCACTGCGCAGGCATTCCTTAAACATGACGAGACGACCTACGCGTCCATTTCCGTCTTGGAATGGGTGTATCTTCTCGAAACGGACATGATAATCAAGAATGTCTTCTAACGTGTGCTGCTGCTTGGCATTGTAGTTTTCTGTCAGTCGTTGCATGCTTTCCTGCACACGTTCAGGCTCACACGTTTGCATACCACCCACTTCGTTAGGCAGTCGTTTGTAGTCGCCCACGGCAAACCAATCCTTACGGCTGTCGGATGTGCCTGATTTCAGGATGCCATGCAGCGTCTTCACCAGCTCTTCCGAAAGCGGTTCTTCTGCCTTGTCAATAATCAGGTCGATGCAGCGGAAATGGTTCACCGTCTCAACGATATCATTCACGTTCACTGTCTGGCCAGCGGTCACACCAATGGTATTCGTCTCGAAGATGTAACGTGTCTGCTCGTGCGTCAGACGGCTACCCTCGATGTGGTTCGAGTTATAGGTCAGGTCTATCTGCGTTTTGTGATAGATACCGCCCTTCATCTTCATCTCTTTCTGCTCACGAAGGGTAGCAAGCAGGGGTGTTATATGTTCTTTCATACTTTTGTTCCGTTCATTTTCTGTCAATAGCCTTGAATGTGTTTTCGTACTTCAATTAATAAGTTATTCCCACCCTTTTTTCATTTCACATCCTCCTTGTCCTTAAATTCTGCAATCCATTCACGCAGTTTCTGTTGAAGCAGAGCTTTGTCAGGCAGACAGAGTGCATATTGCTGTGCATAGACGTTGGCATCCTTTGGCAATGTGAGTTCTACTAGAGCATCGTTCTTGCGCTCACAGAGGAGAATTCCAATGGTTGGCTTTTCAAAATCTTCCTTTACATAGCGGTCGTAATAGTTAACATACATCTGCATCTGTCCCAGGTCCTGATGGGTGAGGTCGTCCATCTTTAAGTCAACGAGGACGTAGCATTGAAGTAGTCGGTTGTAGAGCACAAGGTCAACATAGAAATGGCGTTCCTCAAAAGTGAACCGCTTCTGTCGTGCTTCAAATAGGAATCCCTTGCCCATCTCCAGCAGAAAGTCTTGCAATCGACTGATAATTGCACTTTCAAGGTCTGTCTCGCTATAAGATGCATCCGATTTTAAACCTATGAATTCCAAAACCACAGGGTCTTTGATGATATCTGACGGCTTTTCAACTACTTGCCCTTCTGTAGCCAACCGCATCACTTCGTCTTTATCTCGGCTCAGTGCCAGACGTTCATAGAGTCCGCTGCCTATCTGCCGTTGAAGATATCGGGT
>Ga0310695_10013143_pt1 | contig 11446 bp, 10 predicted proteins | sample RumenRJG_04DNA_FD_203882 | JGI IMG/M metagenome (GOLD analysis project Ga0310695, IMG submission 203882) | Bovine rumen microbial communities from Lethbridge, Alberta, Canada - RJG_04 (v2) (version 2) | ecosystem: Host-associated > Mammals > Digestive system > Stomach > Rumen | place: Canada... | reverse complement strand
AAAAGAATAGAAAGTGTTGGCGGCAGTGGTGGTAGTAGTCATGGCAATCGCTCCTTCCTGGCAATTCATTTCAGTATTCAGTTGAAAAGGTTCATGGGTGGTTTTCAATGTCTGCTATGGTGTCCTCCTTTCCCTCAATCCAAATCCTTGATGACCTTGACAGCCACGCCCTGGATGAGGCAGCTGTCCACGATGATGTCCTCATAGCGTTTGTTTTCCGGGTGGAGGCAGATGTGATTCTCTTTCGGGCGGAAGCGCTTGAGCGTGGCTTCGTCGTCCACCAGCGCTACCACGATCTGATTATAGTCAGCCGTGCTCTGCTGGCGGATCAGGACGAGATCGCCGTCCTCGATGCCCGCGCCGATCATGGAATCACCCCTGGCCCGGAGGAGGAAAAACTCGCCCCTGCCGAAGAGGCTCTCCGGCAGACAGACGTATTCATCGATGTTCTCCTCAGCGAACTTGGGGATGCCGCAGGACACCGAACCCAGAAGCGGCACATAGAGCATGTTCATCAATCCCTTGGACTTCCGGGTGGTGATATTGCGGTGACCGTCATAGTCCAGCACCCCGTTCTCCCGCATATAGGACAGGTACTTGGAAACAGTGCCCACGGCGAGACCCACACCGCTGGCGATCTGTCTCACGGAGGGCGTGGAGCCCTGTCGGTTGCGGAAGCTGTTGATGTAGTCCTCGATCATGGCGCAATACTCCGGTTTTTTGTACTGCATGGAAATCCTCCTTTCTTCGTGAACGTTTGTTTCCGATACCAAATATATTACAGTTTGTTACCGTGCGCAATAGCGCATTTGTCGCTAATCGGGCAGGTGCAGTCGATCGACTGCACCTGCCCGATACTTACGCATATGTAGACTTGACAAGCGAAAAGAGATGTGATAAATGCCCGCAAGCATCGCCGATTGGATACCATCGGCAGGAGTATCAGTGTTCTTCGTGTATATAACGGACGTTCAGCAGATAGCTGAGCAGTCCTTCTATCTGTCCACGGCGGACAACATCAGGCTCTGCTATGTACTGAAAATAACAATTGCTGCGCAGATACCGCTTTGCTTCTGCCATTGTTGTGATGTCTGGGACGGCCGGATCTTCTACAAGATACTTTTTCAGCCGAGCGTTCGATTTTGGACCCATCAGATGGTTGTTGTAGAGACGCTGACGGAGGTTTTTCGTTCTGCCGACATACAGAGTTTCGCCGGTGTTCTTGTCAAAGATCGCGTAAATCACCGGGAGAGCATCCTGCAAATCAGATGGTTTAAGATCGGAGAAAAAGCATTTCCTGCTGTTCAGTATACGATCAGCAATGCCTTTGGCGTCGGATATCCGCATATCGATCATCTGGTTTACCTCAACTCAAAAACTTTTCATAAGGGCGAAGCGCATCTTCAGCGTTTTTTAATGCGTGGCGTAATTGTTCTCCTCCCTTGTTGATGACCGCTCGATACTTTTCGTTTGCTTCATCCACGCCTTCTGCTACTGGCCTCAGAAAACCGCTGACAACGGACTTTGCAGCTTCAAAGGGCTTGCCTTCGGGGTACTTGGGGAAAGCTACTAGGATGCTGCCACTGGCAGATGAATCCTTATATTGAATAACTGTACCATCGCCCCATAATTTATGCTTTACGTTTGCGCCGACGTGAAGAATGCCGGAATAGAACGCTATCGCTTCTTCAAACAGTTCAAGGTCTGTCCTTGCCTTATCTACTGCATCCGCGAGCTTTTCTGCTTTCTCACAGTTGTCCAGATATTCTTTTCGTTCTTTGCTGGAGATATGGCTGTATTCAATATCGTTATACAAATGATAGTTTGCCCCGGAATAGATAATGTCAAAAGCGAAAAGGTGCAAGTTTTTGTCTTCATGCAGCGGTTTTCTTGGGCAGTCATAGATGCTGTTATGCTTTTCTATGAGTTCTTTGTCCGCGCGTATAGCAGCAACCAATTCATCACACATACGGTAATAGACTGGCAGTTTGAAATGCGTGCTTGGACCAAAGTCATCATAAAACTCTACACAGTCAGCAAATTCGTTTGCCTGCATGGGTTTGTATAGATAATTGTTTTCAGGGTCATACAGCCCAAGAAGAACCATGACTGCACGCTGACCGATCTCAAACTTGTAGGAATTGGGGAAAAACCGACTCTTCAGTTGATTGCATTCGCTGGAGAAATGGTCAATCCTGCTCTGACGAGCTTCGAGATCTCCTCCATCGTCAGAAAACAGTTCAATAAGGAGCTGCCGCATGTATTCCGGCTCACGCTTGATATATTCACAGATCGCCCCTCCGGGCAATTCATATTGATTGCTCAGAAGGTTGGTTGCCAGAGTAACTGCTTGCTTCATTTTTTCCAAGAATTCTTCTGCAGGTGAAGCAAGAGCATCATCCAAAAGAGGCTTGAAATCATGTGCAATCTCCCATTTGTAAATCTCTTCGTGCGGAACGTATGTGATCTGGTCGAACTTGGCAACATAGTTCTTGAAAATTGTTTTCAAGCGTTTTTCATTCATACACAGCACCTCCTGCTTGGCAGTACATCTTTCTCATTTTTAATCAAGGCCGATGCCATAAACCATTCTGCCTTGACCGAATCTTCTTGTGACACATTAAGAGTAACACAACTCGATTGAAAGCTCAATGTTTTGACAGCTTTTATCCGGTAAATGTCGCTTTCTCAAAGCATTCTTTTACTCGATCTCCCACACAACGGTCACGGTATCGGAGACGTCGATATCATCCGGCTCGATGTCCAGATCGTAGCTCTTTGCGGCCATCGGCGCTGCACAGCATTCCGTCAGTACATCCCCGCGCATCGGCCGGTATTCAAAATCGATCTCGCCCCAGGAGTAGTCGATGCTCTGAATATCCTTCAGCTTGACGCCGCCGGCCTGGGTCAGCACCGCAGCCTTTTCCCCGGCATCGGAAACAGCCTTTCCAAGCAGCAAATTCTTTGTCGCTTCCGGATCCTTCACGGTATAGCTGATCCGGAACTCCGGCCTGACGCTGCAGTTGGCAAGGGCGTACAGGATCTTGCCGAGACGGTCGTTGTCGGACTCAAACTCGACCTTCAGAATGTGGTTGAACCGGTATCCGACAAAGCGCTGCTTATAGTCGTTGTTCTTGTCGCGGTAGCTCTCATACTCCGTGTCCACGTTGAAGCTGAGCGTCTTCAGATCAGCCCGCTCGAATCCGAAGGAGGAAAGGACGTCTCTAAGAGCCTCCGTATCCTCGGAAGAGTGGAACAGGGTCTCACCGAATTCTTTGAAGACGCCGGTGAGGGTCATGGTAATGCGGGTCGTATCGGGCTTGACTTTGATCTGCCCCTTGCCGGTTACACGAATCGTTCTCATTGTGCTTGACCTCCTTTGTCAGCTTTCAGAATCATGTTGATCAGGTCTTTTGTCAGCAGGAAGGACTGTCCCCAGGGATTGAGGATGATCCCTTCTTCCGGCATTTCCGAGCATCCCATCAAAAGAGAACTGATAAAGTTGGAAATGGTCGAGACGGCTTCTCCTTTTCTGTACTCCTCATGGGAAGTGAATGCCACAAGCCACAGCTTTCCGTCGTTCGTCTGAATGTGGTGCAGCTTGATGCGCAATTCATCCTGGCTGGTCACGGTGTCGCCAACTTTGACGTGGTCGATGTCGATCATATCGAACATGGCCTGGGGCGGGATGATCGGAATCAGAAAGTGCCCGTCCGCCTGCATCCTCTGGAAGATCGCTTCCATAACGCCGATCAGATTCTCTTTGTTGCTCGCCTTATAATAGCGTTCGATCGCCTCTTCGATGACGATGTTGCCGGAGAGAAAGTCATCGGGGAAATCATCGTGCCCGTGCTCCCGCGCGATATCGAAGCGGCCGAGGATGTCCAGCATGTCCGCAGGCAGACGGCTCTTGCACTCTGCCTCCAGGATGGCAGGCACACCGTAGAAGGCCTCCGCGATGCTTCCGGCGATGCAGGTCAGCGTGTCGCAGTCCCCGCCGAGGGAGACAGCCGTGCGGATCACGTCCTCAAAGTCCGTCCCCTCCAGGAAGGCCGTGATCGCTTCCGGCACCGTCTTCTGGCAGCTCTCGTTGTGATAGTAGCCCGGACGGATCTGGTCGCAGCTGCGAGACAGGTCATAGCCGAACTCCCGCACGATGTAATCTCTGATCTCCTCCTTGCTGTGGCCGGTGCGGGCAAGGAAGATCGCGCCGGACACAGCCTCCGCGCCCTTGATCCCCTCGGGGTGGTTGTGCGTGACCTCCGCCGTCAGCCGGGCGATCTGCCGCGTGTCCTCCAGCGTGTCGAGCAGCCATCCGGCAGCCGATACGCGCATGGCCGAGCCGTTCCCATAGCTGCCGTAAGGCTGGGGATCTTTCTCTCTGAGCCAGCGATAGAACTTCCTTCCGTAACCGGCGTTGGGATATTTTTTACCCCATTTCCGCATGGACTTGATAAGTGCCTCCTTGATAGCCGTGTCATCCAGAAACCGGCTGTCCAGCAGCGCCTCCGCCACGGCGATCGTCATGACGGAATCATCCGTGAAGTGGCTTCCCTCGCAAAACAGCGGAAAAACCTTTGTCTTGTTCCCTCTGTCAAATTCATAGGGCGCGCCGATCATGTCGCCCAAAAGTGCTCCGTACATAAGCGTACCTCCTTTTTTCTTTCTGGTCATAGTATAGCAGGCAAAAAAAAGAAGTGGTCGTTTGTCAAGCGACAAATGACCACTTCCAGTCAAGACAGATGATTGTTTTTTCGTGTTCAAAGGATACTGAGATGATTGCTCCTTTCGGATGCCAGTAGCCTGCGTATTGCGTCATTTATCTCCATAGTAAATCCATATCACGCCTCGTTGTATGCCCGATCAATCAGCGGCTTAGCTTTCTCAAAATCTGCTTCAGTTTTAATCGAGATTTCCAGCTCTCCGGTTCCATAGTGACCAACATGTCTCGTGTCGCGGGTAAATCCTTCCTCAAGGTCAACAGTATCCGGATCCAGTTTAGTCCTGACAATGATCTGTTTGTTGTGTATTTCTATACAAAACACATTCTGAACCTTTTTATATGCGAGATAGAGCTTCAGTTGATTCTGAACCAAGTCATCACCCAGCGACTCAATATAATCACATATCGAGTCATACAGAGTCTTGAAATGTGCGCTTGCTTCCGCGACTTTTTCTTCATGTGTTTTTTGTGAGTTGCTGCCGCTCTGTACAGCGTGTGTTGTACTATCAGTTGCTGGTCTTACTGCTGGTGTATTCAAGTATTCAAACAAAATAAAATCATCTGAATATTTTTAATACTTGACCAATTTGATATTTCGCTGCATTTGGTTGACAGCATGGATATCATACCGCGTAAAATCGTTGGCAATACAAACAACGCAAGGCACAGACCAGTCTATTTGATCGGCCACATGTTTTCCAAGGGCCGCGGTCACCAAAAGAGTGAAATCCGCCTTGTGGTCCAAGAGCCAGTCCAGATAAAACAACCCCTGATTGATTACGTTCTCACTTGAGCTCCTCTTATATTCAAAGATGACTGGACTGTTGTTTTCATCAATGCCGATGCTGTCCATTCTGCCGTGAGTAATCACATATTCGCTTTTCAGAAAACGCACGCCGAAAAACAGCTCCATGTTCTGTTCAATCGTGTGCTGCAGTTGTTTTTCCAAGCCGGCCTGGGACGGAACCCGCTCGCGGACACTTGTCCCCAATTCAAACAGCTTTATCTCTGACATTTTCAATTCCTCACTCTTGAATTTGGTAAGCTCAAAATACATCAAGTCAATATAGAAAGGGTCGTCTCATAAGCGACAAATGACCGCTTCTTTATTACTCTCCCAAGATCGGCTGGCCGTACTTGAACAGGACTGCATTGATATCGAAGATATCATAGATTTGATGGGTAACGCAGTAGGTGATGATCAGATCGAAGGTGTCGCTGGGCGAGAAAGCGATCCCGGCGCGCGAGAGAAGATCCGTCATCGTCGGCATATCCAGCTCCAACGCGATTGCGAAGGCGACCGCCGTTTTCTTTTTCGGCTTGTAGTCCGGCTTGCATCGGATTCGGGAAAAGACCTTGCGGTCGATGTTCGCTTTCTTGTAGACCGTCACGTCTTTCATCCCGCTCTCGTCGATCAGCTTGAAAAGCCGCTGCTGGAAGCTCTCACCCACGTCGCCCAGCACCTCGTCCAGACTCTTTCCGCTCATGTCCGGAAGCGCGCCGATCGCAGGAGGAGCAGCGTCAAAATCTGCCTCTTCTTTCGCAGCCATAGGCGCACAAATACTTTCGAGCATCGTTGCCTGCTCGGCGCGTTTGACTCTGCGGCGTTCAAGCTCCCGCGGCCCGTTTCCCCTGCGTTCCCGATCATGAAGGAGCTTTGCTGCATGATCGTCGATATACTGTTCGATATCTCCGACCAGGCTTTCCGACAGCTCCAGCGCTTTTCGGTCAAAGACGACGATCGTGACCTTCATCTCGCGCGTCAGGAGGAATCGCTGGATCTCCGAGAGCGCGATATGCAGCGCCTCGTCCTTCGGGAAACCATAGCTTCCCGTAGCAATGAGCGGAAAGGCAATGCTTCTGCATTTCAACTGATCCGCCAAGTCAAGTGAATTGGCATAACAGGCGCGCAGTGTTTCCCTTTCGCCATGCTCGCCGTCAATCCAAACCGGGCCGACCGTGTGGATGATGTATTTGGCCCTGAGGCCGAAGGCTTCTGTGTGTGCGGCCTGTCCCGGGGCGATCTCGCCGATCTGTTGTCTGGCAGCCAGAAGCTGCTCTTCCCCTGCTGCTTCATAAATGGCGTTGTCCGTGCCGCGGCCTATGCGCGGCTTTGGATTGGCCGTGTTGACGATCGCGTCGGCCTTGACCTTTGTAATATCATTTCGGATGATTTGAAACGGCATCCGCTGTCACCTCCACAATTCTCAACAAATCACCTATCATCGTGACAGACCACATTTCCCTGAAAATCGAGTTCGTAGTAGTGATCCATAAAATCGTACAAACAGATTCGGTCCTCTTTCATCTCAAACGGCTTTTTCCCTGAGTTTGAAACAAATATGTCGCTCCCGGAGAATGACCACAGCAGTTCCAGCTCGTCATTTAACATCGTAATTTCCGTTTCACCGTAAATCAGGTATCCGGTGTTCGCCTTGTGGATTTCAAAATTTGGAGCCATCGTGTCGAGAGTCACAGAACGTATGACATGAGCGGCAGCGACGTCGAATTGTGTAATTTCCCATCCCTGCAGGAGTGTCAGAATATCACCGTCGATCACTCCACAGTGATCGTCCCAACAGTTGCAGTCTCCAATCAGAGCAACAGAATACTTCCTGTCCTTTAAGATGACGTGAATCGCGTAAGCTCTATAGTATTCGTTTTGCGGATGACCGAGCGGATTTATGACGATGTCATATTTTCCGTTGAACTCCCTGTCTGTGCAATATGTATCGTCAAGAGCGATTTCTATAATGCAGTTTCCATTTTCGAGTCTTGTCATGATTAATGCCTTTTGCCCTTTCAAGAACCTCAATTGTCAGATCTGCGAAATCGCTTTCTGCAGCATCTTTGTGTATTCGCGTTTCACTCTCGCAGGTGCGATGATTTTCACTTTCCCATCAAAACCGAAGACCCAGCCAAAGAAGGGCTTGCTCGCGGTCACCATCACGATGACTTGAAATCTTCTGCCGTCCACGGGGGAGATCTCGACGTCCTCTCCGAAGCGATCGACAATGTGATCCATCACGATGTTGTCACAGACGAGCGTCACGCGCTGCGGCTCTCCGATGAACATGCCGAACATCGTGTTGACGCGGGTGATGTCAAAAGCCTCCGGCTGCTGTACAGCGTCTTCTTCAAGAATGTGCGGAGGCAGGGCGATGCGGTCGACCCGGAAGGGTGTGACGCCGTGCTTGTCGGTGTGGCTGAGCAGATAATAGTAATCGCCGTTCCACACCAGCATCCAGGGGCTGCACACGTATTCCGCTCCGCTGTTTTTCAGTTTCTGCTGCTTGCGTCCGTTGTACTGATAGTAAGAAAAAGAAATCTTCTTCCCGGCGTTGATCGCCGCGTGGATCGCATCGACAATGTAGTAGATCTTTTCGTTTTCCGGCTTGATGCGCCCCTCGGCGTAAAGCGTCCGTTTCAGCTCGTCGGCTTTGTTCCGGCTCGAAAGCTGCGTGATCTTCCCGACCAGCTCCTGGCTCTTTTTCGCGGTAATGAACTTCGAGGATTCCACCGCGTCAATCAAAAGCTTCAGCTCCGGCAGATCGAACAGCCGCTCAGCCAGATAATATTTGTTCTGCGTGGATTTAATCGTGTAGATGTCCACCCCGAAGGAACGCAGCTGCTCCATATCTTCATAAATCGTGACGCGATGGGCGGAGATGCCGAACTCTTTTTGCAGCGCTTCGATCAACTGATTGGTGCTCAGTGGATGATCCTCGTCGGTCTGCTCGTATAAGATTTTCGCAAGATACAGCGCCCGCAGATTCTTCGTTGTTTCCATTTTTCGCATCTCCTGCTCCGACTTTTTCCATTAACATTTTACCAGAGTGATCTTTCGCTTTCAATATAAACAAGACCAACCGCAGGCTATCCTGTCAAAAATTCTTGACACTTGCAAGTTGGAAAAACAAAAAAGATGGCGCGGACAAATCATCCGTGCCATAATCATTTTCGAAGAAAACCTTTGCAGATTTTTCTGCAAAACTGTACGATGAAATCGAACCGCGCGGGATTGGGGTGCGCAAACCCCAACAAGGTGCCGAAGGACACAAATTCATTTTTGACAGACGAGGCGAAACTTGCTCTTGGCAAGTTTTGTTCTCGGAACAAAAAGGCAAAAACGAATAAGTGTGGCACAAGGCGAATCTTGCTCTCAGCAAGTTTCAAAGAGTTTTGATAAAAAAGATTTCGTTTCTCTTTTGCTGTCTGCAAAAAAGTTTTCGAAAAACCTCTCCGCACGAAAAAACTTTGATCAAGAATATCTTGCTCCTCTTTTACAGACGAGCTATTGATTTGTGCGATTATTTGAGTATAATATAGATTGAAATGTGCGAATCAAATCTTGCCAGCAATATTGAAATGTGTATTTCGCTTAGAAGAGACCCTGCTGAAAAGTGCGGAGGTGCGATATGTTATACCGAAAAATCCAACCGTATATTGAAGACTACCTGAAGTCAGACTCCAACAAAGTGCTGATCATCGACGGCGCGCGGCAGATCGGCAAGACCTTTATCATCCGCCACGTCGGGCAGCAGCTTTTTGAAAACTATATCGAGCTGAACTTCGCGGAGGATCAGAACGGCCCCCGCGTGTTCGAGTCCGTCCGCACGGTCAAAGATTTTTATTTCCAGGTCAGCACCATCGCCGGCGAAAAAATGGGCGAGAAGAAAAACACGCTGATCTTCCTCGACGAGATCCAGGCCTACCCCCACCTTCTGACCATGCTCAAATTCCTGAAACAGGATGACAAGTTCACCTACATCGCCAGCGGTTCTTTGCTCGGCGTGACCTTGAAGAAGACGAGCTCGATCCCCATCGGCAGCATCGAGGTCAAGCGCATGTTCCCGCTGGACTTTGAGGAGTTCCTTCTCGCAAACGGCTTCAACCGCTTTGCGATCGACACGATGCGCGAGAAGTTCCTGGCCGGTGAGAGTCTGGATGTCGCCACGCATGAGAAGGTCATGGATCTTTTCAAGAAGTATCTGTTGATCGGTGGCCTGCCCGATGCTGTGAACTCGTTTATTGCTGACACCAACATCGTAAAGGTGCGAACGATCCATCACGATATCCGCGCGTTTTATGCCGATGATGCGTCGAAGTATGAAGTGGACAACAACCGGAAATTGAAGATCCGCAGGATCTATGACATGATCCCATCCAATCTGGAGAGCAAGAAGAAGCGCGTGGTCTTTCAAGATATCGAGGACAAACGCGGCAAGCGTTTCTCCGATTATCAGGACGAGTTTGAATATCTGATCTCCGCGGGCATTGTCCTGGACGTCAACGCGATCTCCACGCCGGTGTTCCCGCTTACGCAGGCCGTCGGCAAAAACCTGCTCAAGCTCTACCTGAACGATGTGGGTCTTTTGACCGACGTTCTGTACGGCAGCAATATCCGCGCGATCCTGGACGATGAGACGGGGATCAATCTCGGCTCCGTGTATGAAAGCGTGGTGGCCCAGGAGCTGGCCGCCCACGGCTGCAAGCTGTTTTATTACGATAACCGCAACAAAGGCGAGGTCGATTACCTGATCGACGATTACGACAGCCTGTCCGCCGTGCCGATCGAAGTCAAGTCCGGAAAGGATTACACCATCCACAGCGCGCTGAACGCCTTCGTGAAGAACGAGGATTATCATGTAAAGAAGGCCTATGTTCTGTCCAACACCCGCGAGATCACAACGAACGGCAAGATCACGTATATCCCGATCTATGATGTGATGTTCCTGGGAAAGAGTTTTGATTCATAGGAAAGAAATGGAGACCAAAAATGAATTTCCATCATATGTTTACTGCTTGGGGTGTGAACCAATCGAAACTTACTGAAAAAAAGCAACAGACTGATAAGAAGATCGAATACGTGCGGGATTATGTGATCAGATGGGCTGAAATTAGCGCAACACGGAGTGATGTCCAGACGGTTACCTTTATTGATTGCATGAGTAACGCCGGCGTCTACCGTGATGGAGACTGTTGCACAGCTATTGAAGTGTTGAAAGTTTTCTGCGATATTGCAGAAAGGTATCCGCAAAAGGTTTTCCGTATTCTGTGCAATGATAATGATGCAGAAAAAATCGACATATTGAAAAAGGTTATTGCATCTGTGAAAACTGGAGTCCGAAATGTCCATATTTGTACTTCTGTTTCCGATGTCAATGCCTATTTAGATAGGTTGCTTGCTAATCCTCAATTATTTGGAAGCCCGATTTTTGGCTATGGCTGTTCAACCATTCTATATGTGGATCCCTTCGATTTTGGAACAGTGGAAATTCCCAGGATTTCTGCAGTTCTACAGAAACACTATTGTGAGCTTATCTTCAATTTCTTTATCAGCGATTATGTGAGGAACATCGACAGCGATCAAGGTCGAATCCAGCGTTGTCTTGGTGGGAAGATAATTAAAAATAAAGACGACCTGTTCTCCTTTGTGGATAACATGCTAAGAGTCGGAAGAATAAAGCACATCTTTTCCTATGAATTTCGGACAAAGAATAATGTGGAGCTTTACCAAATTCTATTTGCGACACCCAGTATTCGAGGACTTGAGGTGCTTAAAGAGTCCCTCTGGAAGGTGTTTGATGGCGCAGAGTATCATCGAAACCTAAAGGACCTTAGTCAAACTTCTATTTTTTCCTCAGATGATGATCAAACAATTCACTTGGACGACTATGCAAGGGAAGCCCAACTCGTTTTAAAGGAACATTTTTCGGGAGA
>Ga0310695_10013141_pt1 | contig 11448 bp, 9 predicted proteins | sample RumenRJG_04DNA_FD_203882 | JGI IMG/M metagenome (GOLD analysis project Ga0310695, IMG submission 203882) | Bovine rumen microbial communities from Lethbridge, Alberta, Canada - RJG_04 (v2) (version 2) | ecosystem: Host-associated > Mammals > Digestive system > Stomach > Rumen | place: Canada... | reverse complement strand
GCGGCAAATCGGTCTCAGGCAGTCGTACTTTGATGAACGTGAACGGAACGTTGAACCTTGAGAATATCGTCATCGACGGCGGAGCAGAGAACGGAGTTTCCGTAACGAACTCCACCCGCTGTATGTATATTGACCATACTTCCTGTACTGTTACGCTCGGAGAAAATGCCGTGCTGCAAAACGGCAAGGTCAGTAACGGAAACAACGGCGGCGGTGTTAACATCAATAATGGGGCGTTGCATATTGAGGGCGGCACCATCCGAAACTGCACGGCAGGTACTGATGGCGGCGGTGTGTTCCTGAACAGCGGCAGTATGACGCTCACAGCCGGCAGCATCTATCAGTGTACGGCCAACGGCTCCGGCGGCGGCGTGCGAAACAAGAACGGCACCTTTACGATGTCCGGCGGCACGATACAGGGCTGCACGGCGAATAATGGCGGCGGTGTGTATCTTCCGGGTAATATTAATTATCCGATGTATATGTCCGGCGGCTCCATTATCAACAACAGTGCCAAGAGCACCGGCGGCGGAATCGCTTTTTACGATGCAAATGCCAGACTATACCTCTCCGGCAAGGTCAACATCTCCGGCAACACCTGTGAAGCCAGCGTTGCGAGAAACAAGTCCTGCAATGTGGAGCTGAATCGTGATTCCAATAAGGTGATCAATACCTATAACGGAGGTCTGTATCCCGGCGCATATATCGGCGTGTACGTGAACGGAAACGAAGGAACCAATTCAAACTACGATAAACATGGCGTAGAGCGAAAGCCCTTCGGCACTTTTGCAGACGGAGACAACACTACCAACTTCTACAGCTTCGTCAATGACCGCAACGGTCTGAAGGGCGGTATCATAGAAAACCCGACTCCCAATACAATTTATTGGATCAAGATATTCTCGCTCGAAGTCACTAAGGAGGTCGTGTCCGGCAAGTCCACAACAGTTAACCCTGATGAATTATTCCTCTTTAAGGTCAATGTCCGTGGAAACGCGACTGTGACGGGACAACTGGATGCTGTTCAGATTGACAGTAGCACCGGCGATTATGGTGAGATGCAGTTCACCAGTAATGGATCGGAAACTACGACGGCGATATTTGGTTTGGTTGACGGCCAGACTATTTCGGGCGTGAATCTGTCGGAAGGTCTGAAATATGAGGTGATAGAGTATCTGACAGTTGATCAGGCCAAACGCTATGCCGCGATGCCAATGAATGAAGCTGCCTTGAATGAAAATGGCTCAATAATCGAATCCTTGGAGTATAATGGCGTAACCTATCAGGTCATTAGGGCCAATAGCTTCGCAAGCACCATTGGCGAGAACAAGACCAGGACGGATGTGGATCCATACACTTCGGCGCTGACATTCAGCAACCTGATGCCGGTCTGCAAGATTACTGATATGAGTGGAAATCTCTTGTATCGGAGGTATGACTGGGATAAGGTGACCAACAAGACGGGCGAAGGGCAAGACGGCGGCAGCAGTACGAATCAGCCGTATTACTACGCGCCTGCCGTCTTTACGGAACTGACAGGCGACAACGGCGCGTTCAAGGCACTGGAGGGAACTCTGTACCGCTCTGGCGTCAGCAATCCGGTGAGCTACGCAATCACGAACGGCGTTAAGCTCCAGATGCTTGTCGCCAACTACACGCTGTCGGAGGCAATCACCCTGCCAGTTGCAGTGGACGGCACGGTTACGCTGACAACGGCCTCGGCCTCGGACAGTCAGTTCCCCAAGCAGGATGCCGGAACAACCTGTACAATCAGACGCGGGTTTGCAGAGAACTCTATGTTTACCGTAAACGGCGATTTGGTACTGGATGTCATCACCCTGGACGGCGCAAAGGGGGCCTATACGACCGCCGCCGACGGCGGTATTGTCCATGTGCCCTCCCGCGGCAAACTGACCATCCGGAGCGCTGCGACGCTGCAGAACTCTAAAACCGTTGGAAACGGCGGTGCAGTTTATGTTGCTTCCGGCGGAAGACTTACCATGACCGGCGGCACAGTGAATAAAAATGAATCCGACGGCGATGGTGCGGGCATTTATCTGGCATATACCGATAACACGGAACACGCCCTCCTGGAGCTTTCCGGAAGCCCGTACTTCGGAGGGAGCGGGACCGATGTCGGCGGCAACATCAGCATGAATAACGGCAACTGGCAGAGTACTGTGCTCGTAGGGAAGACAAACGGTGGGAAGTACTATGAGAAAGCCCGCCAGGACATCTTCATCGCCGGATATGCCAGTGAAAATGCAGAAGACACCTCCGCCGCATCTTTGGTTATCAACGGGGATATCACTTCTGGCGCGGGAACTATCTGGGTTTGGGCAGAACAGTCGCCGCACTATAAGACACTTTGCCAGTTTGCCAAGTACACAGCGAATGTTACGAATACTGCAACGACACTGGTAGCGTTCCGAAATGCTCAGGATGATGCGACAACAGGAGCGGATCAGATTGGACGGTATCTGTACGGAGTTGTGAAATCCGATGATACTGGTAGCAACGTCTTCTGGTACGGCACAAGCGGCTCTCGCAAGGTAATTCTGCGCAAGGTCAGCGCCAACGACTACACGCCGCTGTCCGACCGCAGCTTCACGGTCTGCCAGGGCACGGGTACAGCGGCGTACACGGTAAAGCATCAGGACGGAACGACGGAAACGCTGACTAACCTGACCTCCCAGAGCTCCGGCGTGTTCTGGATCGGTGAGCTGCCGTATGGCACCTACACGATTCGGGAAGGCAACGTCGCAGTCTTCACTCTCACAGTCGGGGACGATACCGTACCCGGCAGCCGTGACGGCGTTGTGATTACCCCCGTATCCTGAGCGTAAAGCAACCCTAATCTAAGCACTTACCCCCGGCTTCCATGCGAAGCTGGGGGTATTCCAATAATTAACAGAGACACATCTTGAAGTCTTGCACATACGGGGAAAATGTGGTATATTCTATTATGTATTAATATCTGCTCAAAATGACCGGCGGGAGGAGACAAGGATGCAGGCGATCAAGAACAAAATAAGCTCCCAGCGGGGCGCGTCGCTGACCTTTGCCCTGCTGATTTTCCTGGTCTGCGCGGTGGTCGGCTCGGTTGTGCTTGCAGCGGGCACGGTCGCCTCCGGGCGCATGAGCCAGATCGCGGAGACGGATCAGCGCTATTACAGCGTCAACAGCGCGGCGAGACTGCTCATCAGCCTGATCGACGAAAAGCCGGTCACGATCATCGAGACGAAGATGAACACTGAGAGTACTTCCCAATACAAAGATGAAGCCGGAAAAACCATTCCTCCAGACAGCTTTGATTCCATCCCAAAGCAGGCCGCCTACATCTGCATCACTGGCTCGATAGAAGACCACAAGCTCAATCTGAAGGCGGGCGACGATGACACACTGAAGCCCCTGAATGTCGTGATGACGGAAACGATCAGCGGCATCGACGAAAACGGTCACTACGGCCCGATGGTGTTCAAGCTTGCAAACGACAGCCAGAATGCCTATGCGATACAGCTGACTTTCAGCCCCGATGTGAAAAAAACAGAGGATAAACAGGCGGACAGAACCGTCACGACATGGAAAATATCCTGGAGCTTACAGTCTGTCGAAATCATAGGCGGCAGCAGACGGGTGAACTGAATATGAAAACAAAACTGAAAAAGAAACTCCGCTCACAGGCCGGAGAGACAATTGCCGAGGTGCTGATCGCCATGCTGGTTTCTGTCCTCGCGCTCACGATGCTGGCCGTGATGATCAGCTCGACCCTCAGCATGGTCAACAAAAGCAAACTGAAAATGAATGACTATTATGACGCGAACCGCGTTCTGGAAATACAGCCTGCCGATTCGGATAACGCCAGTGTTACCGTCAGCACGGGCAAGATCAGCATACAATCGGACGGAGATATGTCTGTCAATAAGCTGAACGTGACAGGGATCGACGTGAAACTGTATAAAAACGATACCTTCAGCAACCCTGTCTATGCATATTGCGGGACTGAAAGTACCGGCTGACCGGCGCGGCATATGGGCGCAGAGGGACGAACGTTGAAAAAGATGATGAAAAAACTGAAAAACTGCGCGGGCTTAACCCTGGCCGAAACACTGATTACAGTGTTGATCCTGGTGATGGTTGCCGGTGTCATGGCTGGCGGCATCCCGGCAGCGGTCACGGCTTACAGCAAAGCCGTGGACGCGGCTAACGCGCATGTGGCCCTGTCCACGACGGTGAACGCCCTGCGCATGGAGCTATCTACGGCGGACACCGTCGAGTGCGCGGACGAAAGCAATACCGTGACATATAACAGCAGCAGCACCGGCGCCCCGACCAGGCTGTACCTGGATGGGGATGCCATCATGGTTCAGGATTTCGCAGACTACAGCGGAGAAGAGGAGATCAAAAACCTGACCCATGATCTTGTCTCAAAAACCGCCGTAACAAGTGCACTGAAAGTTACCTATGAAACGGTCTCCTGGGCGGACTCCGAGAAAAAGGATGTACTTCATTTTAAAGACGTATCTGCCAAAAAGGGAGATGCAACAATTGAAACGATAGAGGATATCTATATTCGCGTCGTTTATGATCAGTTTAAGATACCCGAAACCTGACCTGGGGGTGAGAGCTTGAAAACAAGAAACAACAAGGGCTTTACGATGGCAGAGCTGCTGATCGTGGTGGCGATCGTCATCGTTTTGATGATGGTTGCCTTCATTGCGGTACCGTCCTATCAGCGCTCCTCCACTCGGCTGGAATATGACGGCATTGCGAAGGAAATCTTTATCGCCGCGCAGAACCATCTCACCACCGCGCAAAGCCAGGGCTATCTGCAGATGGACAGCGATTCCGACGACTGGAGCAAGCAGCTTGGCTCTCCCGATACAAGCAGCGAAATAATCGGCGATGAACGCTATTTCCTGTACAGCGCTGTCGATACATACGCATCCAACCCACTTAAGAGCGAGTCACTTCTTGACCTGATGCTCCCCTTCGGCGCGATCGACGAGACAGTGCGCGCAGGCGGCAACTATATCATCCGCTACCAGCCCTCCTCCGGCCGTGTGCTGGATGTCTTTTACAGTCTTCCCGGCAAGAGCGGCATGCTGACCGTACCCGGCGTGGCGCTCAGCAAGGACGATTACAGCTCACTGATGGCGGGCTACCGGTTCGATGAACACCGCAAGGACCGTGAACGCTTCACCGGCGCGAACGGCACTGGCGTTGTCGGTTGGTACGGCGGCGAAGAGGGTCTGCCTGTCGGCAATCATCTCAACGACCCGGAGATCATTGTCCATAATGAGGATGTGCTGTGGGTTGAAGTAGCCGATAAGAATCCGGGAGAAGGCTCTCTCAAGCTTCTCGTCACGGGCGTGACGAGCGGCGCACAGAAAAGCTTTGAGCTGAGAAGCAGCACGGATTCCAGGGTGAACGGCCTTCATGTCACGCTGGACGATATAACAAAACAGGACTTCCACTTTGCAGAGCTTAAGGCGGATGATATCAACAAGCATTTTCTCCCCGGCGAGGATATTATTATCGAGGCTGTGGCCTACAACAACGCGGCGCTTACCAACATCGCATACAGCGGCAAGAAGACGACAAACAGCCTTTTTGCCGAGATAGAAGAGAAAACAGCGGAGGATAAAACAACCCACACTGCAAAGATAAGCAGCTTCCGCCATCTTGAAAACCTCGACAGCAATATCTCCAAACTTGACGATTATGATACAGAGAATAAGTTGAACGTCACCAACGCGGAACAGACCGTGGATCTCAGCTGGACCGGTTTCAGATCCAAGGTAGAAGAGCGGAACATTGTCCCGCTTTCAAGTGACACTGTTGCCAATGGCTGTTATCTCCCGGTGTCACCCCGGCATTACGACAGCGCAGCGGCAGCGGCCTACGCCCTGCAATACGACGGCCAGAACCACAAGGTCACGGGCGTCAAGACAGATTATGCCGGCAGCGCCGGACTTTTCGGCACGCTGATCACAGAAAGCAGTGTCTCCAACCTTGAGCTGATCGACTTTGAGATCAAGGGCACGACGAGCGCGGGCGCGCTGGTCGGCACCGCAACGGGAGGTTCAGAAGGAAAAGAAATAAAGATTACAAACGTCATCGCCCACAACAGCGCGGCGGGCTATACGGCAAATGTCACCGCGAGCAGCGGCGACGCGGGCGGCCTGATCGGCTCCGCGACGAACTGCACCGTCACCAAATCCGCAGCGGCACTGACCGTAAACGGCAGCGGCAGCGCGGGCGGCCTGATCGGTTCAGCCTCCACCACAACGGTGAGCGCAAGCTATTCCGGCGGACATACTTATTCAGGCAATCCCGATTACAGAAATCTGCCCGCTGGCGTGACGGCGCCCAGCCCCGCCAGAAACCCCTATCCCGTACGCTACTATAACGACAAAAACGAGCCCATTTACAATGTCACCGGCGGCACGACTGCCGGCGGTCTGATCGGCAGCGCAGGGGACAGCACGATTTCCTACAGCTACTCCACCTGCTCCGCCACCGGTGCCACAGCGGGCGGGTTCGTCGGAACCTCCACCGGGAGCATCAGCAATAGCTACTGCACGGGTCTTGTTTCCGGTACGACCGAGGGCGCGTTTGCGGGAAGCCTGACCGGAACACCACCGACCAACTGCCAATACTTTGAGATCATCAACGAGCGCCAGAACGTAGACGAGAAGGACAACACCAAGATCCTGCCCGGCTATCATTATCTCACGGCTCTGGGTGGCGATACGGACGGCGGCATCGCAAAGCTCGATGCAGATACGACTTCTTATCAGGCCTTCTCCGGTGATCCCAAGACTGACTGGAAGGACGCCCATCCCTATGACAGCGGCCTTAAGAGAAACTATCAGAACAAGTATAATCTCCGGACGGTGGAGCAGCTCGGCGCGACGCTCAAGACCGGTGACGACGACACGACCGTGTATTTTGTCAAGGATCACTACGGCGACTGGCCTGCACCCGAGGAGTTTGTCTTCAACGCTGGCTGAACGCATTCATTAAAACCACAACGCATCCCCCGGCCCGACAGAAGGCCGGGGGAGTCGCTGTTATTTTTCCGGAAATTATGACAAAATGTAAACAATGCCCTTGCGCCCTGCATGTTCCTGTGTTAAAATGAGCATGGATTTTTATGGTTGCCAAAGCAACAGAAAATGAGCTGCCTATGAAAACATTGATCCAATCAAAACTGCACAGCGAACGGGGCATCAACCGGCTCGTCGCGGTCATGCTGGTTCTGGTGATTGTGATGGCCATTATCTGCCTGATCCCGTCCTATAAAAAGTATCAGGATCAGGGAAAGGCTGTGGCCTGCGCAACGGCGCTCGATACGGCGCGGCGGCAGCTTGCGTCCAATTTTATGCTCAACGGCTTCGAGAACGACTCTGCCGAGGAGGCCAAAGCGTTTGTCACCTACGTCATGAACGGCTGGGACGATCTCTGTCCCGCCGGCGGCAGTGTTTACATCGTCCCCAAGGTGGACAGCCCTCTGGACTGGGAGATCGTCTGCGGCCTGCACTGCACGGATTCCAGGCTGCGCACCCGCCTCAATTCCTATAATGTGCGCGAGCAGATCCGTGAGGCGCTGCTCAAGCAGAAGAATCAGGGCAACCCCTATCCCGAAAGTCTGGAGTACACGCTGCACAACAAGAAACATACCGCGTATCTGGTGGATCAGGATGTAAACCTCAAGCGCGGTACCAGACTGACCGAGGACCAGAAGGGCATCGTTGCCTATTACTCGGTGGTTGGACACAGCGATTTCGGCAAAGACTCCGGCCTGAAAGACGGCGCGCTCTGGTACTTCGCCTTCGCAGACGAGGATCACTGCGCCAACTGGAACTATCACGACGAGTGGACCGGCGACAGCTACTGGAACGTGACCGGGACGGATTACCAGTATATTTCGGATATGGTGATCCAGTAAGCAACGGAGCAAGCCGAAATGATGGAAAAGGGGGAAGGCCGGTGTCGATTTGGATGGACAGGGGATTTGCGATCTACTGTTCGGTGGTGGCCTTTGCCCTGGGGGCGGTTTTCGGCTCCTTCCTCAACTGCGCCGCCTGGCGCATTGCCCACGGAGAGTCCTTCCTGCGCGGGCGCAGCCATTGCCCGTCCTGCGGACATGAGCTGGGTATGCGCGACCTGGTGCCGATTTTCAGCTGGCTTTTCCAGCGCGGGCGCTGCCGCTACTGCGGGACGAAAATCTCCGTGCGCTATCTGCTGGCGGAGCTGTTTTTCGGAATCGTGACGGTTCTGTGCCTCTGGCGCTTTGACCTCACAGTCCTGTGCCTCAGAAACTGGATCTTTCTCTGCTGCCTGTTCTGCCTGTCCCTGGTGGATCTGGAGTGCTATACGATCCCGGACGGCTGCCTGCTGATCGCGGTGGGAGCCTGGGTCGCGGCGCTGCCGTTTCTGCGCCCCGGCTGGGCGGAGATCGGTCGCTCGATCCTGGCAGGGCTGGTCTTCGGCGGTGGGATCCTGCTGTTGTCCCTGCTGATGGATAAGCTTTTGCGCAAGGAGAGCCTCGGCGGCGGGGATGTGAAGCTCTTTGCAGTGGTGGGGCTGTACCTCGGCTTTGCCGGTACGCTCTTTACCGTCCTGCTGTCCTGCGTGTTTGGGCTGCTTTTTGCGTTTATGCCCTCGCGCCGGGGGAAGGCTATTCCCTTCGGCCCGTCGATTTCGCTTGCCGCCGGGCTGATGCTGCTTTACGGGCAGGGCATGATCCAATGGTATCTCGGCCTTCTCGGCCTTTGAATTATTCCAAAAAGGAAGCTTGGTGAAGATAATGGCGAAAACCATTCTGGGCGTGGACATCGGCTATGACAGCCTGAAGCTTGCGGTGGTCAACGGCAAACAGGTTCGTAAGACCGCTGTTGTGCCCATGCCGAACAACCTGATCCGCGAGGGGCGCATCGTCTCCTCCGAGACCATGGGCGAGCTTATCCGCCGCACCATGAAGGAGCATGGCATCCGCTGCAGTCAGGCGGCGATCGCGCTGCCGAACGAAACGGTGTTTATTCGCAGCGTCACCATGCCGCTCATGACGATCGACCAGCTCAATTATAACCTCCCCTTTGAGTTTCGGGATTATATCACCGATGAGATGAAGGATTACATTTTCGACTACGCTGTGGTCTCCACCTCTGAGGGGAACACTGAGGGAGAGGGAGAAGCGAACGCCGAAGGAGAAGAGCAGAGCGGCCCGATCATGGAACTCATGGCGGTGGCGGCGCCCAAATCGCTGATCGAGGAGTCGCGCGCAGCCCTGCATCGGGCGGGTCTCAAACTTGTCAAGGCCGCGCCGACGGTCTGTGCATTCCAGGCGCTAATCCGTGCGCAGGGGAAGCAGGATGAGGAGACGCCGCAGGAGTACTGCATCCTCGACTTGGGGTATCAGTCGATCCGCATGTACATGTTCCGCGGCGACAGACACATGGTCACGCGTGTGCTGGAGCTCGGCATGAACAGCCTCGATCAGGTCATCGCGGAGGCGTATTCCGTGGACGTGCACCTGGCGCATACCTATCTGCTCAGCAACTACGAGGACTGCCAGAGCAAGGATTACTGCATGAACGCCTACGGCACGATCACGGTCGAGCTGATGCGGGCGCTGAACTTCTACCGCTTTTCCAATCCGGACAGCCATCTGGAGGATATCTGGATCTGCGGCGGCGGGGCCTGCATCCGCCCGCTGCAGCAGAGCATCGCCGAGACGCTGGATCTGCATATCCACACAGCTGGCGAGCTGCTGCCTGCGGGCGTCGAGCTGGAGGAGGACTACGCGCTCCTGCAGGCGATCGGCATTACAATGGATTGATCGGGGGTATAGGCTGTGGCGTTAGCATTAAAATCGAAGAGTAAAAAAGCGGGCGGCCTCAAACGCCGCCGGCAGATGCCTGTCAAGCGCACCATCAACCTGGCCACCCAGGGAGAAAAGAAGATGAACGTCGGGCTTGCGATCCCGTCGATCGTTCTGATCGTTGTCATTGCTGCCGTCTTCAGCAAGTTCCTGGTGATTGACCGCTTTGCCGAGGTTACAGCTGCCCAGAAGGTGGTCTTTGATTTGCAGACCAAACTGGACCAGGGCTATGCGGAGCTGGCAGACTTTGACGATCTGAGTGAGCTTTACGCGCACTATACCTATTCCGGCTTCACTGCCGAAGAGCTGAATCGCACGGATCGCGTGGACATACTGAACCTGATCCGAAACATGGTTCTGCCCTATGCCGAGGTGAACTCCTGGTCGGTCACCGGAAATCAGCTGACCATCAACATGACGGGCGAGAGCCTGCAGCAGATCAACCTCATCGTGCAGCAGCTTGAACAGCAGGATCTGGTGGACTTCTGCACCGTGAACACCGCAAACACCGACGACAATACACACGGCAACCAGTCAACTGAGGAATTCAGCGTCGTCAAGGCGCGTGTACTCTGCTATCTCAATTCCGGGATGGAGGTGAACGGGTAATGAAGGTTCTCAGCCGTGACTTTACCCTGAAAGAAAAGCTGCTTCTGCTACTGCTCGGATTGATCCTGGTGGGCCTTGCCTATTACCAGTTTGTCGACCGGCCTGTGCGCGAGGCGCTGGATATTGCGCATGCCGAGGCCGATGCCCTGTCTGTTGAGCTTCAGACCGTAGAAGCGAAGCTTGCGAGAATGCGGCGCATGCGTGCCGAGCTGGAGGACGTCACCGCCGGCGGCACGGCTTCCGAGATGGGCAGCTACAACAACAGCAAGGCGGAGATCGCCATGCTCAACGATGTGCTGAGCGAGGCGCTGCAGTATTCCATCACCTTCGCAAACGTCACCCGCAGCGGCGATCAGATCCGCCGCAATTTTACCCTGCAGCTTACGACGGACAGCTATGAGACGATGGAGCATATTATCAGCGCCATCAACGCAAGCCATTACCGCTGCCTGATCGGCGATCTGCGGTGTACAGCCACCCAGAATCGCGACGTGCTGGAAGGCAACATCAGCATTGGCGCGACTGCGACCTTCTTTGAGACCATGGTCGGCGGTACGCCGGACGCGGGTCTTCCCGAGAGCAGGCCTGCCGCGTAAAGGGAATACACGATTGACCGCTGCCGGTGAAAACCGGTAGCGGTCAATCTTTTATTTGACAAGCTTTGCGTTCCGTTATAGAATTCTGATAAATTCTCATGCGCCATAAAGACACACGAAGACTCTCGCGCATGAGTTTTTTTGCGCATCGGTTTCGGTTGCCCTCAGGGGCTGGAAACAGGCGCTTGAATCCAATATTTACTGTGGAAGCAGAGCTTTCACAGTATAACAGAAGGAGAGAGAGTCTTGCTGTTTAACTCCGGAAAATACATTGTGTTTCTCCCCGTCGTCGTGCTGATGTACTATGTGCTGCCCGTAAAGGTAAAGAAGTACTGGCTTCTTGCGGCGAGTTAT
>Ga0310695_10013140_pt1 | contig 11449 bp, 3 predicted proteins | sample RumenRJG_04DNA_FD_203882 | JGI IMG/M metagenome (GOLD analysis project Ga0310695, IMG submission 203882) | Bovine rumen microbial communities from Lethbridge, Alberta, Canada - RJG_04 (v2) (version 2) | ecosystem: Host-associated > Mammals > Digestive system > Stomach > Rumen | place: Canada... | reverse complement strand
TTTTGACAGTTTTGATAAAATCATCATCTATTACGATAACGGTCAGACTCAGTTAACAAAGATCATTACATCTGTGTTCAGTTCTCACTTTTTGTCTGTGGAATACAGAAAGGTGCTTCCAGTTGATTATCGCCTGTTCCAAATCGCTGATATGATCTGCACATTAGAACTATTGGCAATTAAAGCTGAACAAAGAGCCTTTAGCAAATCCGAACTTGAATTCTTCAACTCGATTCGTGACTTCAAAAAGAATTATCTGAAGTGGATCAGAAAGAAACAGCTCTTTCCTTAATTCCCGAATCGAGATCCTCAAAAATAAAAGTTGTCAAGGTGCTGTTGTCGGAACAAAACTTGGATTTAATGTTCAATCCATAGTTTTGACGCCACTTTATGCTATGTGATTGTGTAGGTAAATATGTTCCCCGGGGAGCAGAGGCCGTGGCCTCTGCTCCCTTTTTGATGGGGTTCATTTTTTGATTTCGAGTGGTCAAGTCAGGTGGATTACCTGATTCTGGCCATTTGTTTTTAGTAGGTCGATTCGACTTACTGTACGTTCATGCGACGTCTGGTTACCAGAACAACGCCAGCACCGATAACAAGGATTGAACCGATGATGTAGAAGATTGTGGTACCGATGCCACCAGTGGAAGGAAGAACTGTACCACTATGGTTCTCTACAGTTACAACACCCTCTGCTTCCTCACCATTAACAATGTAAGTCACTTCATGACTGATTACAGTATCTGTAGAAGTATCTTCGATATTAACAGTAACCGGGCCATCCAGCAGGTTATAACCAGTACTTGTTGTAAGCTCGACCAGGTAATATGTCCCTGCTTCAAATCCAAGGAAATTGAGCTGGTTACCATTTGTCATGGTAATGGTTGTATTCGCATTTGCATCGTCACTGTCCGCCTTGATATAATTTCCATTAGCATCCGTGATAAAGGAAATGGCAGTAGTCTCATCATCAGCATCTGTACGAAGCTCAAATGTTGCTGTCAGCTCTTCATCTTCTTCATCATCAAATAATTTGATAAAATCGAAGTCAAATGTATAAACTTCCGGCTTTTCGGGAACAGTCTTATAACCATTGATCTCGCCACCAAGTTCGTTCACAAGACCAGTGTCAGTCGCTGCAGTGCTGTTGACCTCTGCTTCATAAGTGAAGGTTACAGTTTCGTCAAGAAGATCCTCAGTAACAGGGATAATAAGCTCAAAGGTGCAGCCATCATCCTGATTAGTTGTGTGGTTAGCTGCGGCAGTATCCTCGGTCCAAACAAGTTCATACTCATCATCACCAATGGAGGCAGTCTTCATCTCTCCCTGGAAAGTCAGGCGGCTGTCAAGAATATCGTGAAGGATGATCGGGCCGTGTCCTGCAACATAGTCACCATTATCATCGGTCTGAGTCAGAGCTGTATCATCAGGAATATTAACAGTAACTGTGTACTCAATCAGATCACCAACACTATAGCTGGTTCTGGCAGTTGTCTTACCAACAGTGATGTAGGTGTTCTTTTCTACCATCTCCACATCTGTGGTAACAAGCGCAAGTCTTGTAACACCATCTTTTGTATCTTTAGCAACAATCAGGTAATAACCGGGATCAACTTCAGCTGCAGCACCGTCTACTGTAACCTCAGTGGAAGCTGCGTCATCCGGCATGTTCTCCTGCAGATACTCAGCAAAATCTTTAGCATCAGCAGAAGTTGCATAACTATCCTTTGCAGTTACAACATAGACACTTCCATCAGCAGACAGCTTTACATCAAACCATGTCTGCTCATCATCAGTCATGACATCCACCCAGGGGCTGTCTGTTGCCATGGTGTAAGCAACTGCTGCATCATCAGGATCATATGAGAAAGCATCTTTATCATCCTGGGTATTCTCACCTGCGAGATCATCATAAACAGCATCGAAAATCTTATATGCCTGGTAAACACGGGCAGCGGAATCTGTATTGGCATCATAGGTGTCTTCATCGTGAGTGATTGTAATGCTTGCAGCGAATACGCTTGTGCTCATACCAAGCACCATAACCATGGCAATCAGCAGAGCGAAGATCTTTTTCATTTTCTTCATGATTGTTCATCCTTTCTTGTTCGTTCGTCCCTTCAAGGACTTTCTAAAAGGTTTCCAGCCCGTGAAGGGCTTTGCTGTTTCAAACCACAGCTGGTTTTATTGGACTGCCTCTCCGGCACCTCGACAGTTTCCGTCGAGGCAGCCTTTTATTAAGTTGTAATATCACGGTTTCAGATTTCGGCGTCAGTTTATTCGTCGAGATCAGAGGCTGTTAGTTTAACCTCCTTTCTCTACGCCTCATCCTGAAGCCGTACATCAAAGCGGATGCCATGATAAGGGCGATACCGCCTAATGTATAAGGTAATGTACCAGAGCCGCCGGTATTCGGGAGTTCATAGCCAGAGTTATTCGTAACATGAACTACATAATTCCCATCAGCATCTTTTTCTGCTGTCTGCGGCTGTCCCATGCCTTGCTGATAAGTAACACCACTGGATGAAACTGTTACTTTTACCGCTTCAGTCAGTTTGTTGTAACCTGCCGGAGCTTCAGTCTCTATCAAGTCATATGGAGTATTACTTGTCGGAAGTTCAATTACTTCGGTGTAACCATCCTGACCTGATGTTAAGGTCTCGCCATTAATCGTAAACACTGCATCTGCAAGTGCCTTTGGTGATGTGGCATTGTCATCTGTCTTATAGACGATCACCTTACGGTTAACGATTTTGTTGGTCACACGAATATTGTTTCCAGCATTACCAATAACAATTTTCTCATTCGACTCAGCATTGTCATGCCAGAACTCATAAGTGGGCTGCATACCCTGTGTATCTGTTTCAGTAAGATCGTAGGTAGTCCCGGCAGCCATATTTGTGAAACGCAAAGTATACTGTGGTGTAATTTTAACAGTTCCGGTTACCGTTCCGGTTGTGTCGTTAAAGTCAAGATAGAACCATCCACTTCCATCGTAGTTTTCACCTTGACCAATTCTTCCATACTCTGAAGTCTGTCCGGAATCCTCAAGAATACCTGCATCGATCAACGCATCATCGTAAACTACATTATTATTTTCGTCATAGTACCTATACCAAGCTACGCTTGGGATAAGCACTGTAACGTTATCTGTATCGTAATAGTTTTCAACATGAGAGAAATCAGGCTGTCCATCTTTCATCGGAACTGTCAAAGTAACTTCAGCATCAAATACATCTGTATTGTCTTCGACTTCAGTATCGTCTTCCTCAACCACTTTTTTATAGATGTTAATGCCGCCTCGAAGGGTATTCTCACCTTCAAACTCGACAAGTGGAACAGTCCCGACAACTGTACCTGTGGAGCCATTTACAATATTGCCGTGTTCATCAACGTCGAACTCTACGTTCTTCAATACGCCGTTCACCAGTGCTGGATGGTACGAGATTGTATTGAACTCGAAGTGAGAATCTGTATTGGTTTCCTCCAGAATGTACTGATGTCCATTATTGAGAACATAATAAGTGTCGCCGTCAATTGTTACGGTATTATATGTTCCGCCTCCCGGATACGTTGTTGTAAGTAATGCCGGGGCAATATTGATTGTCTGTGCAGGCCATTCATATTTTCCAGTCTCTGTGTTCTTTACCGGAGTAAATGTATATGCCTTATAGAACTCGCCATCTTCCAGAAGATTTAAAGTAACGCCATATACTTTTCCTTCTGCTTCCGCATCTGCAATCAGCTTATCTAACTGTGATGTATCTAGGCTGTCAGACCATGACTTTCTCACGCTGAAACTGGAGCTAACCAGATTCATCGGATCCGGAATATCAAGGGCAATCGGTTCGCCTTTCTCATAAGTCGTTGATGTTTCATCACCGCTCGTTTCTGTATTTGCAATGTAGTAATCTACCGTCTGATAGGTATTTGACATTGCAGCAAATGTATCATTCGGATAACGTACAATATTCGGATACTGTGACACTCCGTCAGTATAGTAAGCAGTAGAGCCACTTGGATTCTTCACTTCTACTTCATTTTCATAATCCCATGAATATCCGCTGATTCCGTTATTCAGATTGGTTACGTAGTCATAAGCATCCTGATCCGGCCATACTTTGAAGCTGACAGTATAGGTCGCATTTTTCTCAAGTGTCCCGAGTGGAGAAAGATCCCACTCAAAATCACCCTCATCTGTCTCAGCATTTGACAATGTCGCAATCGGCATATAATAAGTTGTGCCATTTACTGTCGCCGTATAAACCTCAGCACTTGCGTCCTGCTCTGTCGGATCACCGCCTTCAACATCAACGATTTTTTTATAACTTTTTGTCGTTATGGTTCCTGGAACAGATGTCGTTCCAACAGTAAATGTTGCATTACCGTCTTTATCTACTGTTACACTATAACTGCCTGTCGTACCTCCCGACTTGGTGTATGTTACGCCTCCCAATGAACCACTGACATTTGTACTAAGTGAATGATGCGTAACATCCTGACCGATACCATCTTTAAAATCAACACCTGCAAGCGCCAAGCTGTTAGAAATTACATCTGCAATATCATTTAAGGCAGCAATCAAAGTGCTGGTTTCAGATGCTGGATAATAATATGTTCCCTGCGTATCTTTATTCTCTGTCTGGTTGACGCTACGTCCATAGTATGCAAAGTTTGTCAGATACCTCAGAACATCAACGTTTCCATACATGCCAACAGAGTAGAAATTCCATCCATTTTGTACGATCTGACGTGCTTCGTCTGTTGCACACATATAGTTATCGGAAAGTCTATAATAGTATGGACTGCTAGTGTTTGTATTAGCCTCGTTATCATAACGGGAAGTTTTTGTAGCATTTGTGCTTGGATTACCGTCAGTCAGGAAAATGATATATGTATCATCTCCATCGTTATGGCCATTAGCAGCTGTAATTGCCGCCTGAAGAGCACCCTCCCAGTTTGTACCGGAATTTCTGGATGCATCTGCAATTTTTCTGTTAAATGTACCTGTGGGATATGTCCCCTGCGCACTTGCAGTTCCTGCTTCTGTATACCATCCACTTGTTACTACATCTTTATTGAATTCAACTAAGCACATCTCAACAAGCTCGGGATTCTCTTCCGTGTTCATTCCAAGCAAGTTTGATGATACATTTTGCGCTGCACTTACTGCATTGCTGAAACGTGTACCACCTGTACTGACATTTCCATCCATACTGTTAGACGTATCCAGTATAACGATAACATTTGCACCTTTACTGCTGTCTCCCTGATCGCCTTCACCTGTGATAGAAAGTGATAATGTAAATGTTCCGTCTGTATTGCCTCTAACAACTTTTCCTGCAGTGGGGGTATCAATATGAAGATCATCATCTCCACCACCTCCTCCGGATCCTCCGGAACCACCGCCATATGCATCGCCATATACTACATAGATGTCAGTATCCCCGCTGAACTGTGTATATGCCTGCTGTCCGTAGACCTGATATTCCCATTGTCCGCCACCTGCACCACGCAGTTCAGGAACGATCTGTGTCCCAGAAGTACTGGTAAGGTATGTGTTGTGGTATGTATAACCTGCCTTAGTTGCAACGATGTCACGTATTGCAGTTACGCCACTTGATGTGCTGTCTGGAAGTATTTGAGACTCAAGTATTTCTGTACCAGATTCATCCACATAGTGAATGGTAATGGTCGCCGGAGCTGCTATTTTTGCAAGATAAATATCGCTTCCACTGCTGTTTAATGAAAATGACCCACTATCATATCTTAACGAACGATTCCCGCTAGTAAGCCTTCTGTTGTTATAAGTCCACGTAGAAGCCTGATTTACATTAGTCGTTGTAGTAAGAGTCCCATTGTTATTGCGAAGATAATATGTTGTATTTCCAACCTGATAACTTAACCTATAGCCACCGGTCACCGCTGTAAAGGTCCAGACCACATTATCTTGCGCAGAATACACTTGTCCCCCGGAAATACTTACAGACTGTCTTCCGAGAGTTCCATTGTTATAATTCAGTGCATAATCATTTTGACTCCCATCCCTATAGATAATGTAATCTCCTGCCCCAACAGCACTCTGAGCTGTTCCATAAACAGAGAAACTTTCAGCCTCATATTTGATCTCTGTTCCATCTTCACTTACAATAACTTCATCAAGAACTTCAACTCCATCTTCAGCAAAGTGAACAATATCCAGCTTGCTTCCATCATTTATCTTCACCGGCTCCACATAGGTGATCACAACCTCTACCGGAACCTTCGGCTCAACCTCTTCTTCACCATTCATGATGCTGATATCGAACAGACGGATAAAGGTCAGTTCAGACTGGGCATTTCCTACAACCTGATATGTAACAGGATTCGTTGTGTCCGCAATTGTTTCATCGAAAGCAGTTTCTTCTACTGCAGTCTCATCACTGTTCTCCATTTCTGCAATCGGAACATCGCTTGTACCCAAAGCATCCTGCGTCTGCGCTCTGTAATCATCATATTCCGGAGTGCCGCGGAGAATCTCGCGAACAACTAATTCTGAACCGCTCGGGATTTCTGCTTCCTTTGTGTAGTTGACAGTGATTTTATACGTCTCGCCATCTGCAGTCAGTACGGTAGTCTCAATCGTCTCCGTTCCCACAATACCGTACACAGAGAATCCGTCCGTCTCGAACTGGACGGTGTCTACCGCCTTTGTCTCGTTCTCAGGCTCTTCAGACTTACTGAACTCAGCCTGATCCATGACCTCAACCTCTTTATCGTCTTTATAGTGGAGAAGCTGTGTATCATCTGTATTGGTCTGCTCGATGCCTGTAAAGGTGATCTGTACGTTTACCGGAGCCTGAGGTTCGATCTTCTCGCCGTCAGCCACGATAGTAATGTCAAAGAATCTCGCCTCGTTGACAGATTTGTTCTCGTCAACAGCACCCTTTGCCTGCTCGAGGTAGGATGCGTATTCGTCGGTATCTTTTTCAATCTCACGGACTGCAAGTTCTGCGTTATCCGGGATCTGTGCGTCATCGGTATAGGACACAGTGACAGTATAGTCATTGCCCTCACCCTTACTAATCAGAGTCTTCGGCTCCTGTACCTGAGGCTCTTCCTTCTCAGAAGGACCAGCCATAGTGAGAATGCGGCTGATCTCGTCAATATTCTTCTTATTGTTTTCTTTTACGAATACAACTTCCGCTCTGCTGTACTGGATTTCTTCTTTTGTGCCGTCTTCTTTCTCAACGGTCTCCTTTTCAGTCTTCTCGAAATCAATCTGTGCAGTTGTCAGATCAAAAGTGAAGAACCCTTTGACATTCCTTCCTTCCGAGGTCAGTTTACCCGCCTCGTCATAGGAGATCTGGTTCTTCTCGACGGTGTAGGGAATGAAGGTGAAGATCAGATCCTGGCCAACATATTCGCCATCCTTGTAGACCTTCTCTGCCTTAACAGTCGCGGAGATATATTCGTCGCCTGCTTTCTCGTTGGGGGTGCGGCTGCCTTCAATAGCTTCCGCGCCGAGATATTTGTCGTGCTCGCTGCCGGATTTGGAGGCGGCGATGCCGTTCTCATATTTATTGATATCCTTGATCTGCTTGTCACTCAGTTCCAGGCCTGCGGGCAGCCTGTAGCGTGCTTCCGCATTGGTCTCGTTGAGAGAGCCTGCAGGGATCTCATAGGAAAGATAGACGCGAACGAAATCTTCCGGAGCAAGGACAGTATCAGAACCAACCTTCTTCCAGTCATCAACTGAATCGGAAGTGATGTTCTCATCCTCTTTTGTTTTTTCTACATGGTAAAAATAGAAGTCTGTCTTGCCTGTGAGGATCTCATCGAAGTCAATGGGATCAAGTGTGGGAATCTGGAACTCCGCAGCTGTTTCTTCTGTTGAGGCAGCTGCAGCTGCCTCTGTCGCCTGGGTGCCGGATTTACCGGACTGGTCAACAGCAGCCTGGTCTGCAGACTTCTGTGTCTCGGCAGTCTGAGCTTCCTCCTGGGCAGGCTCAGACGAAGGCTCTGCATCAGCCTTTTCTTCTGCGCTCTTATCTTCCTCTTCCTGAACCTCTTCAGCCTCTGCGGCGGGAGCTTCTTCCCGTGCAGACTCGGCCGGAGCTTCTTCTACAACCTGCTCCGCTTCTTCTTTCTCATTCTCATCAGAAACAGCCGAGGTCTCTTCTTCGGGGATCTCAGCAGCTTCTTCCTTTATAGCCTCTTCCTCTGCAGCTTCCTCGGCGGCAGGTTCTTCCACCTGCACCTCTTCCACAGTGCTGTCCGCCGCGGTCACAGAGGCGGCAGAAGCAGTCGCCTTGAACTGCATCTGCTCAAATGCGATGCCCGGCTCCCGGCTGGCTCTGGAAACATCCAGTGTGATAGCAGGAAGCACCAGGGCATAAGTCGTGATGAAAACGACTATTGCCGAAATCACGGAAATAATCTTCTTTCTGGTCTCTCTGGTTTTTTTCTTTTTGAGATAATCTGAATGTTTCAATTTAGCCACTTCCTCTTTTCTCACACTTGTGGTTAATTCCGTAGTCAAACAGAATACTCACATGGACAGTTCTATAACTCACCAGGCAGTCCGAAAATCCTGAAGGGTTTTCTGCCGCTCTGCTGTTTACCGCAAAATTACTATTATGCAGTAGAATGGGCTGCCCCTTTGATGCAGCAACTGTTATGACAGCAAATCGTTCAAAGACAGCATTCATTCGTAAAGGTGAGCCCTACATATATAAGGAAGAAAGGCTTCACTGATCGTGTTCATTAGAATCAAATACAGTCCCGGCAGCCGACAGTACTTTTTGAAAGGGTATGGCGGCGGGGACTATTTGTTGTATGCAAAAATATTTAAGAAATAGGTATTTTGAAAAAAGATCAGAACAAATCCCGGCGGGAGATAATTATGCGGTAATCAAGAGATGTGAAAGATCCCGGCAGAGTTCCGGGGCAAGGGTTATGCGGTAAAGCTTATGCGAACAGAAACGAGATAATGGTTTTCGGGCATAAAAAAAGCCCTTTCGGGCAGACGTTTCTTCTATAATTTAGTAATCGATTTAGTGATCACAAGACCTGAGCCCCGGCCAGGCCGTATGTCTGGCTGCCGGAACAGGCACACAAAGAGCGGCAGTCCTGTCCGAACTGCAAAAAAGTCAGAGTTTTACTGTTATAGATTTACCTTTTGACGGTTATTGTGACACAAAGGGCTTTATAATTGGCTCATGATACGAAAATTGGATTTAGATTGCGCTTTTGTGCATATTTTGATATCCTTGTGTCTATATCTCTATTCCAATTTCTATATCTATTTTAAATTTCAATAATCTTGAGCTGTAAAATGTTCCGAAGAAGCGGATCTGCCGGAGACGGCAGAAGAGGGCATGCACTGCAAGAGTTTTCATCTACCGCATAATAGTAATTATGGGGTATTTTTTATTGTTCAAAATCCGGCCGTGTATGTAATTAACGGTCAGCTATACTGCATGCAGGCTTTTTTCAACTTTGTCTAATATATCCAACTGACTCTCACAGCTGATCAGTGTGTAAATCCGTGTTGTATTAATGTTGGCATGTCCGAGTAAGTCAGCGAGACGGACAATGTCCTTTTCCGTCTTGTAATAATTGACAGCGAAGAAATGTCTTAAATTATGGGGGAATATCTTCTCCCGGTTCACTTTGGCATCTTCACTAAGCGCTTTCATACGGTGAAGTATGTTGCTGCGGTCAATAGGCCGCCCGGTTCTGGTAACAAAGATGCTGCCTGAAGTGATTTTCCGTTCCCTGCAGTAACGGCGGAGTTTTTTGCACAACTCCGCAGGAATCAGCACCTGCCGTGTCTTTCCCTTGAGGGATACAAGTGCACGCCTGGTACTTACCGAAGCAACTGTAATAAACTGAAGCTCACTGATGCGAATTCCTGTTGAAGCGATGGTCTCCATGATACTGAGGATCTGCAGATCTCCCTTTTCCTTCGCAGCTTTCAGAAGTCTCCGATATTCCTCTATGGAGAGCTCTCGCTCCTCATTTCTGAAAGAAGCGCGCTGTGTTTTGAAGGTCCTGATCCGGCAGTCCTCCCACCCCATCAGTTGAAAGAATTTATTTAGTGCCGAGAGCATGGAATTTGCACTGCTCAGCCTGTATTTTTCCCGGAGCATCTGCTTGAAACGGATCACATTGCTTTTGTCAAAGCGCCCGTCTGATCCAAGCCATCTCCAGAATGTCGTGACGTCCCGAACGTATTTCTCCACGGTCAAGGAACTTCTCTCAAGTTCCGTCAGTTTTTCCGTAAATAACGCGATAGTCCTTCCATCGATACAGTGTTCCATGATGCCCTCCATAAATAACCTGAAGGCAGTATAAATATACGCTTCTCGAATGGATAAGGTATTGTCATGGCAGTAATTCCGTCAGTATTATTTTTCTCGCATTGCAGAGATAATAATGTTAAAGCCTGTGATGTTGCAGTGCTATCTCATACCTTAAATGTTATATATTCTTTGCGTATATTATATGGAAGCTATGGCTTTCGAACAATGTTTAATCAATCACCTCCCGTTTAAAATTTCTTACTATTGTGTACAGACATATTGCATTATACAATTGTGCATAAATTTTTTTCCATACTCTTTTACATTGTTATTCCGCTCTAAATATCGCACATCAAGATCATGTCTGACCCGCATAAAAAGACAAGGGCTAAGAAAATAAAAGGTATTTCTGTCAGATTTGTAAAGAAGCCAGGCTTCCCGGCACAGAAAACAAGAAGTGAACAAAGCAATTTGATTTTTGTACATTCTTTTCGTTTTTGTACATACCCTATTTGTACAATAACTTTTGCTCAAAAAACCTCTCCCTTCATCAGAAGAGAGAGGTTTTTATATTAGATATTGACTAGATATCGGATAAAACGTATCAGATTAATCAGGTGACGGATTTGTCATTAAGATCTTACTCTCAAGGAATCTGTCAGTCAGCCATCCGCGATCAGCGCTTATTGCTGCGTTTCCAGATGTGCATCTTCTCTGCCTCGGCGATCAGCTGGTCGCGGAAATCAGGATGTGCAATGCTGATCAGAGCCTCGGCGGTCTGCCAGGAACTGAGGCCCTTGAGGTTGACTGCGCCGTACTCGGTCACGACATACATGGTGTTGGGACGTGCGTCGGTCACGATGCTGCCGGGTGCAAGAGTAGGACGGATGCGGCTTGCAATGCTGCCGTCCTTGTTCTTGAAGGTGGAGGACATGCAGATGAAGGTCTTGCCGCCCCTGGAGCCGTAAGCGCCGAGGACAAAGTCAAGCTGACCGCCGGCACCGGAAATCTGTCTTGTGCCTGCGCTCTCCGCATTGACCTGCCCGTAAAGGTCGATATCGATTGCATTGTTGATGGAAATAAAATTATCGAGCCTGGCGACTCTGTCATAGTGGTTGACATAGTCGACGGAAGCGGACTTGATCTCGGGGTTATTGTCGAGA
>Ga0310695_10013137_pt1 | contig 11451 bp, 6 predicted proteins | sample RumenRJG_04DNA_FD_203882 | JGI IMG/M metagenome (GOLD analysis project Ga0310695, IMG submission 203882) | Bovine rumen microbial communities from Lethbridge, Alberta, Canada - RJG_04 (v2) (version 2) | ecosystem: Host-associated > Mammals > Digestive system > Stomach > Rumen | place: Canada... | reverse complement strand
CCGGCCTGCTTCAACAACCTATTCGGTTTCAAAGCGGGGGTCGGCGTTATCCCCTCCGTTTCGCGACCCGACGCTTTTGCGGCGTCGCACCCGTATTGCGCCGCCGGCGGACTGACCAAAACCGTTACGGACGCCGCCATTCTGCTGAATGCGATGAGTCGATACGACAGTTTGGACCCCACCGGTAGGCCTTGTCAAACCGATTACGTAGCCGCCCTCACGCAAGACGTAGGCGGCAAAAAGATCGCCTATACCATCGATTTCGATATCTTCAGCGTGGAGCAATGCGTAAAGGACAAATTCTTGGGCGAAATAGAGCGTCTGAAAGCGTTTGGCTTCGACCTGACGCCCGTGCATTTCCATTTCCGACATACCGCGCTGGAGCTTGCAAGGCAATGGTGCTTTGGCATAACCGTCGACCCCGCTATCGAACTCAACTTGCTACGCGCAAAGGGCGCCGATCTATTGAAAGACCACAAAGACGACTTCCCCGAAGAATTCGTCTATTGGAAAGAGCGGTGCGACAAAGCGACGATCATGGATTTGTACGAATTCAACTTGGCGCGCACCGAAGTATTGGACGAGTTGGAAACCGTATTTAAGACATACGATTATATCCTGTCGCCGATATCGTGCGTCAAAGGTGTGCCGAACGGAGACGACCGCAACACCAAAGGCCCCGAGCAAGTGGAGGGCGTAGCGGTAGACGCGCTCATCGGGTGGTGCGAAACGTACCTCACCAACTTTTCGGGACATCCCGCAGCGTCCATTCCGTGCGGGTTTGTGGCGGATACCATTCCGTTTGGCATACAGGCAATAGCGCCCAAATTTCACGACGCCGACCTGTTGGCGCTGGCCTACCAAATGGAGCGGTGCAACCCGTGGCGGGACGATTTCGGCAAGGCGTTGGAGCGAGCCATCTGACGAGAAGCCACCGACAAGCCGCAGCCACGTGCGGCTTTTCTTTTGCCGTAGCCCCCACTAGCGAATGGGTATTGCCAACCCGAGGACTGTATGCTATACTATCGTATAGGGCTTGCAAGCGACTATCGGTATTTGCAAAGCGTTGCCGAAAAAGTGATATAACAAAACTGCGTCCACGACGCGCAAACGGCTCGATAGCAAGCCTTGCCTTGGCGACCACTACTATCATAGAGTGGATCCCATCACCATATATGCGGTTGAATAGCACGGTCGCCTTCATGGCGGGGCGGGGCATCTTGCGCAGATATACGTCGAATAATGCGCCAATTGCCATTTGCACAAAAAACTTCGCCCGCGCTGTTTCGACAATATATTTGACAGATCGCCAAACGGTTTATATAATAAAAATATGATAGACGCCATCAATAATCTGCAAAAACCTTGGAATATACTGGCCTGGGCGGGTTGCGCCGTCTTCGTCATTGTTTTAGCTTTGGTTTTGACCAAACTCAACAAAATCGTATTCAAACAGGTGCAAAAACGCCACCAAGGCTTGCATTTGCTCTTTTTTCAACATTTGGTATCCATCATCATCGTCGTCGGCCTCCTCGTATTGACGGTATCTTCTTTTTCGGGGTTCCAATCGGTTTGGCAGACGATGCTGGGCGGCACCGCCATCATCAGCGCCGTCATCGCCTTTGCGGCGCAGGACGTCATCAAGGACATTTTGGCGGGTGTGATGCTCAGCGTGCATCGGCCCTTTGAGGTGGGACACCGCATCGTGTTGGAGGACGGCACCGCGGGCATAGTGGAAGAGATGACCTTGCGCCACGTCGTACTGCGTGGCGTCGATACCACGCGCTACGTCATACCCAACAGCCAAATCAATGCCAAGCGCATCACCAATTTGTCCTACCAACGCGACAATCGCTCGGCCGAATTCAACTTTTCCATAGGCTACAATAGCGATATGACCTTGGCCAAACGCGTGATAAAAGAGGCCATAGAGGCAAGCGAATACTCCATTCCGGGGTTTATCGACAAAGACGGACAGGCGAAATATGCCGACGTCTACTTTATGCGCTTTGCCGACAGCGCGCTCATCTTGCACGCCACCGTCTACTACGAAAACTGTGTGCCGTCCGAACGCTTGATAGACGACGTCAACGTGCGTGTGCGCGAAGCGTTGATGGCAAACGGCATAGAGATCCCCTACAACTACGTCAACGTCGTTGACGCCACCCCCAAAGCGGAGGAATAAAGGATAGGACAAAGGGGTCGGCAAACCTACAGGCCCAAGTGGTGGTATGCGCCCGTCCCCGTCAACGGACAACCAATGGGGAAGTAGCACCCATACGCCAAAAGCGACCCCAACGACAAAACACGAGCTTCTCGGTAGCACCTATACAACAAACGGGATAGTAAAACATCAATCAGCGCGACGGCGCACGGCTTCGGCGGCAGGTTTTTTCAATATGCCGAGTGCGACGGCGAACCCCGAGGCAAGAAAGTACAAAAGACTAAGCGCGACTACACGTTCCCAAAGGACGAAAGTCGCGCTTTTTGCTATAAAAAATGCGCTTGCCGCAAAGCAAGCGCATTTGAAACCATTTCGTTATTCCTTTTCGATCCAATCGAGATCCAGCGAAAGAATGTAGCCTTGGCGCATGGTACCCGTGGGCGACGCATTGGAGATGCCCAACGAGGTTTGCCACAAAACCATCTTGCCCTCGGTATCGTACACGATCTCGGTATCTTGGCGGAAGTTGGCCGAAATGCCGCCCAAGTCCTTGGAGTTGAGTTCGCGGAAAGAATGCACTTGAATGACCAGATTGCCTTCATCATCGGTATGGTAGGTATAAATGTTGAGGAAAGGCGCCAACTTGGCCGCTTCGGACGCGGCGAACGCGCTGTTTTGCTCCTCCATCCATTCGATCAAGCCATCGTAGGCAATGATATTGCGCGCTACCAACTGCGCAAAAGTCTCGAGATTGTTCTCCTCCAACACCGACTTAAACAGACCGCCGACGTACTCGTCGCGTTTCTCTTTGAGCGTGCCTTCCAAGCCCAACTCATCGTTGGCGTCGTAGTATTTGGTAGTTACCCAAAAACCGCTGTACTTGGTGATCAACGAATCCACCACGGCGTCGGGAGTGGGCGCCGACTCCTCTACGGCAAAGGCGGAATTGGCCTCTGTGGTGAGTACTGTGCTTGCGCTGCCGTCGGCCACCGCGTTGGCGCCGTATTTATCGATCAACTGCCGTGCCTCGGGGGCGGTGATGGATTTGACTGCGTTTTGGATCAAATAGTTGCCATAGCAGCCGAATTGACCGAAATAATTGACCGTTGCGGGTTTGGGCTTGCATGCCGTCAGGACGCCCACGCATAGGGCGATGGCGAGCACTACGCATACGATTTTGACGAATACTTTCTTCATGGATTGCCTCCTTATCCAACTTGGCGACGAATTGTCGCTCGCCCCTCTATGGGGCTCTTCGATTGGTATTATTATAGCAAGGAAAAAGTGGAATGTCAATATTTGTCAATTCATATTTATCGTAGACAAGCGGCCGACGGATGGGTTCGACTTGTCCGTTATCGACACGAAAAAAGAAAACCGAAGTTTCGCCAACTCAAATAACCGGGCGTTTCAATAGATGATTTCATAAAAAAGTGCGCGGTTGCACGAGAATTATACCGCAACCGCACGACATTTGGGTACTATCGAAAGGACATGGATATCTTTCCTTGCGGCCGCCGCAAGGCCGGTGCTTGCCTTGCTCGACGAAGGCTAATCGGTGCGTAAATAAGCGATTTCTTCGTCTTGACCGTTGTCAAATGGGATTTTCGGATATATATAATATTTTGAGCGCAACCGTGCGGCGCGAAGAATAGAAGAATAGGCGATAAAATAAATATACATAGTATGTTGACATAAAATGTTTTGGTTGGTATAATTACTATGTTACATTTGGAAGAACGCAGACGGCCACCAAGCCCGACAACGAGAGAACGAAAATGATCAAAACCAAGGATAAAAAAGTATATGTATCCATAGACTTCGGTGCGGATACCACCAAATCTGCCGTCGCCTACCGCGACGTAGACGGCAATTTTCAATATTCGCTGGCTTTCAACGGCGGCCGCGGCATACCCTCTATCGCCTACTACGACGACGTCAACAAGACGTGGCTCTTCGACAGCGCAGGCATCAACGCGCTGACCAAAGCCTCCTTTCGCTATATCGTCAAGATAAAAGACTTGCTCGACCTGTTTGCCGAAGACGCCGACCTATACGACAACCAGCGCAAATACAAAAATTTTTACTATCCGCCCAAAGAGAAAGAAACCTATCGCTCCACCATCGACGGAGGCCGCTACTTCGAGGCCAATCTGACGCCGCGGCAAGTTTGCCGCGCTTTTGCGCAATATTGCGTGGACTTGCTCAAAGCCGAGATCGCCGCGCAATTCGGCAAAGTAGACGTCGTATACGTGGTGGTCTACCCCGCTTTTGCCCAGCTCGACTACATCAAAGAATTGCGCACCTTCGTCAAAGACGCCGCCGGCTGCGAGGACGACAACGTGCTGGTGTTTTCGGCGCCCAAGTCGGTGGGTGTGGCAGCCAAAGAATTCGGTATTTTGGACGACAAAGCCAAAAACGTGCTCATCTTCAACGCCGGTGAAAACGAGATATCGGTGGTCAAAGCGCGCTTTGACAGCAACAACATATTGACCTACGGCGCCGACGGACATTGCCCGCCCGCGCCCATCGGCGGCCGCAACGTCGACCTCTATCTGACCAACCTTTTGTACGAGCGCTCGACCGCCATAAAGCCTTTCGGTAGCACGGGCGATTCGCTGCAAGGCGAGGACGGCTCCTACTACGACCAATACTGCATGCAGCAAGAAGTAAAAGCGGGCAAGGCCATCTTCAGCGACGGTCGTTGCTATGCGCGCGCGGGCAGTCGAGTGAACTTTGCCGTCTATCGCGAGATGTTGACCGACATCACCCTGACCAAAGTCGAATTCGCCGACTGCTGCGCCGCCGTCTACGAGCGCGTGTGGCAATACGTCAAGCAAGAGTTGGAGCAGCCCGACAACGCCGACGGCATAGACGCCATCATCTTGTCGGGTGGCGCCGCCGACTCGTATGGGCTGGACAAGTACATAGAGCGAAAGATGCACGCTTCTCCTTACAAAAAAGTGCGCTATCTCGACTTCAGCCCCGAAAACAAAGAGCAAGGTTACGACGATATATTGTGCGATTCCAAGGACACAGTGCCCATTGGCGCAGCCCTATTCGGCGCAGGCAAATATCGCTTCTCCATCGTTACCACGCGCTCCTATGGCACCTACAACCACAAGGAAGCCAAAGGGTATTATTACAACGAGTTTGTAGAGAAAGGCGAAATAATACCCATAAGCGGCCACCTTATCGAAAAGGAATGTATGTCGCGCCCTGTACGAGTTACCAACTTTGAATACAAGGACGGCGAATGGTATATCGACAACGAATACTACAAGTGCAACCCCAAGACCAACGATTTGAAGACTTGTAAGGTATACTTCGGTGACTATGACCCTAGGTCGCAAACAAGCCAAAAAAAGTCATCCTTTCAGGGAGAACAAACGGATAAAAACCAAAACACAACGCGTCTGCGCCTTTCGGTCATCGGCCGCTATCGGCTGGTATTCACCCTGCCGAAAGGCTTCAACTATGCGCGATACGACATATCCACCCTGGAGGATCTGCTCAAGGAGAACGAAAGCGGTTGTCTGGGTATGAGCGAAGGGTTCCGCATCGACTCGGAGGGGCGCGCAGAGCCCGTGGTGCGGTGCGGCAAGATGGTCAAGATCCGCAAAGACATCTCCGAGTTCCGTGACATAGCACCCTACAACAAGGTGCAAGGCATTTTGATCCCCAAAGGCAAAAAGTCGGGTATGAACATCAACGATTAGAGGCGAGAAGCGATGAGAAACAACAATATCAAAACAGTCGAAGGAAAAACCGTAATCAAAACAGATACCACCAACTCGGCCGACGCCCAGCCCCTCACCAAGGACAAACTGGGGGATATTCAGTTGGTAGACACGATAGGCCGCTACGACAACCTGTCCATGCTCAAAATACCCATCGCACAATACGCCGCCCGAGAGGACACGGGCGAATACGGCATACGCTACAAGCCGGCCGTGCACGGCAGTGTGAACGGCGCGCGTATCCGCACCAACCAAGAGGAAGCCGCCAAATTGTTTTTGTCCAAGTTGCGCGGGTTCGGTCTGCTCGCCGACTGCGTGGGCAGCGGCAAGACGTACGAAGCCTGCGTGGTGGTCAGCGAACTGGCCGTGCGCGGGCTTATCGACAACCTATTGATCATCGTACCCGACGAGGCATTGCTGGCCAAATGGACGCGCGTGGTCGAAAAGGACTTTGGTCTGGGCGTAGGCAATCTGCATCGCATAGAGACCCTCGGCGACACCGAAGGAAAAGAGCACCTCGTCAAAAAGAGAGAGCTTAGCACGGTGGAATGCGACAAGCCCCGCGGCGCCTACATTATGATGTATGACGGCCTCATCAAGTCGGGCATAGACCAAGTAAAAAGCCAACTGTTCGATATGATAGTGGTGGACGAAGCGCACAATTTGTGCAAAGTAGAGGACGGCAATATGCATTCGATGTATTACCTGTCCCTGCTGATGCGCACCAAGCGCGACTTTGACAAGGAGTTTTGCCTACTGCTCACCGCCACCCCTCACAACGGCAACCTCGAAGCGATGTTCAACCTGTGGTATTTCATTCGCTGCAAAGGCGGCACGCCCGAATGTTTTTTGCGCAACGGCACCACCAATCCCATTTTGCGCAAAGAGTTTGAAGGCGAAAAGGACTACTACCGCAACGTGGTGTGCAAAGGCGCCACCACCGTCAGCGAGTATATCGAGCGCGCCCAATGCGAATTGCTGGTGGGCTTGGAGGGCGTGGTCAATCCCTACCGCACCGCGTTTTTCAGCCAATTCCGTTCACGCCAAGGCAAGACGTACAAAGCCATTACCTTCGCGGAATACAAGGACATGAAAAGCTACGAGCGCAAATCGCGCGCCCGCGCTTTTCTCGACTGCAACCGAGCCATACGCGAGGAACTCAACGATTTGGTCAACCAATCCTACACCAACGTGGTGATGCGTTCCATTATGGTGCGCCGCAAAAACGACTTTTCGGTGTCGCGCATGGCGCATAGCCACTTTTTCTTGCCCATCGACAGCAAACTGAAAATAGAGCGTGTGGGCAACGTTCCCACAAGTCCCCACTTCTACTTCGACGGCGAAGCGATGGCGGCCGCCGACTTTTCCAACATCTTCGGCGACGGCCCCGACGCCGCCGAAAAGGCCTTGTTCGACCAAAACCGCCACTTTGTGCAAAACGGCGGCGTGGCCAAGACGGGGTTTGCGGCCTACTACTACGACGCTATATCGGGGATTTTGGAGCAAGATCGAAGCGACGACTACATCTACATAGACCAAGTGGAGTGCAACTACGACCAAGACGTCCCCCTCGAAGTCAAGCTCAAAATAGAGGACGATGCGATCTTTGCCGCCAAATGCGCCAAATTCGTAGACATCATACGCGCTTTGGACAAAGTGCCGGGCGACAACCATCGCACCATCGTGTTTTTCGACTACAAACTGGACAAAAACGACGACCCCGACGGCGACGGCACCAGTTGGAAAGCCCTGTCCGCCTACCTCAAAGCCAACGCGCCCGACCTGTATCGGCGCACCATAGTAGGCGACCACGACAACATCGGCAAGAGTATAGACGCCTACAACGACAAGCCCGACGCACTGCTATTGGCCGCCGACCGCGCGTACACCGAGGGACAAGATCTGCAATCGGGCAACGTCATCTTCAACTTCGAGGTGCCGGTAGACCCCATGGCGATGGACCAGCAGATAGGCCGCGTACACCGTTTGGGGCAAGCCGACGACGTGCAGATCTACTCCTTTGCCACCATGAGCCGTTTGGACGGATACTGCTTGGCCTATTTCGCCTCGGTGGGCATACTGAGCGACAAAAACGGCGACGCCACCATATTGTCGGGCTGCAACAGCGACAAAATGAAGACGATGCGCTGCCCGCATTGCGGCGATATGATCCTCATCTACGAGTCGGACTACGACGAGATCTTGCCCTCGTGCCCCGAGTGCGCCAAAACGGGCATATCCAACCAAATGGAGCCCCGCGTGGTGCGCGACAAAGAAACGGGCGAGGAGAGCGCCGAATACGTGTGCAAAGCCAACCCCAAACACCGGATGTCGGTATCCAGCCGCGACGCGTTGCGCTGCTCCAACTGTGCCGAAGCGCCCCTACGGCAGCCCATCGTCATCAACGAATTCGTATGCGCCAACAACCCGCGCCACCGCATCAAACGCGTAAAAGACAACAACTACGACTACGCTTGTCTTTCGCGATACAGAAACAAGATGCGCCGTTTGTGGTCCGACGAGGGCGACAACATCGTCGGTTGCTCCAAGTGGTGCGTATTCCAGCATTGCCCCTCGGCCGGCATGGGCGACAACTGCGCCTTGCGCAAAAATAAGGACACCATCAAAACGCCCAACGCGGCCAAGTTGATATGCTTGCGTTGCAACGACTACGAGAAATGCGACTGTCGCATAGACGACGCAGGCCTTGCGGGCAGCTGCGCCAGGTGCACGATGGTGAAGAGCAAGCGAATGACGTGCGGCATCAAGCGCCCCTACGAGATCAATTTCGGCACCGACTACCAAAACGCCGATTGCCCCCTATGCGGCGGCGTGCTCAAACAAATAGTGGCCAACACGTTTGAGACCTACGTGCGCGATCGCTACGAAAACGACAAAGAGTTTTGCCTACACTTCGCCACCGAGTTGGAGAAGACGCTGCAAATCAAACAAATCATCACTTTCAACGATTAGGGAGAAAGGTTATGGCGGATAAAAAGATCGTATATCACATTACCCAAGAAGACGACGTCTTGCTATTCGAGACGTTGGTACATCTTTTGGAGCGCAACCAATACGACGGCATAACGGTGTTGGGCTCGGGCAAAAACCAAGACAGTGCCCGCTCGAAAACCATCGCCTACACCAAAGACGGCGTGGATTATATCTATCGCGTGGGAGCGCCGCGCGAATCCAACGACGTCAGCTTTACGCTGGACACCGGCAGCGGCTCGGCTTGGTTTCGCAGTATGCGCGGCGAGGTGATAGCCGACTCGGTGCGCGCGCAAAACTCGTGGGAAGACCTCATCTCGCAGATCGCCCAAAAGTTCTACAAAGAAAACCCCTTGCTGGTATACAAAGACGACGACAATTCCTTTGTGGAAAACACGGCGGAACAAAAGGATAATATCGAGCGCGTCTTGCGCACTTTCTACGACTTTGGCCCGCGCGACATCTTCATCAAAGAGGCGCCGCACGAGGAGACCAAAGACATATACGCCGTCAGTCTGCGTATGTTGGTGCGCGCCTCGGCCGGTGCGCCCATCCCCGTCATCGGCAAACTCTATTTTACCAAAGACGACAACAACAATATGGTGTTTTTGGACAAAGCGGACGCCGAACAAATAGAAAAGCAATTGTTGTCTTGCACGGCATCCGCTCTGCCCGACCAAGACAAAAAAACACGATTGGACAACGCCATCTACAACATCTTGCGCGACCTACTGGTCAACCGCGAGCATCTGGAGGATAAGTTCGTCTTTAACAAAGACAATATAAACGTCATCGACCACTTGACCGAAAGCCTCAGGCGCGAGCGCCAACAAGGCGACGTGGAGGTGGAAATCAGCGAGATAACGGCCAATATGTACTTTGTCATCTCGGTAAAGGTGGCCGCATTCGACGTATATCTGCGCAAGATGCCCCGCCCCGCCATGAAGGCGACCGTGCTATTCAATCGCATATCGTTGCAATGCCTCAATTGCTCGCAAAACAACAATTTGATGAACGACAACAACTTGCACTACGTAGACGACGCCCACGTGGCGCACAACGTCAAAATAGCGTACGACGAGAACTCTATATGGTTTGTGGAAAACAACCGTCTCATACAAGAGGAAGAAGCCGTCGAAGAGATGGTGGACACCCTCAAGCGGTACGTGTTTAGCGCAAAAACAAACAACTGCCCGTGTTGTCCTACATAGACGCGGACGACGGTCGACCGGTGCAAGAGATCAAGTGCGCCGACTGTCTGTACAGCGAGTCGTACGTGTGGTTGGGCGACGCGGCCTATAGCCCCGACTTGCTCTACTTCGACGCAGACAAAAAGCGGCTGGCGTACGGCGAGCACACGTATTGCACACTGTGCGGCCGCCCCATTGGCTCTATGGACGAGTTTTGCTCGCTATGCGCGGGGCTGATGGCGCCCAAAGATAAAGACAAAGCGGCGCAAAGGCGGCTATATCGCGCCTATAGCGGGTTGTTGCCCATGTCGCGTAGGTTTTTGCGCTTTGGCAAACGTTGCGTCGAGGACCAATCCACCATCGTATTCAAAGTAGGCTCCAAGACCTATCACTTCGACAAACTCGACGGATTTATCAAAGGATTTCGCCCCAACGGGGAGCGCAGGTAGTGTACCATGGAAAGAAACAACAAGTTTTATAACGGCATTCCGCACAACGACAAAGCACCTTCGTTTCGCAAAGAGACCGACCGTCATATCCGCAATCGCAAGCTGTGGTTGCTGCTGGCGGTAGGGCTGTCTATCGTCGCCGACGGGGTGGTGTCCGCCCTGCTTGGCACCGCCACCAAGGGCGACTACTATTGGTTGGCGCCTTTGGGGCTGGCCATCGTGGACTTGGCGCTTTTCGTCGACCTATTCTTCGTCAATCTGCAACAAAAATACGCCGCCGCGCATAGGACGTTGTTCGTTTTGCTCTCCCTTGCGCTGCTGGCGGCCTCGTTGGTGGCGCCCACGTTCGATCCGCAACATACCGTGCTGAGTTTGGTGGCGGCCGTACTTATCGGCGTCGTGCAAACCGTCAAGATCGTGGTGGTACTCATCTTGTCCGTTGTCGGCAAACACCCCACTTTCGACTTTGCCCGCCGCGCTTGGAGCATAGCGCTCACCCTATTGGTAGGCGCGGTGCTCACCACCTACGTGGGGCTCAATTTCGAATATGGCTTTATGGGACAACGCGTGTCCTATTTTGACAAAAAGTGCACCTTGGTGTTTGCGTTGGACGAAAACGACGAATACCGCGTGGTCGATTGCTACGCCGACGGCAACGTGATAGACGTGCCCCAAACCTTCAACGGCAAAAAAGTTACCTCGCTCGACTGCACGGCGCTCCAACACGACTATATTACCCAAATCGATCTGCACGGCGGCGACTTCTACTTTGCCAACGCGCACTTGTCCACCCTATCCGCCGACCGCGAATTGGTCGTCAACGCGCCGCGTGACCAAGTGGACGCTCTGCGCCGAAGCCTTTTTGCGGACGCTTGGACTGTGGCCAACGTATCCCAAAGCGCGCGCGCTCTATTCAA
>Ga0310695_10013134_pt1 | contig 11451 bp, 3 predicted proteins | sample RumenRJG_04DNA_FD_203882 | JGI IMG/M metagenome (GOLD analysis project Ga0310695, IMG submission 203882) | Bovine rumen microbial communities from Lethbridge, Alberta, Canada - RJG_04 (v2) (version 2) | ecosystem: Host-associated > Mammals > Digestive system > Stomach > Rumen | place: Canada... | reverse complement strand
TATACCGTAATACAACACATCTGTGGCAGGAATATAGATAACCCCCAGAACGGGTGCGCCATCCTCTACAAGGGCTATATTTACGGTAAACTCTCCGTTCTTCTTGATAAACTCCTTAGTGCCGTCAAGGGGATCGACTACCCACATACGCTTCCATTCCTTACGTTCCTCATAAGGCAAATGCAAACCTTCTTCGCTCAGGACGGGAATCCCTGTCTCCCCAAGGTATCGCATGATGCAGAGGTGGGCGTTCTTATCGGCTAAGGTAATAGGGCTGTTGTCTGCTTTTTTCTCTATACCGAAGTCCTGACTGGGGTCGGTATATATCTTCATTATCTCTGCTCCGGCTTCCAAGGCAGCTTGTTTGGCTATCTCCAGAAGTTCATTCATGGCTACAACATCTTTAGTGCCAGTTTGATGACCTTCTCGACAGGAGCATCAGGTTCGTCCTTAAGAATTTGCTGGACGACTTTATGGGTAGGAGCAGGACTGAAGCCCAACATAGTAAGAGCTGACACAGCCTCTTCCTGTACCTCCTTGTTAATCACTGAGGACTGGGCATTCTGCATTGAGCCGCTGCCTGCAGCTGCATCGACACCCAGAGCTCCGATTTTATCCTTTAAATCTACAATGATGCGTTGGGCTGCCTTAGGGCCGATGCCCTTTACCTGTTTCAGCATCTTGTCGTTGCCCTCGCTGATGATATTACAGAGTTCGGCAGGAGTCATGGCGGAAAGAATCATACGTGCCATAGCGGCACCGATGCCGCTGACGCTGGTGAGGAGCAGGAACAACTCACGTTCTACCCGAGAGGAGAAGCCCCACAGCTGGTAGGCATCCTCGCGAATGGATTCTGTTATCCACAACTTTACGCTTTCCTTTCCCTGTATGCCGGAAAAGGTGTTAAGACTTATGTTCACACCATACCCTACCCCGTTACAGTCAATAACGGCCAGAGCAGGAGTAAGGTCGGCAAGTGTTCCTTTGAGATATTCAATCATTTTTGTTTAATACTGATGGTTAGGGGTTAGAGGTTAGAGGTTAGTGTACATCTTACTTCTTACATCTTTCATCTTGTTCAACGGGGCAAAGTTAGGTGTTTTTTCTGAAAAAAAGAGAAAAAGATGAAGAAAAACCTTCCTCAGAATAATAAATCGGCATACCTATACGTTATATGTTTAACGTGAGCGCGCGAAAATTCATATCAGTTCTACTTGTTTTGGTAAGCATAAATATGCTTGCCCAAACTCCTGCCGATTCTGTCCAATCACGGAAGCCCCGGTATAGTGTGCGCAAAACAGGAGCAGAGAATCAAGATAATCTTAAGACCAAGACTGCCGACCTTAAGGAGCCGGACAACCTGAAGACAGATGTTATCTATGACGAGAAAGATAACACATACACCGTTGGAACAACATTAGACAAATTACCATCAGGCAAAGGAACGGCCTCCAGCAGCACCTCTGGCAGCAAGACTGCATCACCGGCTATGACACTCGGTCAGGCAACCAGCTACCTGAACGCGCCCTTATTGATGTCGCCAGAGGAATACCAGAAGTGGTCATTGAAAAATAGTATGCAGGCATACTGGCGCAAGAAGAATGCAGATGCCTTCGAATCGGAAGGCAAGAACAAGTTCGACTTTACGGATATGCACTTCGACCTGGGACCTGCTGAAAAGATATTCGGCCCCGGTGGTGTACAGATTAAGACACAGGGAAGTGCCGAGCTGAAACTGGGTATCAACGCCAAAAAGGTTAACAACCCTGCTTTGGCTGCCTCACGCCGTAAGACCATAGGTTTTGATTTCGACCAGAAGATTAACCTTAGTCTTAACGGTAAGGTGGGAGACAAAATCAACATGAACCTGAACTACAACACGGAATCCACATTTGATTACGACTCCCAAATGATGAAGTTGAAGTACGATGGCAAGGAAGATGAAATCATTAAACTCATTGAAGCGGGTAACGTATCTTTCCCCAGCAACATGAATCTGGTCTCCGGTATAAGCAGTTTGTTTGGCTTGCGCACCGATGTTCAGTTTGGAAAATTGAAGCTACAGACCGTTGTCAGTCAGAAAAAGAGTGCCAGTGCCAGCGCTACCAGCAAGGGCGGAAAGCAGACAACACCTTTTGAGTTCAGTGCCACAAATTACGAAGAGAACCGTCACTTCTTCCTCTCCCACTTCTTCCGTGAGCGATACGACGACAACATGAAGACCCTACCCACCATAGGTAGCGGTATTACCATCAAACGAATAGAAATCTGGGTAACAAACAAAAGTGCCAGCACAGAGAACAACAGAAACATCATAGCATTGGCCGACCTTGGCGAACCGTCACACATCAGTAATTCTATGTGGAATCCTACTGACCTCAATGTGCCGGCAAACCGTGCCAATACAGAATACGAGACTCTTGTCACAAGTTACCCTAACGCAAGGGATATCGCACAGGCTACAGCTATATTGGACCAAATTGGTTCGCCCGGTGAATTCGAAGGCAGCCGGGACTATGAGAAACTGCAGTCGGCCCGCAAACTGAACAGCAGTGAATATAACCTTAACTCAGCACTTGGATACGTTAGTCTGAATAACAATCTTCAAACAGATGATGTGTTGGCGGTAGCATTCGAATACACTTACAACGGTACAACTTATCAGGTTGGTGAATTTGCTGCTGATGTAACCAATAACTCCCAAGCCCTTTTTGTTAAACTTTTGAAGAGTACAACTGGCAGCCCCAAGTTCCCCACATGGAAACTGATGATGAAGAACGTCTATAATTTGGGAGCCACCACTATCCAGAAAGAAAACTTCCGTTTGGACGTTAAATACCTGAGTGACTCTACTGGCGTTTATCTGACCTACCTGCCTGATGAGCGACTCAAGAACACTCCGCTGATTAAAGCATTGAATGCCGACCGTCTGGACGACAAGAACAATGCCCACAGCAACGGCTACTTCGACTATGTGGAAGGCTATACCATACTGAAGGGAGGACGCGTGGTATTCCCCGTTGCAGAACCTTTCGGACAACACCTTCGCAACTGGATTGCCGACGATGCCCTGGCAGACAAGTTCTGTTTCCAGGAACTTTATGACAGCACCAAGACGGTTGCAAAGCAGATTGCGGAACACGACAAGTTCATGATTACCGGTAAATACAAGGGAAGTAGCGCAGCAGAAATTGATCTGGGGGTCACGAACATCGCGCCAGGTTCTGTGAAGGTTACAGCCGGAGGTGTAACACTTACCGAGAATTCGGATTACACGGTTGACTACAACATGGGTCGTGTAATCATTATCAATCAAAGTCTCATTGATGCAGGAACCTCTATCAGCGCCAGTGTGGAAAGCAACGACACTTATGGTATGCAACGCAAGACGATGTTAGGATTCAATGCAGACTACGAGTTCAACAAGAACCTGACTGTGGGCGGAACTCTGATGTACCTTAACGAACAGCCCCTTACCACTAAAGTCAATATGGGTAGCGAACCTCTTAAGAATACTCTGTGGGGTGCCCATATCAGTTGGAAGAAAGAGAGTCAGTGGCTGACAAATATGATAGACAAACTGCCGATTATACAGTGTACACAGCCCAGCTTCATCACTTTCAATGGCGAATTTGCACAACTTATCGCCGGTCAGAACCATAGTGTACAGGGACGAGCCTCTTACCTTGACGATTTTGAACAGAGCAGCATCAAGAACAGCCTCACCCAGCCCACTTATTGGACTCTTTGCAGTACACCCAGTATGTTCCCCGAGAGCAAGCTCTCAAACAACCTGGCCTACGGATATAACCGTGCATTGTTGGCTTGGTACTATGTTGACCCCATCTTCACCCGCCGAAGCAGTACCCTTACACCAAGTCATATCAAAAGCGACCTTGACCAGCTGTCCAACCATTATGTACGCGAAGTGCATGAGCGCGAACTTTATCCTCAGAAAGCACAGAACAGCTACAACAGCGCCAGTAGCCTAAATGTTCTGAACCTGGCATATTATCCTAACGAACGCGGAGCCTACAACCTTACCACCGAAGTAGATCGTGACGGACATTTGCAAAATCCCCGCTCGAAATGGGGAGGTCTGATGCGTAAGATTGAAAATACCGATTTTGAAGCCCAGAACATTCAGTACATAGAGTTTTGGATGATGGACCCATTTATCTATAACACGACTGGAGCAAACCGTGGTGGAGATTTCTACATCAATCTGGGAGAAGTTAGCGAGGATATCCTTAAAGACGGAAAAAAATTCTTTGAGAGCGGAATGCCCGTTGATGGCAACAGCCAATACTGGACCGAGAGTGTATGGGGCCGCATTCCCAACACAACCAGTGTCACCTATGCCTTCAATAACGAGGCTGGCTCGCGTATCCGTCAGGATGTGGGCCTGAACGGTCTGAACGACGACGAAGAGCAACAATTCAACACTTACCAGCAGTATCTGCAGCAGATGCAAGGTATTGTACGCCCTGAGGTTTATGACAGTATCTTCGCAGACCCTGCCAACGATAACTATCATTACTATCGAGGTACAGACTTTGACCAGCTCAAGACATCCATTTTGGACCGTTACAAGCGCATCAATATGCCTCAAGGTAACAGTGCAGACAGCGATACCAGTCCTGAAAGTTATGAAACCTCATGGAAAAGTACACCCGATATCGAGGACATCAACCAAGACTTCACCCTCAACGAGTACGAGAAATACTATCAGTATCACATCAGTATTCGTCCAGAGGATATGGTTGTAGGACGCAACCACATTGCGGATATGCGTACAGCTAGTGTTAAGTTACGTAACGGCAATACAGAAGAATGTAAGTGGTATCTCTTCCGTGTACCTTTATCGGCTTACGAAGGCAAGGAAGGAAATATCAATGACTTCACGAGCATCCGCTTCATGCGCCTTTTCCTTACCAACTTTGAACAGGATGTAATACTGCGTCTGGCCACACTTGACATGGTTCAGGGAAGTTGGCGTCCATACGAGCGTCCGCTCTATACAGGACAGGCTCCCAGCAGTAGCGGAACATTGGAAATCAGCAATGTCAGCATAGAAGAGAACAGCGATAAAACACCTGTCAACTACGTTCTGCCACCGGGCATCAGCCGTATCACAGACCCTTCGCAGTCTCAGTTGGTTGAGAACAACGAGCAGGCTTTGTGTATGATAACCCGCAACCTAAGTCCTGGCGATGCACGTGCCGTTTACAAAAACTGTACGTACAATATGCGACAGTACAAGCATTTGCAACTTTACCTGCATGCCAATGCACTGGCCGAGAATTACACAGAGACAACCGATGGAGAGTGTAGTGTATTTCTACGTGTGGGCTCCGACTACAAGAGCAACTACTACGAGTATGAAGTGCCTATGCACTTAACCCCCGAGGGCACCTACGATACCTATAGTGCTGCATCATGTCGTGCCGTATGGCCAGAAGAGAATATGATGGACATTAATCTGGAACTCTTCACCAACCTGAAGAAAAAGCGTAATGCACAGGTTAGCGCCAATATTACCAGCATCAACCAACTTTTCTCGGAATACGACGAGGCACACCCCAGCAACAAAATCTCCATCATGGGTAACCCCACTTTAGCCGAGGTAAAGACCATTATGATTGGTATTCGAAACAACGGACGTACCGTCAAGAGTATTGAAGTCTGGGCCAACGAGCTCCGTCTTCAGGAATTCTCCAACAGCGGCGGTTGGGCTGCTCAGGGTAACCTGAATGTCCAATTGAGCGACATTGGCTCTGTAAATGTTACAGCCAAGTACGTGAAAGCAGGATTCGGAGGCATTGAACAGACTGTTGCACAGCGTACCGACGAAAATAACTTAGACTATACTATCTCGACTAACGTTGAACTGGGACGTCTGCTACCCGAGAAGGCCAAAGTTTCCTTCCCCATGTATTATTCTTACAGCAAGGAAACGATAAAGCCCAAGTATAATCCCTTCGATACGGATATGCTGCTCGCCGATGCTCTGGAGGCTATGGCTACCGAGAAAGAAAGGGATTCTCTTTCCAGCCTTACCAATCATGTTGAGGTCAGCAAGAATATCTCGTTCAGCGGTGTCAAGGTGAACATTGCAACCCGCAAGCATCCTATGCCCTATGATCCGGCAAACTTCACCTTCAACTATAGCCATTCACAGCAGACAACCGAAGGACAGACCATTGTCTATGAGCACGAATACAACTGGAAGGGAGGCATGAATTACGCTTGGAGTCCTAACTGGAAACCTTGGGAGCCCTTTAAGAATCTGAAAGGTAAGAGCAAGTGGCTGGATATTATCAAAGCGCAGAATCTGTCTTTCTCGCCGCAGAGCATTACATTCAATACAGATATCACCCGCAACTACTATGAACTGCAGGAGCGCGACCTCGAGAATATCGGTTCGCCCAACTCTATTCCTGCTACGTGGAGCCAGAGTTTCTTCTGGAACCGTAGTTTCCAACTCCGTTGGGACATTTTCAAGGCATTGCACTTTACTTTCCAAAGTGGCACAAGGGCCGAAATTGAAGAACCCTACATGCAGGTGAACAAAGACCTCTATCCCGATCAGTATTCCGCATGGAAAGACTCTATAAAACATAGCTTGCTGCACTTTGGCCGCCCGTTAGACTACAATCAAAGCGTACAGATCAGTTATAAGGTACCATTCGAAAAAATACCTGTTACAGACTGGCTTTCTGCAGATGTGTCTTACAACAGCAACTATTCATGGCGTCGAGGCAGTGTGTTGGAAGACGGCAGAAGTCTGGGCAATACCATCAACACACAGCGTAATATCAATGTAAACGGCAAAATCGACCTGGAGAAGATTTACAATCACAGTAACTTCCTGAAGGAAGTCAACAAGCGATTCTCTGCTTCAAGCGCCAAGTCAGAGGCCAGCAAGAAGAAGCAGGAGAAACAACGGGAAAAAGACGCAAAGAAGAAAGAACAGGCGAAGCAGGACGATGCACGCGTTCAGGCTGAAGAAGAGGCTATGAAGACAGGCGAGCCTGTGGATTCGATTCTTGCCCGTCAGAAGGCTAGTCAGGCAAAGAAACAGACCAACAAGAACGGTATCAGCCAGAAGAAAGAGCCTGAGAAGAAAGGCTTTGCTCAGGAGATTGTTCTTCTGCCCGACAGCAACATCACCATCAACCACGGACAGAAAAGTAAGCGTCTGCGCATCACAGCCCTCGATACAGCAGGCCATGCATTTAAGATTTACTATAAAAAGAAGGACGAGAATACACTGGTTCTGCGTAAGACGCCTGTTGACACCACCAAGATACGCTTAAATGTAATTGCTTTGCCTGCACTCTCGGAGAAGAAGTGGTTCGACTGGGCTCAAGCCGGTGCACGCTTCCTTATGACACTCCGCAACGTCAGCGTTTCATACCGCAACACCTATAATCTGGCATTGCCCGGTTTCCGTCCCGAAGTTGGCGACTTGCTGGGTCAGGGGAAAAACAACGGATTCCTGGCTCCCGGTATCGACTTCGGTCTGGGTTTCATAAATGACAGCTATATCGAAAGGGCTCAAGAACGTGGCTGGCTGATGGGAAGCGGAGACGGCGTATCGTCACCTGCCAACTCTGCCACCACCGAGGACGTACAGGTAAAAATGACACTGGAGCCATTCACCGACTTTAAGATAGACCTTAACATGAGTCGAACCCACAACAAAAACCGCAGCATCCAGTATATGTACCGCGATGCCGATGGTTTCATTCCTTCAACCAATAGCGGTTCATTTAACATCACTACAATATCTATTAAGACAGCCTTTGCCAGCGGAGGTTCTGCCGCCAACGGATATTACAGCGCACCCTTCCAGAAGTTCTGTGAGAATCTGGAATACTATCAGCAACGCGTTGCCGAACGATATTCCGGTGTTCCATATCCTGCCAGAACAGGCAAGACAGGCACTTATAACCCCGAGACAGATGCTCCCATAAACAAATTTGGTCCGGACGTGATGATACCAGCCTTCCTGAATGCCTATACAGGATCCAGCTCTATGGATATCTTCCCATCCCTGACCCGCATGCTCCCCAACTGGACATTTACATATAAGGGCCTGAGCAACCTTCCCTGGGTTCGCGACCACCTGAAGAGCGTTACCCTGACTCATGCCTATAAGAGTATTTATGCCGTAGGCTCTTACAACTCGTATAGCTCTTGGTTGGAAAGCATGGGAGCAGGTAATGGAATGGGATTTGTCCAGAATACCACAACAGGCGAGTTCCAACCATCATCTATGTACGACATCAGCACCGTCAGCATCAACGAGAGCTTTGCCCCTCTTATGGGTTTGAATATGACGTTCAATAACAACATGACCCTAAAGGTAGAATACCGCTCCACACGCGTGCTGAACCTCAGCCTTACCAGCGCCCAGCTGAACGAAACCGGATCTAAAGACTTTGTCATCGGTTGGGGCTATAAGATTAACGATTTCAAGATTGCAGACCTCTTCCGTTCCAAGAGGGCCAGTGCACGCCAGGAGACCAGGAACAATCTCCGAAACAAGAACAGCAAAAATACCAATAATAAAAACGCTGCTGCCAACCAGAACAACAATAACAGCAATAACAACAGGAGTAACAAGAGTAATTTTGCACATAGCCTTTCTATGCGATTCGATTTCAGCATCCGTAACCAAGATGCCATTAAGCGTGATATCCAGACAGGCCTTTGCGAGGCGACAAGCGGACAAAAAGCGTTCAAGACCAGCGCCCAGTTGGACTATGCTGTAAGCCGACTGACTACCCTCAGCATATTCTACGACCGCCAGCGTTCTCAGCCCCTGCTCTCCAGCAGCAGCTACCCCACCATTACCCAGGACTTTGGTTTCAGTATGAAGTTCTCACTTACAAGATAAGGATATTAAGGTTTTTACAAGCTACTATCAATAAAAACAATCAGGAGCCCCACAAGAGGTTCCTGATTGCGTTATATATAGAGATTAGTCGTTGGGGATTTATCTGATGAACAGCAGTTCCCTGTATTTAGGCAATGGCCAGAGGGCATCGTCAACGATGAGTTCCAGCTTGTCTATCTGGTAGCGGATGGTATCGAACATCGGAGCGATGGTATCGTGATAGGCGATGGCCTTCTGGTGCTCGTCCCCTATCTTATTGGCAACCTTGCGGGCTTCAACCAGTTCCTCTACCTTTGTCTCTATAGTTGCGGTACGCTGTGCAATTTCCTCGATAAGTTTCAGGTTGCGGGCGTTCAGCTCCTTGGCCTTGTCGGCAGGGAAAGCGGTACACATACGCTCCACGTTACGCAGCAACTGGCTCTGATAGCTGGTGGCAACAGGGATGATGTGGTTCATGGAAAGATCACCCAGGACGCGGGCCTCTATCTGAATCTTCTTGGTGTAAGTTTCCCACTTCACCTCGTTGCGGGCTTCGAGTTCCTTCTCTGTCATTACGCCCAGGCTTTCGAACATCTTTATGCTGGCCTCGTCCAGATAACGCTCGAATATCTTGGGGCAGGAAGTTTCGGTATCCAAACCGCGTTTGGCAGCCTCGGCCTTCCATTCGTCGCTATATCCGTTGCCGTCGAAGCGGATGGGCTTGCAGGTCTTGATATCCTCGCGCAACACGTCGATGATGGCATGGAACTTAGCCGTATGACCCGTACCGGCCAGTTTCTTCTCGAACTCGGGAATGCGGGCGTCAACACGCTTCTTGAAGTCCACCAAAGCCTCGGCCACGGCACTGTTCAGGGCTATCATGGCGCTGGCACAGTTAGCCTCGGAACCTACGGCACGGAATTCGAAGCGGTTGCCGGTGAAGGCGAAGGGTGAAGTACGGTTGCGGTCAGTATTATCGATGAGTAACTCAGGAATTTCAGGAATATCCATCTTCATACCCTGCTTGCCGGCAAAGGCAAGGATGTCATCTTTATCAGCTTTCTCGATATGGTCAAGCAATTCACTTACCTGCTTGCCCAGGAAGGATGAGATAATGGCAGGGGGAGCTTCGTTGGCGCCAAGACGATGGGCATTGGTGGCAGACATGATGCTGGCCTTTAGCAGACCGTTGTGGCGGTAAACACCCATCAGGGTCTCTACGATAAAGGTGGCAAAGCGCAGGTTCTGCTCGGCTGTTTTACCTGGTGCGTGCAGCAACACGCCGGTATCCGTACTCAGGCTCCAGTTGTTGTGCTTGCCGCTACCGTTGATGCCGGCGAAGGGTTTCTCGTGCAGCAATACGCGGAAGCCGTGCTTGCGGGCAACCTTCCTCATAACAGACATCAGCAGCATGTTATGGTCAACGGCCAGGTTAGTCTCCTCGAAGATGGGAGCCAGCTCGAACTGGTTGGGAGCCACCTCGTTGTGACGAGTCTTGACGGGAATACCCAGTTCCAGTGCATGAATTTCCAAATCCTTCATAAAGGCCTGAACACGCTCGGGGATAGCACCGAAGTAGTGGTCGTCCATCTGCTGGTTCTTAGCAGAATCATGCCCCATCAGGGTACGACCTGTCAGCAGCAAGTCGGGACGGGCTGCATAAAGACCCTCGTCAACCAGGAAGTACTCCTGCTCCCAGCCCAGGTTGCTGACCACCTTCTTTACCTCGGGGTCGAAATAATGGCAAACCTCGGTAGCAGCCACATTCACAGCCTTCAGGGCGCGCAGCAGAGGAGCCTTATAGTCGAGTGCCTCACCGCTGTAAGATATAAATACGGTAGGGATGATAAGGGTGTCATCCATAATGAAGACGGGGCTTGTCGGATCCCAAGCCGAGTAACCGCGAGCCTCGAAGGTACTGCGGATACCGCCGCTGGGGAAGCTTGAAGCATCAGGCTCCTGCTGAACCAGCAGCTTGCCGCTGAACTCCTCTATCATACCACCCTTTCCATCGTGCTCGATGAACGAGTCGTGTTTCTCGGCTGTTCCCTCTGTAAGGGGCTGGAACCAGTGTGTATAGTGTGTGACGCCATTTTCCTGTGCCCACTGCATCATGCCGGCAGCCACGGCGTCAGCTACCGTGCGGTCCAGACGGGTACCGTTCTCTATGACGTCAATCATTTGGTCATAAACACTCTTGGGCAGGTACTTGTACATCTTCTGGCGATTGAAAACCTTCCTTCCGAAGTACTCGCTGGGTTTCTCACTAGGTGCAACAACGCTGAGCGGCTTCTTCTTGAAAGCCTCGCCCACAACCTGAAATCTCAATTCGTTTGCCATAATTGTGCTTGATTTAGGATTAATAACAAATCTTTTTGCCTACGTTTTTTTATTGTTTGTGTCATTATTGATAAACGACGCTGCAAAGATACATCATTTTGCAATTAAAACAAAATATTTTCAAACAGAATGTATTATATTTATGCAAATTTATTGATTTTCGTCATAAAATATACCATTTCGCTTGCAGAAAGAAGCAATGTCGGACAAAAAACCAGCACAATCCG
>Ga0310695_10013132_pt1 | contig 11452 bp, 7 predicted proteins | sample RumenRJG_04DNA_FD_203882 | JGI IMG/M metagenome (GOLD analysis project Ga0310695, IMG submission 203882) | Bovine rumen microbial communities from Lethbridge, Alberta, Canada - RJG_04 (v2) (version 2) | ecosystem: Host-associated > Mammals > Digestive system > Stomach > Rumen | place: Canada... | reverse complement strand
TGGGAAATAGTCTGTGAAATGCAGATTAACCGCCCATCGCTGATCTGTGGGAAGAGGTACCCATTGACCTTCCATCTTCTGTTGGGCACTCATCAGTGAGAACGTCAACCAAGAATCTGTTCCTGGCACGAACTCTCCGTAGAGCTTCAGGTCGATGCCTGCGGTATATCCTGAACACATATTCCTGCCGTAGTAAGTCACCTTCATGTTCTGAACATTGTAGGGAATCAGGTTCGACAACGCCTTGTAATAGGCTTCTACCGAGAATTTGAACGGACGGTTGAGCATCTTGAATCGGTAGTCGAAAGCCCCGATAAAATGCAGGGACTGCTGACTCTTGATTTTCTCATTCAGAACGGCTGTGGTTATTCCGTTGACGGTAACCGTATCACGCATCTCTTTGTAAAAAGGTGCCTGATAATAGAGACCTGTAGCGAAACGGAAGGTGCAGTCGTTGTTGAAGGCAGGAACAATGGCGATGCTTGCTCTTGGGGAGACGATCGTTTCCTTGTTGAAAGACCAGTTCGACAGTCTGACACCATAGTTGATGGTAAAGAAGGTATTTCCCTTTGAGAAACGGTAGGTATCTTGAATATATCCCTCGATACGGTGACTCTTTACATCGTTTTTGGCCGTGAGAGTATAGATCAGATCCAGACGGTCGGCCGTGTGGGGAATCGAATACCCGCTTGAATCGCGCATCTCATATTCCTTTGCATGCTCCTTCACATGTTCCGTCTTATAGGTGACACCTGCTTCAATGTCATGATGGCGTGTCTTGTGGGTACCGATGAGTTTGAAACTCACAACGTCGGCAGTCAGATAGTTGCGGGCGTGTTCCATGTAAGTTCCTACACCGAGGTTCTCCTGTGTCTGCGTATCATCGAGCCAATACTGACCCATGATGTCGTATGTCTCACGCTCTTTTGAGTGGAAGGCTGATGTCAGGAATTTTATGCTGGTAGAATCCCCGAAGTGACGGGTGATACTGGCAGTGCCGAATAGCGTCCTGAACAAATCCTTTTCCTCACCGTCAAAATAGACCTTAAACGACTTGACATCTGCCAAAGTGCCGAAGCTCGTCTCACGGTCTTCTGGCGTAAAATCATAGTGATTATCAGAGATGTTTCCGATGAAATCAACCGTCCACCTTTTGTTTGGTGTATAGCTGATATATGTCTGATAATCAATGAAATTAGGTTTATATTCTCCAGTTGTTTCTAAGGAGCTTAGGAGATAACGGGTTGTCTTGTATCGCAACCCGTGACTCATCGAAAACTTCTTGTTCCCGACACCGAGGTAGACGCTGGCTCCGAGAAGTGAGGCTGTAGCCGATGCCTCGAAGCCTTTCACGCGGCGATAGGTGATATCAAGTACTGATGACATTTTGTCGCCATATTTTGCCTCAAATCCTCCTGTCGAGAAGCCTATCTTCTCTACCATGTCGGCATTGATGATTGAGAGGCCTTCCTGATTGCCGCTGCTGATGAGCAGGGGTCTGTAAACCTCCACGCTATTAATATATAGAGAGTTCTCGTCGAAGGATCCGCCACGAACGTTATATTGGCTCGACAGTTCATTATGGCTGCTCACACCTGCCTGCTGCTGAATCAGCTCTTCGACAGCATTACCTGTAGTAGAAGGTGTCAGCTGAACGTCCTTGATGTCTATTTGTTCTGTCTGGCTCGTCTGTCGTCTGCGCTCTGTGATGGTAACCTCTTTCAACGCTTCCATCGGCTGCATCACGATTTGTACCGTCATCTTTCCCTTCGGACGACGGAACACACGTTTCCTCGGTGCGTATCCCACCATTGAGAAACGCACTTCTACGGAGTCTGCCGATTGCAGATCGATGCTGAACTCACCCTTCAGATTGGTCATTGTCACTTTTCCCTGAGCCAGACAGGAAACTGTTACCAGTTCCAGCGCATTCTCCTCCTCGTCGACAACTTTTCCTTTCAGTGTAAAGCCGTCGGCAAGGGCGATCATACTCGTCAGGAGCATCGCCAACATCATAAAAAATCTTGTAACATGATGTTTCATCAGCAATAATAACGTGATGATCGTGCGTTTATTGCGTTTTTCTTGGCAGTTTCAAATTTTTGTTTTACCTTTGCGGTAGAAATGACGTAAACGTTAAACAATAAATAATAGAAATTATGATTGAATACTTAGCGCAACACTTATGGCAGACTTGGGCCGTTGTGGCTGTTGTCTGTCTGATTCTTGAGTTGACGGCGGGCGACTTCTTCATTATCTGCTTCTCCATCGGAGCTGTCTTTGCTGCTATCGTAGCGGCTCTGGGAGGAGGCTTCTACCTGCAGTTGATCACCTTTGCCGTCTTTACGCTCATCAGCCTTTTCTGGGTGCGTCCCTTTGCCCAGCGCTATCTGCACAAGGGCGAGGACAACCGCGTGAGTAATGCCGATGCGCTCTTAGGGCGACAGGGCAGGGTAGTGGAGACGGTGAAAGCCGACGGCTTTGGCCGCGTACAGATCGACGGCGACATCTGGAAAGCTGCCACTACCGAGTCTGCCGATATCCCTGAGGGCACCAATGTGCGTGTCGTAGGCCGCGAGAGCACCATTATCACCGTAGAGACATCAAACTGATTTATCAATAAACAATAACTATTATGGACATTATGACTTATGTACTGATTGCCATCATCATCTGTGTGGTGATCTTCGCCAAGATGGCACTTGTGATCATCCCTCAGTCGGAAACGAAAATCGTGGAGCGACTCGGTCGTTATTACGCTACCCTGAAGCCGGGTATCAACATCATTATTCCCTTCATCGACCGCGCCAAGTCGATAGTGGTACTGAATCATGGGCGCTATATGTATTCTACGACCATCGATCTGCGTGAACAGGTCTACGACTTCCCCAAGCAGAACGTGATCACCAAGGATAATGTGCAGACAGAGATCAATGCGCTGCTCTACTTCCAGATCGTAGATCCTTTCAAGGCTACCTATGAGATTAACAACCTGCCCAACGCCATCGAGAAACTGACACAGACCACCCTGCGTAATATCATCGGTGAGCTGGAACTCGACGAGACGCTGACCTCGCGCGATACGATTAATAAGAAGTTGAGTGCTGTGCTTGATGATGCGACAGATAAGTGGGGCGTCAAGGTGAACCGTGTTGAGCTGCAGGACATCACACCTCCCGACTCTGTGCTCACAGCGATGGAGAAGCAGATGCAGGCCGAGCGTAACAAACGTGCACAGATTCTGACTTCTGAGGGACAGAAGGCTGCAGAGATCCTGGCATCGGAAGGTGAGAAGACCGCCATCATCAATAAGGCTCAGGCAGCAAGGGACCAGGCTATCCTCGAAGCCGAAGGTGAGGCTCAGGCCCGTATCCGTAAGGCTGAGGCTGAGGCAAAGGCGATCGAACTCATCACTGAAGCTGTTGGCAAATCCACCAATCCTGCCAACTACCTGCTTGCACAGAAATACATTCAGATGATGCAGGAACTGGCAGAGGGCGACAAGACCAAGACGGTCTATCTGCCTTACGAGGCCACCAACCTCTTGGGTTCCATCGGTGGTATCAAGGATCTTTTCAAGGCCGAATGATAAAAAATGCAGCAAACGCTGCATTTTTTTATTTTTTATTTGTAACTTTGCGCCCGAATTAGATAAAGAGATATGGTACACAATATTTTCAAGGGCCTGGGTATAGCGCTGATTACCCCATTTCAGGAAGACGGCTCTGTAGATTACAAGGCTATCCTCCGCCTTCTTGAATATCAACTGGATAACGGTGCTGACTTCTTCTGTATTCTCGCCACCACAGGTGAGACGCCTACGCTTTCCGCAGAAGAGAAACAGAAAATCAAGGACCTGATTGTCGATAAGGTGCAGGGACGTGTACCTATCCTGATGGGTTGCGGCGGCTATAATACAGCAGCTGTCGTTGAGGAACTTAAGACTGGCGATTTCCGAGGTGTTGACGGCATCCTCAGCGTGTGCCCCTATTACAACAAGCCCTCACAGGAAGGTCTTTATCAGCATTTCAAGGCTATCGCTGCAGCCACGAAACTGCCCGTTGTGTTATATAATGTACCAGGACGTACGGGTGTCAACCTTCAGGCCGCCACAACGGTCCGTCTGGCTCGCGACTGTCAGAATATCGTCGCCATCAAGGAGGCCAGCGGCAATCTAGAGCAGGTCGATGAGATCATCAAGAACAAGCCCAACGACTTCGATGTGATCTCTGGCGACGATGCACTCACCTTCCCGATGATCTCCTGTGGTGCCGTTGGTGTGATCAGTGTGATCGGCAACGCGCTGCCCAAGGAGTTCTCCAAAATGATCCGTCTGCAGATGCGTGGCGAATACGAGCCTGCCCGTAAGATCCATCATAGCTTTACGGATCTCTTCTCGCTGCTCTTTGTCGATGGCAACCCTGCTGGCGTGAAAGCTATGCTCAGTGAGATGGGCTTCATCCAGAACGTGCTTCGTCTTCCTCTGGTTCCTATGCGCATAAAGAATATCCAGCGCATGTCTGAGATTCTGAAGGAACTGAAGATCTGAAGCCTTTATTGATGGAAACCAAAGTCATTCATGAGATTTCTCCTCTGATGGGAAAGGATGTGCTCTACATCGCCGACCGTCGGAAGAAAGAGTTTACCTATCCCATCCACAATCATAAGGTTTTTGAGTTGAACTTCGTGGAGCATGCTGCTGGTGTGCGCCGTATCGTCGGCGATTCCAACGAGGTGATCGGCGAGTACGACCTGGTGTTGATCACCAGTCCTGATCTTGAACACGTCTGGGAGCAGAACGATTGTCAGAGTGAGGAGATTCGTGAGGTGACCGTTCAGTTCGATATCGATTTCGGCGATAACAGCATCTTCGCCCGTAATCCTTTCAACTCGATGAAGAAGATGATGGTTGAGGCTCAGAAGGGGCTTTGTTTCCCGATGGATGCCATCATGAAGGTGTATCAGCAGATCGACACCCTGAGCAGCATCAAGGACGGCTTCTATGCCTTCATGCAGTTCATGACGATCCTCTACGAACTCTCGAAGTGCGAGGGGGCAAGACCTCTGGCTTCCAGCAGTTTCGCGAAGGTCGAGGTGTCGAGCGACAGCCGCAGGGTGCAGAAGGTGAAGAACTTCATCGACCAGAACTACCGCTATGAGATCCGTCTGCCTCAGTTGGCCGATATCGCAGGCATGAGTCCCTCGGCATTCAGCCGTTTCTTCAAGCTCCACACGGGTCGCAATCTCAGCGAGTATATCATTGACCTCCGTCTGGGCTATGCCAGCCGAATGCTCGTCGACAGCACGCACTCCATTGCCGAGATCAGTTTCAGTTGTGGTTTCAATAATCTCAGCAACTTCAACCGTATCTTCAAGAAGCGCAAGGGTTGTAGTCCCTCGGAGTTCCGAGAGAACTATCACAAGACCCGCGTGATCATCTGATTCCTTATTTTCTCAACTCGCGAAGTCGCGACTTGAAAGCCTTGCGGAGCTTACGGACAGCCTTGTCACGTATTTGGCGCACGCGCTCACGCTTCAGATCCATATCCTCAGCAATCTCAGCCATCGTCTCGCGCTCCTGGTCGATGCCGAAGAAGGCGTTCACCACTTTCGTCTCGCGCTTGTCGAGTACACCCAGTGCAAACTCCACAGCTGCCTCTGTCGTCTCGGAGTGAACACGTTCGTCGGCCAGCGGCGCATCCTGATTCACCAATACGGAGAGCAGACTCACGTTCGTGCGATGACCCAGGGGTGCATCGAGCGATTGGGGATAGCTCACCGCAGGAGCCGAACCTTCAGCAGTAGCTACAGACGACGATCCTACAAGTTCACGCTCGATAGCCTTCTCCATTGCCTGGCGCACGTAGACCACCGCATAGTTCACAAAGCGCACACCCTTCTTGGCGTCGAACTTCGTGGCGGCCTTCATCAGTCCGATGTTTCCCTCGCTGACGAGGTCTTCCATAGCAACACCCTTGCCCTTATACTGACAGGCGATGGAGACTACAAACTTCAGGTTCGCCTCTACGAGTTTCGACAGGGCACGTTGGTCGCCGCCAAGTATTTTCTCTGATAGTTCCCGCTCCTGTTCGTTGGTCAGCAATTCTTCTTTGCCAATCTCATCCAGGTATTTGTTCAATGCTGAATCTTCCATATTCGTAAACTTTTGCCAAAGATACGAATAATTTTCGAAAGTACCAAAAAAAGAGAGGAAATCTTTCGATTTTCTCTCTTTGGAGTGATTCCGGCGGGATTCAAACCCACAACCTTCTGATCCGTAGTCAGATGCTCTATTCAGTTGAGCTACGGAACCCCTTGGCTCCTCATTTCTGATTTGCGGGTGCAAAGGTACGCACTTTTTTCGAACTGACCAAATCTTTTGGCTACTTTTTTCTAAAAAAGATTACCAATCCTCATTCTCGTTGCCCACAATCCCGTTTTTCACGCCCTTTTCCACCTTGCCGATCATCGCATACTGACTATATGCGCAGCCATTTCGTGACAATTATGACAAATGACAGTCACGATCTGACTACGCAGGTGCTTTTCTAATTGGCCACGATTAACGCATCTTTTATATAATATTTTTATATTATATATAAAGATGAAGTCAGACGGGATTATTTTTGGAAACCTCTGTCCGGAATATGACGCTGTCATTTGTCATGTTTGTCATGCTGCCTAAGGAAAAATTGCTACCATTGGAGGAAAAAATTGCGGCATAGTATAGTAACAATTGCTGCCATTAATACCCCTTTTTTCGCATGACAGCCGCCCCCTCGACAGCCCACATCCGCAGCCACTTTTTCTTCATCCGACCACCACTTTCACTCCTCCGATGGCCTTTTCCCTCCATCCGCGGCCGTTTTCCCGATCGCCTTTCCTCCGCTGCTTTCCGCCCGCTTGTTCATGACATGACAATTATGACAAATGACAGCGTCATTCTGCGTGTAAACATAAAGAGACGGTTCTACTGTGTTAGTCGACCTGAACAAAGATCCCCGCTCAGATGTGTGAGCGGGGATCGTATGATGTTTACTTAATCAGATCGACGGAGCGCTTGAGGAAGCGGTCGAGGGCTTCGCCCTTTAGCATACCGTTCTGGAGCAGGGCCAGGTCGATGAGCTGGTGGACGATGGAGTTCTTGGCAGCGTAGTCGGCAATGACGGCTGTCTTCTTGTCCTTCTCGGCTTGTACGGCTTTCTCGGCTTCGGCCTTCTGGTCTTTCTCCTCCTGGGTGATCTCGTCGTACTTCTTCTTGTCCTGAGCCTGACGGATGGCAGCCAGACGGGCTTCCTGTCCCTTCAGCTCTGCATCGATGGGCTTGAGGGCCTCGGCAGTGGCGGCCTCGCTGTCATCGAGTACTTTCTTCACCAGCGGGTGGTCGGAGTTGAGCACGAGGTTGAAGGAGTCAGGCATCTGTCCGTAGAAGTTCATGCCGGGCTGGAACTTGCTCATCTCCTTCATACGGCGCATATACTCGTTCTGGGTGATGACCACAGGACGGGCCTCGGCGCCGAGGGCATCGACCTGAACCATGAACTCGGCCTTCTCGATCTTCGGCATCTGGGTGCGGAAGACGGCTGACAGATTGTCAGACTGCTCTTCGGAGAGATTGTTCTTCGGAGCGTCTTCCTTCTGGATGAGGCGCTCGATGATGTCGGCATCGACACGTGTGAAGCGGCTCTTCTCGAACTTCTGCTCCAGCGTCTGGATGGTAGGCACGTCGAGCTGTCCGTCGAGCAGCAGCACGCTGTAGCCCTTGTCCTGAGCGGCCTTGATGTAGGAATACTGTTCTTCCTTATCGGTGGCGTAGAGATAGACGAGCTGGTCGTCCTTGTCTTTTTGATTGGCCTCGATAAGCTTCTTGTACTCTTCGAAGGTGAAGAACTTGCCGTCTGTATCTTTCATCAGTGCGAATTCCTTGGCGCGATCGTAGAAGCCTTCCTCTGAGAGGATGCCGTAGTTGATGAAGAGCTTCAGGTCGTCCCACTTCTCCTCATACTCCTTGCGGTTCTCGCTGAAGATAGCCTTCAGACGGTCGGCTACCTTCTTGGTGATGTAGGTAGAGATCTTCTTCACCTCGCGGTCGCTCTGCAGATAGCTGCGGGATACGTTCAGAGGGATATCGGGCGAGTCGATGACACCATGCAGCAGGGTGAGGAACTCGGGTACGATGCCCTCTACCTGATCGGTCACGAAGACCTGGTTGCAGTAGAGCTGGATCTTGTTCTTCTGCAGTTCGATGTTCGACTTGATCTTGGGGAAGTAGAGGATACCCGTGAGGTTGAAGGGATAGTCGACGTTCAGGTGGATCCAGAACAGCGGCTCGTCGCTCATGGGGTAGAGTGTGCGGTAGAACGACTTGTAGTCCTCGTCTTTCAGCGTCGAGGGGGCCTTCGTCCACAGCGGCTCCACATTATTAATAATATTGTCCTCGTCTTTGTCGACCATCTTCTTCTCCTCGCTGCTCCACTCCTGTTTCTTACCGAAGGCCACGGGTACAGCCATGAACTTGCAGTACTTCTGGAGCAGACCCTCGAGCTTGTTCTTGTCGAGGAACTCCTTGCAATCGTCGTCGATGTAGAGGATGATGTCTGAACCGTGATCCTCGCGCTCGGCGTCGTCGATCTCGTAGGCGGGACTTCCGTCGCAGCTCCACTTCACAGCCTTCGCACCTTCCTTATATGACTTGGTGATGATCTCGACCTTCTTCGACACCATGAACGAAGAGTAGAAGCCGAGTCCGAAGTGGCCGATGATGTTGTTGGCATTGTCCTTGTACTTCTCGAGGAAGTCGGTAACGCCTGAGAAGGCAATCTGGTTGATGTACTTGTCGATCTCTTCCTCCGTCATTCCGATACCATGATCGCTGATGGTGATGGTGCCCTTGTCGGCATCGAAGTTCACGCGTACGGTCAGGTCGCCCAGCTCTTCCTTGTATTCACCCTGAGCGGCGAGAGTTTTCATCTTCTGTGTGGCATCGACGGCATTCGATACCATCTCGCGGAGGAAAATCTCATGATCACTATAGAGAAACTTTTTGATGACGGGGAATATGTTCTCGGTTGTAACCCCGATGTTACCTTTCTGCATAATTGATTCTGTTTTTATTTACCTTTTCCTCTCTGTGTGCAAAAAGCGTGCCAAAACAAAGGCTCCCGACTCAGAGAGCCGGGAGCCAGTGGAATTATAGGGTAGGGGGAGATTACTCGCCCTTCTCCATCTTAGCCTTCAGTTCAGCTAGAGCGTCGATGTCGCCGAGGGTTGTGCTGGCGGCAACGTTCTCGATCTTCGGAGCCTCTTCCTTCTTGGCGCGGGTAGCCTTCTTGGCAGCTGCGGCAGCCTTCTTCTCCTCACGGGCGGGATCCTCGAAGGTGCGGCTGTGAGAGAGGATGATGCGCTTAGAGTCCTTGTTGAACTCAATCACCTTGAACGGCAGAGTCTCGCCGAGTACGGCCTGAGAACCGTCTTCCTTCACCAGGTGCTTCGGAGTAGCGAAGCCCTCAACGTTCTCCTCGAGCTGTACGACAGCACCCTTCTCGAGCAGTTCGCTGATCTTACCCTCGTGGATAGAACCGACGGTGTACTTCTGCTCGAAGACATCCCAAGGATTGTCCTCCAGCTGCTTGTGGCCGAGGCTGAGACGACGGTTCTCCTTGTCGATGTCGAGCACGACAACGTCGATCTGTGCACCAACCTGAGTGAACTCTGAAGGATGCTTTACCTTCTTGGTCCAAGAGAGGTCGCTGATGTGGATCAGACCGTCAACACCTTCCTCCAGCTCTACAAACACACCGAAGTTGGTGAAGTTGCGAACCTTGGCGTTGTGCTTGCTGCCAACAGGATACTTGGTCTCGATAGCCTCCCAGGGATCCTCGCGGAGCTGCTTGATGCCGAGTGACATCTTGCGCTCGTCGCGGTCGAGGGTCAGGATAACTGCCTCTACATCCTCGCCAACCTTCAGAAACTCCTGAGCTGAACGCAGGTGCTGGCTCCAGGACATCTCTGATACATGGATCAGACCCTCAACACCGGGCTGGATCTCTACGAATGCACCGTAGTCGGCAATCACGACTACCTTACCCTTCACGTGGTCGCCCACCTTGAGGTCAGCATCCAGAGCATCCCAAGGATGCGGAGTGAGCTGCTTCAGACCGAGGGCGATGCGGCGCTTCTCGTCGTCGAAGTCGAGAATAACGACGTTGATCTTCTGGTCGAGCTCAACCACCTTGTGGGGATCGTCAACACGGCCCCAAGACAGGTCTGTGATGTGGATCAGTCCGTCAACACCACCGAGGTCTACGAATACGCCGTAGCTGGTGATATTCTTAACGGTACCCTCAAGGATCTGACCCTTCTCGAGCTTACCGATGATCTCCTTCTTCTGGGCCTCGAGCTCCTGCTCAATGAGAGCCTTGTGAGAAACAACGACATTGCGGAACTCCTGGTTGATCTTGACAACCTTGAACTCCATTGTCTTGCCTACGAACTGATCGTAGTCGCGTATGGGGTGAACGTCGATCTGCGATCCGGGGAGGAAGGCCTCGATACCGAATACGTCGACAATCATACCGCCCTTCGTGCGGCACTTGATGAAGCCCTGGATGATAGCATCCTGCTCGAGAGCCTCGTTGACCTGATCCCAAGACTTAGACATGCGAGCCTTCTTGTGAGAGAGGATCAGCTGACCTTTCTTGTCCTCTGCGCTCTCTACATAGACCTCTACCTTGTCGCCGATCTTCAGGTCGGGGTTGTAGCGGAATTCTGAAGCGGGGATGATACCGTCGCTCTTGTAGCCGATGTTAACCACTACCTCCTTCTTGTCAACGGAGATAACGGTACCCTCTACCACCTGGTGGTCAGCTACCTTGTTCAGGGTTTCGTCGTACGCCTTGTCAAGTTCCTCACGGCTGACACCAGCGGGCGTGCCATTCTCAAACTCTTCCCAGTTGAAATCGTCGAGCGGCTTTACGTTCTTTGTTAAATCTGACATAATATAAAATACTTGTTGCCCCTCGTTTGTTGTCGGGGCGGGGTCTGAACAGACGTTTACCAGACCATCTTTAAAGGGTTAATATTGGATAGGAGCAAGCGCCTGTTCCGGCTCCTATTTCCCCCTACGGGGGACAAAGCGGCTGCAAAGGTACTCATTTTCTTCGAACTACAGGGCTTTTGGAACGTCAGGAATCGGTTGTTTTATGTTTTTTTAACCAAGAAAAGAGGGCCAACCCTTTCGGATTGGCCCTTCCGTCTAAAAAAGTCTTGTGTTCGTGTTCTGTTATAACGTATATTATTCGTCTTATACGATACCCTGAGCCATCATGGCGTTGGCAACCTTCATGAAGCCGGCTACGTTAGCACCCTTCACATAGTTGATGTAGCCATCAGCCTGTGTACCGTACTTCACGCAGTTCTCGTGAATGTCGTTCATGATGCGCTTCAGATAGTC
>Ga0310695_10013131_pt1 | contig 11453 bp, 7 predicted proteins | sample RumenRJG_04DNA_FD_203882 | JGI IMG/M metagenome (GOLD analysis project Ga0310695, IMG submission 203882) | Bovine rumen microbial communities from Lethbridge, Alberta, Canada - RJG_04 (v2) (version 2) | ecosystem: Host-associated > Mammals > Digestive system > Stomach > Rumen | place: Canada... | reverse complement strand
TGACATCGTGAACAAGGAATTCTAGCAGACACAACAAGAAATTCTGGCAGACACTATGAGGCAAAAGCGATACGAGCATTCGGCCTACTGGTATGCGTACCACAACGGATGGACATACAGCGAGGCGAAGACCTACACTGGCAAGTATCTCGACATGCACACGTACCGTCCGCGGTGCAGTCCGCGCACAACGGAACGGCTGGACGAGGCGTGCCGCGGCAAAGAGTGGTTCGCGTGGCGCGACACAACAAAACGCCTCGACTCGAAGTTCAACCCCCTTCTCCTCTGTGCCTGCGCGATGGTCGACATAGGCGTCGCCGTGCGCGACACCGTGTCGAAGTTCACCAACCCAACGAAGCGGGCGGCGCTAAAGCAAAAGCTCATGCGCGACCTTCGCGTTCTGCGCCGCCCCTTCTACTACGCCCGCGAGACGGAGCGAAGGCGCGAGCTTGCCGCCGCGCGGCGGAAGGTCGCGAGACGGACGACGTCCGCACCGATGCCGACGCCGGAGGAGATACTCGCGGCGTGGAACGCGCGCAAAGAATCGCGTGAGGCAATGATCCGCCTCGGTGGAATGCTCCAGGACCTCGAGTGCTATGTGGACAACAGCCTGCGATTCGACGAATTCGGCAACGTGTCCGGCCGCAACGGCGGCATAAAGGAATGGCTGCACGAGCGGCTACCTGAGCTCCATCCGAAGTACAAGACTCTGATGCGATATAAGGCAATGGCGATGCGTCTCAGGCAGGCGACGGACACCAAAGACCCGAAGCCTACGTCTGCGCTTCTCGACGAGACGCCACGCCATGACATAGTCGCGACAATTCTTGCCGAATCCAAGCCGGTGTTCTCGCAAATCTTCGCAACGCTGGAACACATGCTCTCGCCCAAGACGGTGTTTCTCAACGAGGACAAGCCACAATCACAAATCACAAAACAAAAACTCCGAAAACCGAAGGCGCCAGTGGCAAAATCTACTTGTTTGTCTCACGCAAAGGACGCTAAGTTCGCAAAGCAACTCTGGAAACGAAACTTCGCGTGTTTCACGAACTTAGCGTGAGATATATTCGGGGTTTTGCAATTACCTCTGTAGGAGAGAATACATTCCTATAGGCCTGTCCGCATGATTGGCGCCTATAGACCAGACATTCAACATAGGCAAGCATCTGCGGAGATGACTTTGCCGTTGGTCCAAGTCAGTCCACGCCGAACCTCTCTGCCATATCACGACCAACGGCATCCCAGCGCCAGCCATGAGAGAGCGGATTCGACTCGTCATCGACATTGTCCACAAACGCCGTAACCGTCGCGCGATTGGCAATCGCACCGGAATCTACATGCAACGCCGTGGCACGCTCCGAAAGCCACTCAACCGCATCATCGGCGGCATCCAGGACTTCCGGGATGTAATGAACGCGAGGGTCTTCCGGCCATTGCTCCTCTTCCGTCCCAAGCGCTGCGGCGATCGCCTCGTCGTAGTGTAGACGAAGCTGCCGCGCCCGTCCATCGCCAAGCCTGTGAACAAGCCTGCCGACCTTGCCCAGATTGGACATCTCCACAAGCGATTCGTCCGTACCCAACCACAGGCGCGGCAGGTTCCATTCCCTCGCGAGGGCCTCCCTGACCGCCGCAACAGAGCGCAACACGGCGAAACCGCGCCGGTCCAGCCGCGCATGTCGCAGCTTGACCCTACGCCACATTTCCTCTGGGGGGCATTCTTCGTAGAGAGACGCTTCGTTGTAGCACGCCATCTCCTCTTCAAGCCAGGCGCGCGTGCCAAATGAATCCGCGCGCCGGAGGAGTTCGTCGCGCAGCGCCGCGAGATGCCGGACGTCGTCGAGCGCATAGCGTATCTGCGCGTCGGAAAGCGGGCGGCAGGTCCAATCGGAACATGTCTCCGTCTTTGGCAGACCAATGTCCAGAGCCTCGAAAAGAAGCTGTTGAAGACCTATCCCGGAACGGAAGCCGGCGAACGCGGCGGCGAGCTGCGTATCAAAGACAGAGAGCGGATTCGCTCCCGTAAACCGCCGGAGCAGCGTGAGGTCCTGCCGGGCGTCGCCAGCTGCACAATGCCGAGATTTGGGTAATACGTCTGCCGGGAAACGAATTCGGTATCCAGCGAAAGATATCCCCCCGCACGAGCAGCGTCACATGCGGAACTCAATTCCGCGGTTGTTGTTATCAAGTCACCCATGGTTCCTGTCTAGATGGCAAACGTTTCAAGGACGGGACGATTCTGGACTGGAGACGGGCACAGGCAGTTCGGCGACGACAAGCGCCCAGTCCGCCGCATCGGGCTTTGGAGGAAGCTCTAGGTTGCCGCGTTCGTCCGATACGAATTTGCCGGACTCATCCTTCCACTCGCCCGTGCGCGTATTGAACCAGCGCACGGAGTGGGAACGACCAGACGCAAGTCCGTGGACCGTTCCCGTACGGCGATCCTTGCCGTAGAAGTAGAACACGACGCGGTTGGGATTTGCGAGCGTGGCGAACACGTAGGCGATGCCCTTCGCAGGCGCCTTCGCCGTGCCTTCGCGAGGAGTGAAGCGCACAGCGTCGCCAAAGCCCGGTTTGAGGTTCCACCAGTCGAAGGATGTGAAGAACTTCTTCAGGTGCGCCATCTGCAAGGCGCTGGGGAACTCCACGGACTTGCACCAGGGAACCTGCTTGTCCGCAGGCGTAATCGTGTCCACGCCATCGCGGCTCGTCGACTTGACGTCGTACGTGCTGAGGTAGAGCCAGATGTCGATTGCGCCGTAGCCGTAGCCGAACATTCCGCTGAGGAACGAGATGTAACCCTGCGCACGCGCGCCAAAGTCCTTCGTCCAAAGATAGCAATAGCGCCCCTCGTAGTTTATTGCCGGGCGCGGATCGGCCCAGTAGTCGCGCGCAGGCTCGCAGTTGGGCGACGCGGTGAGCGAAGGCGACCACTGCACGCCCCACCACGTATGGCCAGTGCGCGCGGCGACTGACGAGTCCGCGAACACGGAGCGCCCGCCGAACCTTTTCTGCCCAGGCGACGTGCCGCGTCCGGTCACGGTCGTGTGGTGGGTGTTTTCCTGATGCGCCGTGAGCGGATGGTTGTAGGCGTCAGCGCGGTGGAGGCATTCCGCCACGGCCAACCACGGATTGTTCGTGGCGCAGTAGAAATTGTGACCACTGCCGCGGTCGTAGTAGAAGTCGTTGTCCACCTCCTGCGCAAGAGTCCACATCACCGGATACGCGCCGAAGCGCGCCACCCAATAGCGCGCGAGGCGGTCAATCGCGGCGAGATCGCCGGCGAGCTTCTTGTTCATCGACGCGGCGAAGAAGAACTCGGCGTTCGCATGTACCAAGCCCTTGTTGGCGAGGTGCTGGTAGTAGCGGTCGGCGAGCTGGAAGCCGGGGATGTCGGAGGCGTCCACCTTGCCGTCCGTGACGTCGAACTTCGCGCCGATGGGCTCGGTCTGGTACACCGTGAAGCCCTGATCCGCGCGGCGGTCGGCGATGTACTTGAAGTGGGACGTCGCGCCGGTCGCGCCAGCGTGCGGACCTGGCTCGTCGATCTCCTCCTTGTAGAGGCCCCAGTGCGTGTCGCCGAGATAGAAGAACGGCGTGCCGTCCGCGTATGTGAAATGCTTCGCACCCTTCGCGGCCTTCACGAATCCGCGCCTGTAGATCTCGAGGTAGCCCGCGTATGGCTTTACCTCAAGCGAACCGATCTTTCCGTCGAGCGCGGCATCGCCGCGGCATGTGGTGGACCAGAACCAGATGCCTGGCTTCGTGGGCGCGAAGCGAACGCGGAAGGTCTTGCCGCCGTCCCAGAAGCCGGGGCGCGAAATCTTCTCGCCCGACTCGTGCGTGAACAACACATCAAACACGACGTCGTCCGCGCCCGTCCTGTCGTAGTCCGCGCCTGCCTCGAAAGAAAGCTCCGAAGCGCGCCACGTCTCGGCAGGCGGATCGAACACCTCGTGAGGGGAAGAGATTCTACGCCAGCCGTCGACGCCGTCCAGTCCGCATATTGCGAGCATCCACATCTTCCCATCGGGACGATACGATTCGCCGGGCGCGAGGACGAGTTTTTCCTCCGGCGAAAACCTCGCGTCCGGGTGCTGGCTGCGCCCACCGTCCATGATGTGGTACTGGAAGAGCGAGGCGAGCGGCGCGAACGACACGCCGCCGTAGTACGCCCCGTCCGACTTCCTGAACCAGGCGTCGCGCATCGGCGCCTTCCAGAGGTTGGGCACGCGCTTCATCTTCATCGCGAGCTTGTCCGCGAAGTACGGCGCATACTCCCTGAAGTAGAATGCCTCGACGTCGATCGGCGCACTGCCGATGTTCTTCGCATCCACAAGCTCGCAGAGGAAAAACGGACCATACGGACACGGCGTGATCGCGTACTTCAGCGAAAACTTGCCGCCGTTCGCGCAATCACCATCAGCCGTCACGAAAAGCGTCCCCCCTTTCTCGGAAGGCTTCCACTCCACTTCAGTCACGCGCGTCGCGTCGTGCCACCTCAAATTTCCGTCGATGCGATCGTTCAACATACCCGTGTAGCTGCCGAGTTCGACTCCATTGAGCGAGACACTGTCGAACATGTACCTGCCGCCGATCTTGCCGCGCAGGACGAGCCTCTCGCCGTTGGAAAGTTCGTAGGCATCGCCGTCGCGGCGGAACGCGGCCCTTGCTGATCCCGTGGCGGGGAAACGTGCAAGAAACTCGCTTGCCGTCATGCCGTCCTTCTTCTTCGGCGCAGGCCGTTCGGCAGGCATCGCAATCTTCGCGCCGGCGGCAACCTCCTTGTGGAGCCGCATGAACATCTTCGTGATTTCGGGATATGCGTCGCCGTTTTCGTTGATGAGCCCGTAGTTGGAGTCCTCCGGGAACGCGTCGCTGATTCCCGCGGCAGGCTCGTCAACCCACATGAAGTAGTCGTAGCCGACCAGGAACGGCAGCGACAGCATCGTCCGCGCAAAGAGTTCCGTCGCATGCGTGCGTTCGCGCTGGGTGCGGAAACGCTGTCCAGCGCCGCCGGTGCAGGGAAGCCCCGAATCAAGCGCGGGGAAGCTCCACTCCGTGACGAGCATCGGCTTCTTGACGTATCCGTACTGGCGCGTGAACGCATCCGCCACGCGCTCGGCCTTGGCCGATCTGCTCATAAGCACTACGTCCCGGTCGATGTCCGCCCACGGATAGACGTTGAACGTCACGAGGTCGCAGTACTTGCCGGAGATCTCCCAGACAACGGGATGCGCGCCGCCGAGTCCGGCGAAACGCGCGCCCATCACGATGTGGTTCGGGTCGTGGCGGCGGATCGCCTCGCTCGACACGCGGAAGTAGATGTCCGCCGCGAGCTTCAGGAACGCGAGCTTGTCGTCGGCGGATGGCGCGCCCTTCACGCCGCGCTCTGCGAGGAACTTCCGCTGGGCGATCTTCGCGCTGTGCGTGTCAGGAAGTCTCGCCACGGCGTCGAAGAGTCCGGTGTCGCGGCGTCCGCGCCCCCACCACGCGAGCTCGTTGTCGATGAAGTATCCGAAGAGCCACGGGTCGTCGCGGTGCGGGGCACAGCCGACGCGGGCCTTCCAGTCGGCCCAGTCCGCGAACTGCGGATGGAACACGTTCGGGAACGCGGAACATGGACGGTGCTCGTTCGGGCAGATGTAGAGGTCGGGGCGATTCGGATTCCAGCACATCCCGTCGCCGATGGAGAGGAACACGGTGTGGACGAGCCCGCGGTGCTTGAGGTCAGGGTCGCATCCCGCTCCGAGAAGATTGAAGCCCCACCTCTTCAGGCGGGCGAGGGTGTCTACCTCCCAGTCGGCCTTGTTAGGGAACTTCCGTTTGTTCAGCTCCTGGTACACGCTGCGCTTCGTGCGCTGGCTGTAGTGCCCACGATACGTCACGTGGTCGATGCCGAGCAGCACCATTCCCCTCCCGAGAGGATCGATTACGCGCCAGCGTCCATCCTTCTCCACCACGCGGAAGAATCCCGTCGCCTTGTCCTTGACGTCCGCTAGGAAGCTGTCGCTCGCGTATGCGGGGACATCTCGCCTCTCCTTAACGAAAGAGGCGTTCTTGAAGTTTGGCTTGATGAACGAGCCGCGGAACGAACCGGTGGAATGAAATGCCGGCCGCCCGCGCGCGACCGCCTTTAAGGCAGGGAGCTCGTATGCACATGAGAATAGGAGCTCTCCCGCTGAGTTCTTGATCTCGCCGGAAATAACGTGCGCCGCGCGATCGAGCCGGAGGGAGACGTCGTAAGTTTCACCGTACTTCCACGTGCCCTTGTGTACGTGCCGCAGACACTTGAGCTTGTCAATGCCCTGCGAAAGCCAGACGCCGTTGCGCATTTCGCATAGTTCGAAGGTGTGGCGCTCTGGGCCCTCCTCCGGCGGAGAGCGCACGAGCGCGACGTGCCAGAAGTTACGGTCGTCGTCGTGAATCGCCACGCCGAGAGTGGCCCATCCGTTCGTACCCGCGCCCTCGGGGCGCACCTCCGCCTCGACGCGGACGTCCTCCGCGAGCGACACATCCGCCACCGCGAAGGGCGAAGTACCGTCGGTCTTCAGCGTACGAGAATCAGCGTCATGCGTCCACGACAGCGGATTCGCAACCCATTCAGCGGACATCGCGTGAAGAGCGCACGCCGCCACGGCAAAAAAGATTTGCGGTTTCATTTTGTAGAAAAGGTAGTTGTAAGGGTTCCCTCAAGGATAGGCTTCTCAAAGGAGAACGCCAGGCGGCGGGGAGACGGCTTGCCTGGGTTCTCCACCTCCTCCATGTTGAACGCGACGGGCGCGGAGGAGGAGACGTCAAGCGACATGGTGCGGTATCCGGCAGGCTTCTTGAACACAAAGCGCAAGGCGTCGGGGCGCTTCTCGTAGTCGCGGTACGTCACGACTGGGACCTCGAAGGCCGTTGGCTCGGTGAATGCGACTTTGTCCGTGATCGTCACTGTCCGCTTGTCGCGGTTGAACGTCATCGTGCGTACGAGCGACTTCAGCGCTGGCACGTCGTAGGCCGCTGTGTAGTCGAGCACAATCTTGTCCTGGACGTCCGTGAATTCCGTCTTGAGCACCTTCGCGGCGGCCTTGCGTCCGCCCTTCTGGAGCCTGCCGCCCACGACTGGCACGGGATGCCCGTAGGAGTTGAGCACCTTGGAGACGTAGCGGTCTTTGGAGAAGGTACGCCGCGTGTAGACCTCGCCGCCGGGGTCGCCGCACATCTCCACGCCGTCTATCATGACGGTATACGAACCGACGTCGTTGTGGTTGTGGAGCTCAGCGTTGTGTCCGCCCTTGATAGCGACGCTCATTTGAAGGCCCTTCTCGCGCTTCTGCGCATACCGGGAGATGAGCACTTGGGCGTCTGGGAACCAGGTACGGGCGGGAAGGACGTCCATCGTCGGGGCGCAAGGCGGCGGTTCCTGTCCGAACGCCCGAAGGGAGAATTGCGCCGTGCCGAATCCGAAAACGGGCGACTTGAGCGCGGCTGTCGAGACGAGGTCAGGCCATATCTGCCGGCCGAGCGCGAGCAGCACGGGCGAGGGGTTGCCGCCGCCGTCGGCGAAGTGAGGCGATCTGCCATTCTGGAGCTGGAAACCGTAGGCGTACTCCATAACGGTCTTCGTCTTTGGGTTGGCGAAGAGGTCAACCTTGCCGCCCGTCGCGGCGCGCAAAGAGAGCCCCATCTCCAAGTGGTGACCATAGCCATAGTTCCAGTATCCCATTCCCTCGGAGCAGTATCCGTCGTTGTTGTATCCGGCGAGGGCGTACGGGACGCTCCCCTCGGCGTGGAGGACGAACTCGGCGCGCAGGCGGCGGTCCGGGACGATTGCGAGCGCCGCGCGCACCACGCAGCAGTTGCAGACGCTGTTCCAGTTGTTGCCGCCGTGGAACCACCAGTGTTCGCGGCGCGTGTGCTCGCCCCGCGCGTGGGCAAGGTGGGGCTGGAAGGTGCGGCGGTCGATTTCGGAAAACACCTTCGCGCGCGTCTCGGCGGGGATTGCGTCGCCGAGCCACGAGAGGCAGAACGCGAGGTCGCGAGAAAGCGCAGCGCTGCAGAGGTCGACGTGTGGATCGCCGTTGAAGCAGGTGAGCTTGCCGTCGTGCGCGGGGAGAGTCCAGCTCTTCATCGCGCAGAAGGCGTCCATGTACTCGACGATCTTCGGGATGAAGCGTCCCTTGCGCTCAAGGCACTCGCCCACGTAGAGCCAGACAAAGTTCGACTGCCGGCTAAAGAAGCACTTCTGGTAGTTGGAACGGTTCCCGTTCTTCGAGAACTCAAGGTAGAGGTCGTCCGGCGTATCCGGCACCGGCTCGCCGCTGATTCTCTCCGCGTTCTGGATCGCGGTCTTGCCCTCCTTCGTCGCGGCGAGAGGCTCCCACTTGGATCGGTCGGAGGCAGGTGCGCCGTCCGCGCGCGGCGTCTCTGGGAGGACGGCGGCGATCTCTGCGAGCCGCGCCGCGTCAAGCTGAGCGGCGGCCATTGCCGCGCAGGATGCAGCTGACAACGCAAGCGCGGCGAAAAAGGTTCTGTTGCTTTTCATCTTTGTCTTCCTTTCCTAATTAAAGCAGATCCTCGATAGCCCTGCCGCGCCTACCCTCTTCGTAGATGCGGCGAACGTCCTCGTGCGAAAGCGAACGCGTCCAGAGCGCGAAGTCGTCTACGTCGCCACTGAGCGACACTTTGCACTTTCCGGTGCCGTCCTGTCCAATCCAGAACGGTAGGCCGGTCCTGAGGGAGATCGCGGTGGCGTCCTCGGCGATCCAGTAGAGGCGACCGTCGCGTCCGCCCTGGTAAATGCGCAGCACGCCGTCCTTTCCGCGCGTGACGGCGTAGAAGCACCACTCGCCGTAGTCGATGTCGAAGGTCCCCATGTCCAGGCGCTGCGGCTTGCCGGAGAGCGCGCAGTTGAAGCATACGCCATTCTTGTCCACGCCGTCGGTCTTGCGCGCGCCGATCAGCACGAGGCCGGGATTCTTGCCGCTTTCCCAGTCCTTGTTCGCGACAATCGGCGCCTGTGGCTGCTGGCTGTCGTCGAGGCGCAGCCAGAGCGTGAACGCAAAGTCGGCGCCGTTCTCGAACTTGAGGGACTCGCTGCCGTCGAGCGACACGCCGCAGGCGCCTTCGGCATCCGCCGCGATGCGGAGGCATCCGCCGAACGCGCCGCTTACGACGCCGGACCTAGTCGCTCCGTGCGCCACTGGCGAGGGGGCGCCTGCGACGGCGTTGCACGGATTGGCGCCGTCGAACGTCATGTACGCGGCGAGACCGTCTATCAGCGGACGCGCAACATCCGCCGCGACGGTGGACGGCGCCTTGCCGTCGAGTTTCATGTCCGACACGTCGATGTCGAAGTGCGCAAGGGCCATCGGCGCGAGGTCGTAGTTGCGCGGAGTGCCGGCGATGCGCCCCTGCGGGACGTTCCGCCCGGCGACGACGACGGGGATTGTCGTCGCCTGTCCGCCCCAGATGCCATGCTTCCTGCCGTATCCGCCGTGGTCGCTCGTCACCATCACAAGCCAGTCCTCGTTCGCGAAATCCGGGCGCGAGGCGATGGCGGCGAGCGTGTCGCCGATGATGCGGTCCGCGAGCCGCATGTCATGGACATACTCCCAGCCATAGGGGTAGAAGCCGCTGCGGTGCCCGCCCCAGTCGCCGATGTCGATGAAGTACAGGACGGAGTCTGGGGCGTCGGGGCGCGCCATGAGGTCTGGGATGGTCCTAGCGTTCCTCTCGTAGGAGCCACCGACGGGCCAGTTGTTGGTGACGACGGTAGTGAGCGGCAGGTTCACGACGCCTGGATGGGGCGAGAGCTTTACATCGCCGGTCCATGAATAAGTGTAGAGCGCCTTCGTGCCGGGCCGTGCGTCGACGAGGCGCGCCAGCCAGCTGGGCCACTCGGCGAAGTTGCCCTTCGGAGTGTCGCCGTTCTTGAATATGCCGGTCTTCGCCGCGGTGACGCCGGTCGCGATCGCCGCGTGGTTCGCGGCGCTGGAGGGGCGCGCGTCGTAGAGCGTGTGGCCGGTAATGGAGCTGAAGCCCCTGTACCCCTTCTGCCACCTGCCGTCGCGAAGTCGCAGCAGATTCGTCATCGGAGCATTCTCCATGACGTCGGCCCTCATGCCGTCGACCATTATCATCAGCGCCTTGGGCTTCATCTGCCCGGCGCACGCGCATACGGCAACCGCCGCCATCGCGGCGCAAGCCACGGATTTCCTCATTTCACCATTCTCCTTTCATCTTTGCCTACATCATCTTCCCTTCCATCGGCACGCCTCACACGCGGCCATCCATGCCTGTCCCAGACGAGCTCCGAGACGAACAACGGACGCGCCGACGGGTTTTCCCCGGCGACGTGGCAATGGTACGGGATGTAGTCGCGGCCGCCTATCGTGGCGATTTCGCCGTTGTGTCCGGGGCCGAAGAACGCATCGCCCTCGCGGGACTCGAGCACCGTGGTGGCGAAGCCATCCGTCATCCGCCGTCCAGCGCGGTCGAGGAACGGGCCGTCGAGCGTGCGTGCGCGGCCGACGACAATCGCGTAAGTGTGGTTCCAGTAGCATCCCCTGGAGGCGAAGAGGTACCACCATCCGTTCCGCCGGTGGAGGTACGCGCCCTCGAAGACCTTCTGCCTGCACGGATCGAGCGCGGCGTCGGCCTTGAGCCCGGCGACGTGCTCGTACTTCGCGCCGGGCGCGACGGACCTGCCGTCGGCGGAGAGACGGACGCGGTGCATCCTCCCGACGGAGCCGAAGAACAGCCAGAGCGTTCCGTCGCGGTCGTCTCGCACGACCTCCGGGTCAATGGTGTCGTGTATTCCGGTCTCGCGGCTGCAGGTGACGATGCGCCCGCCGGTGAACGGGCCCTCAGGGCCCCTGGAGGAATAGACGGCGATCACGCCGTCCTCGGCGCTGTTGTTCAAGGACACGTAGAGCAGATACTCGTCGCCGAGGCGGAAGACGTCTGGCGCCCAGATGTTCCTCCACTTCGTTCGGATGCGCCGGAGCTCGGCGCCGGAGAACAGGGACTTGCCTGAATCCTCCCAGTGGAAGAAGTCACGGCTCCTGAGGATCCGCCGCGACGTCGACGCGGCGCGCCACGTGCCGTCAGGCGCGCGCCACGTAGTTGGGTCGGCGAAGGACCGGGCCCAGACGGGGTTCGCGGGCGGCTTCGTCCGCGCCACGCCGGCGCGCACGGCCTCTGCGGCCGCCATGCACGACAGCGCCGCCACAGCCATCATCAGCGGCTTTATATGATTCACTTCGAACATCACAGGTTAATTATACCACAACGGAGCGTCGTTGTCTCGCCTTCCGTGTACCTTGCATCTTCACAAGAACGCGTACGCACAGGCAGCACGCCACGCCTGGGCGCATCTGCGTAATTCACCATAATCCATTCCCCGCCTGGGCGTGGCATTTTTGGGATGCGCGGCTACTTTGAACGCGCGGACGCCTTGACTCTCT
>Ga0310695_10013129_pt1 | contig 11455 bp, 10 predicted proteins | sample RumenRJG_04DNA_FD_203882 | JGI IMG/M metagenome (GOLD analysis project Ga0310695, IMG submission 203882) | Bovine rumen microbial communities from Lethbridge, Alberta, Canada - RJG_04 (v2) (version 2) | ecosystem: Host-associated > Mammals > Digestive system > Stomach > Rumen | place: Canada... | reverse complement strand
GCTTAGAGCTTGGAGCTTAGAGCTAGAAGCCACTAACCGCTGAGACGCAGTAAAAAGGAGAAACGAGAAAGCGAGAAAGCTTAGAGCTTGAAGTTTAGAGCTTAGAGCTAGAAGCCTAGAAAATCTAGAAATCTAGAAATCTAGAAACCTAGAAACCTAGAAAATCTAGAAACCCTAGAAGATCTAGAAAGCTCGAAGCTCGAAGCTCAAAGCTAAAAAACCTAGAAAGCTCAAAGCTCAAAGCTAAAAGCTAAAAAAACCGATGAAATTCATCTCAACCAGAAAAGGCATCGAGGCGACCGGCCCTGAGACCGTGTTCCAGGGTCTCGCCCCAGACGGCGGGCTGTATGTCCCCGCCGGGCCATTGTGCAATAGCGGAATTGCGGAATTGAACGAGGCGGATTCGTCGCAAGCCAATTCCTCAATGGTAAATGGCTGTTCCCATAATTCCACAATTCCACAATCTCCATTGCTTGCGCAGGCTGAATCGTTTGTGCTAGGTAGGCTCTTCGACGACTTCCCTGAGGAGGTTCGCGCTCAGGCGGTCGACCGTCTGCTGTCGCGTTTCCCCGCGGGCGACCCGATCCCCCTCGTCGACGCCGACGGCTTCAAGATCCTCGAGCTTTTCCACGGGAAGACAGGCGCCTTCAAGGACGTCGCGCTCTCGATGCTTCCCGTCTTCATGCGCCATGCGGCCAACGGACGCCGCACGCTCGTTCTGACCGCGACGAGCGGCGACACCGGCTCCGCGGCGATGCAGGGCTTCGCGGGCGTCGACGGCACCGAGGTCGTGGTGTTCTTCCCAGACGTCGGCACGTCGCGCATACAGCGGCTCCAGATGACGACGCCGTCCGACGCAAACGTCCACGCCGTCGCGATCCGCGGCAACTTCGACGACGCCCAGGCGGCGGTGAAGCGCATCTTCGCCGACGCCTCGATCAACGCGCAGGCCGCGGCCGCCGGCGTCAACCTCTCGAGCGCCAACTCAATCAACACCGGGCGCCTCGTTCCGCAGATTGCGTACTACCTCCTCGCCGGGGCGAGATTGAAATTATGTAATTGTGGAATTGAGCAATTGTGTAATAGCGGAATTGCGGAATTGAAAGAATCAGATTCGTCGCAAGCAAATTCCGAAATGAAAAATGGCTGTTTCCATAATTCCACAATTCCACAATGCTGCTTCGACGTTGTCGTGCCGTCCGGGAACTTCGGCAACATACTCGCGGCGTACTACGCGAAGCTCATGGGCGCGCCGATCGGCAGGTTCGTCGTCGCATCCAACGTGAACGACGTGCTGGCGAGGTTCGTGAAGACTGGCGTCTACGACCCTGGCGACAGGTTCACCGTCACCAACTCGCCGTCGATGGACATCCGCAAGTCGTCGAACGTGGAGCGCCTCCTGTGGCTCCTTTCCGGCGGGCTCGACGGAGACGTGGAGCGCGCGTGCGCGGAGACGGCGCGCATGATGCGCGACCTTGTGGAGAAGGGTTCGTACGAGCTTTCCGCGGGCGCGAAAGAGCGGCTCTTCGCCGACTTCGAGGGAGGCGTTGCGACGCCCGAGGAGACAGAGTCGGAGATGCGCCGCATGCGCGACGCGGCGGGCTACCTGCTCGATCCCCACACCGCCGTCGCGACGTTCGTCGCGCGCCGGCTCGGGTATCCGAAGCTCGCGCCCTGCGTCGTCGCCGCGACCGCGACGCCGTACAAGTTCCCGGAGACGTGCCGCAGGGCGTTCGGCGCGGACGCGCTCGACGACCCGCCGCCGTCGTTCCGCGACCTGGAGACGCTGCCCGTCGCGCAGACGCGCGTCTGCGACGTGGCGGAAATCGACAAGGAGGTCCTGAGGCTTTTATGAAAACGGCGAAGGTAAACGGTGTGGCCATAACCGCGGAGGCGGTGCAGTTCGAGCTTGAGCGCCTCGTAAAGTTCTACTATGCGCACGGCTTCAAGGAGGACGAGATACGCAAGTGCCTCCCGGAGCTGCAGGAGAAGGCGCTGGAGCAGGCGATAGGCGCGAAGCTCCTCCTCGACCGCGCGTCGTCGCTTGAGATGACGGCGAGCGCGGAGGAGATCGACGAGGAGGTCCGCAAGGTCGTCGAGCAGCTCGGCGGCGCGGAAGGCTACGAGAAGGCGCTTGCCGCGCAGGGCCTCTCCGAGGCCGCGCTGCGCAAGGAGCTTGAGAAGGGCGTCAGGGTGAACAAGCTCGTCGCCCAGGCCTGCACAGGCGTGGACGAGCCGACGGAGGATGACATAGCCGCGTTCTTCGAGGCGCGCAAGGCCGACTACGCCGGGCGCACCATCGTCGACGTCCACGACCAGATCAGGGACCTCATCAGGCACGACAGGCGCGGCCGCGCGCTGGACGCGTTCGTGAAGGAGCTCCGCGCCGCCGCGGACGTGGAGTACGTCGAGGACCACGGCCATGGCCACGGCTGCGGATGCGGCTGCCACCATGGGCACGAAGGCTAGGAGACCTGGGGGACGGACATGGAAATCACCTCGACATCGAATCCCAAGCTCAAGTACGTCGTGAAGCTGAGAAGCTGCTCGACGCGCGAGGAGTCCGGCGAGATGATCGTCGAGGGGTACCGCGAATGCCGCCGCGCGCTCGACAACGGCTACCGCCCGAGGGCGGTCTTCCACTGCCCCGACGACTACCTCAAGAACGAGAACGAGCCTGCCCTCGTCGACGAGTGCGCCAGGCTCGGCGCGGAGGTCTACACCTGCACCAGCGCGTGCTTCGCGAAGATCGCGTACAAGGAGCGCCCCGACGGGCTGCTCATGGTCGGGCCGCACGTCTCCGTGCGCCTGGAGGACCTGTCGCTCCCGGAGAACGCGCTCGTGATCGTCACCGAGGCCGTCGAGAAGCCCGGCAACCTGGGGACGATCCTGAGGTCGGCGGACGCCGCGGGCGCGGCGGCGGTGATCGTGTGCGACAGGGCGACGGACATCCACAACCCGAACGTCGTCAGGGCGTCCACCGGCACGATGTTCTCCGTTCCGATAGCGGAGGCGACGAGCGAGGAGGCGCTGGCGTTCCTGAAGGCGCGCGGCTTCAAGATCCTCGCCGCGACGCCGCACGCGGAGAAGCTCCATTTCGAGGTGGACCTGACTGGCAGGGTGGCGATCGCGCTCGGCGCGGAGCAGTACGGCCTGACGGCCCGCTGGATGGACGGCGCGGACCTGCGCGTGAGGATCCCGATGCTCGGCGTCGCGGACTCGCTCAACGTGTCCGCCGCCGCGACGATTCTGGTCTACGAGGCCGTGCGCCAGAGGATAGGCGCGGGCGTCGACGCCGTGCCGGAGTTCGTTCCGTGGCACGGAGAGGGGAGGCATGACAAATGACGGCGTTTTTTGCATACGTGGAGATATCGGTTGTGAGGTTCGCGAACCCCGTGTTCCTCGCGTTCGCGGCAATCGTGCCGGTCGCGGCGCTCTACGCGGCCGTGCTGATGGCGCGGCGCGAGATGGCGCTCGCGAAGATGTCGTCGGACCCGCCGCGGATGCGCTTCCGCTCGCTGCAGCTGATGCTCGTGTCGGCGGGGCTGGTGATGGCGTTCCTCGCGGCGGCGCGCCCGCAGTGGGGAAGGTCCGAGGAGCGGCGCACGGTCTCCAGCCGCAACCTGGTCATCGCGATCGACGTCTCGCAGTCGATGCTCGCGAGGGACGTCGGCCCCAACCGGCTCGACCGCGCGAAGGCGGACGTCGCGGACCTCATCGACTCCCTCGAGGGCGACCGCTGCTCGCTCGTCGCGTTTCGCAGGACGGGCGTCGCGCTGTGTCCGCTGACCACCGACCGCGGCTTCCTCCGTGGCACGCTCGAGACGCTTTCGCCGGACTCCGCGCCGCGCGGCGAGACGGACCTCGGCAGCGCGATCAGGGAGTCGCTGCGCGTCATATCCGAGGTGGACGGCCTCGCCGGTGAGAAGGCCGACCACAGCGCTGTCATCATCATCTCCGACGGCGGCGACCTCCGCGGCGGCGCGCTCGAGGCTGCGCAGCTCGCGAAGAGGAGGGGCGTCCCGATATTCACCGTCGGCATCGGCGACCCCAAGGCCGGCTCGACCATTCCGCTGGAAGGAGGCGGGATCCTGAAGTTCGACAACAAGCCCGTGATGGTGCGTCTGGAGGAGGACGCCCTGCGCGCGATCGCGGAGGCGTCGGGCGGCAAGTACGTCCCGCTCGCGACGGCGCGCACGGTGGACACCACCCTCGGCGCGATCTACCGCAACTTCCTTCGCGGCGTCGCCGTCAAGGAGCAGAACGAGGAGGACGACCGCCTCGCCGAACGCTATCTCTGGTTCATCGTCACCGCGCTCGTCCTCCTCATCGCCGGGGTGTCGCTTTCGCGCGGGCGGCCGAGGTCGAGGCGCCTGGCGGCGCGCAGGGGGGCCGCGGCATGAAGAGGATAACAATGGAGTACCGCGTGCCGTACGCCGACACCGACATGATGGGCGTCGTGTACTACGCCAACTACCTCGTCATCTTCGAGCGCGCGCGCAACGAGCTGATGCGCGCGTGCGGCTACACGTACAAGGAGTGCGAGACCGAGGGGTGGGGGCTGCCCGTCACGCACGCCGAGGTGAACTACCACGGCAGCGCGAAGTACGACGACGTCCTGGAGGTCTCCGCGTGGGTGCAGGCGATGAAGGGCGTGAGGATCGAGATCGCGTGCGAGGTGCGCCGGAAGGGCGAGGACCGCGCGCTGGCGACGGGCTTCACGCGCCACGCGTTCATCGACCTCAAGAGCTTCAGGCCGTGCCCGCCGCCGGCGCGTTTCGTCGCCATGCTGGCGGAGGACGGCGGGGAGGGCGCGCGATGACCGTCGTCACCAAGACCGTGCGGTTCGACGCGGCGCACGTCCTCACCAACCACGCCGGCCTCTGCAAGAACCTCCACGGCCACACGTACCGCGTCGACGTCTCCGTCGCCGACGGCGGCGAGGGCGGCGCGGACATGGTGATCGACTTCAAGGACCTCAAGCGCATCTCCGAGGAGGTCGTGTGCGCGCGCTTCGACCATTCGTTCATCTACTCCGAGGCCTCCGAGGGCGAGCGCGAGATCGCCGCGGTCGTCGAGAGGCTCGGGATGCGCACCGTCTCGCTGCCGTTCAGGTCGACGGCGGAGAACATGGCGCGGCTCTTCTACGAGGAGCTGAAGCCGCGCATCCCCACGCTCTGGTCGGTCAGGGTGTGGGAGACCGCCGACAGCTCCGCGGAGTACCGTCCGTGAGGATCACCGGCGGCAGGTTCAGGGGCCGCGTCGTCGAGCCGCCGAAGAACGGCGAGCTGCGCCCGACGCAGGACATGGTCCGCGAGGCGCTCTTCAACATCCTCGCGCCGGAGATCCCTGGCGCCGACTTCCTTGACCTCTTCGCTGGCTCCGGGGCCGTTGGCATCGAGGCCGCCTCCCGCGGCGCGGGGAGCGTGACGTTCGTCGAGTCCAACCGCCGCCACGCCGAGGCGACGCGGCGCAACGCCGCCGCCATCGTCGGCGCCCCGCCTGGCTGCGGCGTCCGCTGGGATGTCGCCGTCGCCGACGTGGGCAGGTGGGTCGCCGGGTATTCCGGCGCGGGATTCTCCGTCGTGTTCGCCGACCCGCCGTACGCGCTCTGGGACGGCACGGGGTGCGCGCCGTTCCTCCGCTCGCTAGCGGACCGCGGCGTCGTCAGGCCCGGAGGGCTCTTCGTCGCCGAGACGGGCGTCTGCGCAAAAGCCGAGGAGGTCCCGGGCTGGGACCTCCTCAGGGACCGCGTCTATGGAAAGACGCGCATAGCGATCTGGCGCAGGGACGCGGCTACTCCGCAATCGGCGACTTGTGGTTCTTGTTGATGTCGTCGTTGCTGGTGGGCGTGACCGCCACCACCTTCATGTGGGGGCGAAGCTTGCCGATGCCGGATATGACGACCTTCTCGCCGGCCTTCAGACCCTTCAGGATCGGCGTCCAGCCGTCGAAGTTCTCCTTCGTCACGATCACGCGCTGCTCGACGGTGCTGTCCTCCTTCACCACCCAGACGCCCTGGTTGCCGCCGGGCAGGTCGAAGACCGCCTGCTGCGGAACCGACGGGTACTCCGGCGGGGTCTTCAGGTCGGTCAGCAGCGTCACGTAGTTGTTAGGCACGAGGAGCCTGTCCGGGTTGGGGAAGGAGAGGCGCATCATGATGGACGCCGTCTCGCGCGACATCTGGTTGTCGTCGAAGTCCCATGTTCCCTCCTTGCCGTACTCGGAGCCGTCGGCCAGTAGCAGGCGCATGCGGAACTTGTCGACCGCGTCCTCCTTCTGGTGCAGACGCTGGGCGATGTAGGCCCGGTCTGTGAAGGGGAACGTCACGCGGATGGGGTCGATCTGGACGATCTTCGCGAGCGAGCCCTTCGACGGGGCCACGTAGTCGCCGCAGTGCGCGGAGGACTTGCCGATCTGCCCTGAGATCGGCGCGACGATGACCGTCTTCTTGAGGTCGTACTCGGCGACGACGAGGTTCGCCTTCGCCTGGAGGACGGCGGCCTTCGACGACTCAGCTCCGGCCTCGGCGTTGTCGCGCTCGAGCTGCGTGATGCCCCTGGCGTCCGCCTTCTGCATACGCTCGTAGTAGCGCTCGGCGCGGCGGGCCTCCGCCTCCGCGGCGGAGAGGTCGGCCTTGCGCTGGTTCACGACGGCCCTGTAGCGCTCGTCGTTGATCACGTAGAGGAGCTGCCCCGCCTTGACGACGTCGCCTTCCTTGAACTTGATCTCCTGGATGTAGCCGTCGACCTGCGGGAGGAGCTCGACCTCCTGGATTGCCTCGACGTGCGCGACGTAGCGCTTAGGCGGGTTGTACGGCCTGTTCTCCACCGGCATCATCGCGACGGTCTGCGCCGCCGCCGCTGCCGCCGCAGCCGCCGCGGCAGCGGCCTCTGCCGCGCCAGCGTCCTTCTTCGGCCACATGTCCTTCACGATCCACCCGGCGGCCACGGCGACGGCCACCAGCACAAGCTGCGCGATCACGGTGCCGATGACTGCCGCCACCGAGCGCTTCTTCTCTTCTTTCTGTTCTTCCATTTTCTTTTTTCCTCCTTGTATTGGCTTCTAGTTCTCAGTTCTCAGTTCCCAGTTCCCAGCTCCCAGCCCCAAGCTTCAAGCTCCAAGCTCCAAGCTCTAAGCTCCAAGCTCTAAGCTTCATCTTTTCACCTTCACCTCTACATTTTCCATTTTACACTTTCCATTTTACACTTGCTCTCTACACTCTTATCGACTCCCACACTGCCGCGTAGGACTCCGCGAGCGTCTCGTTCAGGTCGCAGGCGATGACGCCGGCGATGCGCATGTGCACGAGGCCGTCCCATATCGCGGTGCAGACTGTCGCGATCTTCACGGGGTCGACTTCCGGCTTCACCGTGCCTGACGCCTTGTCGTTCTCGACTGCCTTCTTCATGGCGGCCCACGGACCGAACCGCGTGTTGACGAGGAGGTCTTCGCGTACCTTCTCCATAGACGCGTGCGACCAGCGTATCTGCTCGTGGATCAGCAGGAAGAAGGCGGTGCCCTTCGGGTCCGCGATGATCCGGCTGGCGTTCTCCAGCATGATGCTCGCGACGTCGTTGAATGTCAGCGCGTCGAATGTCGCGTCGTCTGGCGGCAGCAGCCCCGAGAGCTGGCGGCGGAACTTCGCGATCATCTCGTCGACAAGCGCGAGGAGAAGGGCCTCCTTCGACTCGAAGTGCCAGTACACCGCGCCCTTCGTCATCTTGAGCCGCGCGGCGATATCCGTGAACGTCGTGCGCTCGTAGCCTTTTTTGACAAAGAGGGACAGCGCGCTCGCGAGGATCCTCGTGCGCGTCTTCTCGGCTTCGGCCTTTGCTTTTCTTGCCATGTCTTTCCTTTGTCCCTTCTTTTCCCTAGCCACATATTATACATACCTCCAGGTATGTATGTCAAGGTGGAATTGACGAAAAAATCACGTGGGCGGAATCCGCCAGGTTCGCGGCTGACGTCAAAAGCCCTTGCAAATTCGACCGGGAAAATGGTATAATAAACAACGTGGGGCGCGGCCCTGCAGATTGAATGGCACATTGCAATAATCAATCGAAAGGAAAACAGGACCATGAAAAGAACACTCGCGGCAATCACGGCGGCGATCGGGCTGGCAACTGGCGCGTTCGCGGAGACGATCGTCAACCTAGACAATATACAGGATTCTAATCCCAGGACGCTCTCCGACGGCACGCTCCTGACGGGTCAGCTCAATGGCGAGCTCCACCCATGCAAGATTTCAATCGCCGACGGGGCGACGGTCACAATCAGCAATGTGCTCATCCAGGGTGTGCACACCACAACCCTTGGTTCGCATGTACTCACCAACAACTGGGCGGGACTGACGTGCTTAGGCGACGCCACGATCATTCTCAAAGGCGAGGCAAACAACGTTTCGGGATTCTCCCGCGACTATCCCGGCATCTACGTTCCGCCGGGCAAGACGCTTACAATCAAAGGCAGCGACGATGTCAGTCTCCGCGTGACCAGCGGCAGCGCTTCCGACGACAACGAAGATATCGGCCGTGGCGCGGGCATCGGCGGCGTCTATCAAGGCACGGGGGATTGGAAAGACTGCGGTAGCATCGTCATCGAGGGCGGCGACATAGACGCTGAGGGCGGGGAATTTGCCGCCGGCATCGGCGCCACGTACAGGTCCGCATGCGGGAACATAACCATCACTGGCGGAAAAATCGTCGCCAGGGGTGGAAAGAACGCCGCCGGAATCGGCAGCGGGTACTTGAGTTCCTGCGGCGACATCACCATAACCGGCGGCACGATACAAGAAGCCTCGACCGAAGAACCGGGCGAGGATAGCGGAGAAAAATACTTTTACGCCGCCGGAATCGGCAGCGGGTACTTGAGTTCCTGCGGCGACATCACCATCGGCGCCGGCATCGAAGAGGTACGGGCGATGGCGGGCGATTACTACGATACGCCCATCGGTGCTGGAAAGGGCGGCACATGCGGAACTGTCTTCGTCGACGACTCTTTGTACGATCGCTATCTTTCCCATCTTCGCATGCGCACCATACGGCACTGGTACAGCTACGATCTTGGCGACCTGCCGCTCACCGAGTACGGTGAAGCCATAATCCCCGACGGGTCTATCGTCACCGGAACGATTACTACCAACGCGCATCTGAGAATCGATCCGAATGCGACGGTGATTCTCCGCGACGTCAGGATAAACGAAGGTCTCGCCCAAGACCCCGTGTACGATCCCGAGGAGTGGGTCCAGTTCGGGGCGGGCTTGGCTTGCATAGACAACGCGACGATAATACTCGAGGGCACGAACGTCGTGAATGCATTCCACTACGAGTTCCCCGGTATCTTCATCGGCTCCGGATACACGCTCACGATCAAGGGCGACGGCAAGCTCGTGGCGTCTGGCTTTGCTGAAGGCTGGGGCGCGGGCATCGGCGGCGGGGCGGATGCGAACGTGAGCAACTGCGGCAACATCGTCATCGAGAGCGGCGACATAGTGGCCAATGGCGGAATCGACGCTGCTGGGATTGGGGGCGCAGGTGGAAACTTCACAGGCTGCGGCGTCGTCGTCATCGGGCCAAATGTGACAAGCATCACGGCGACCGGCGGCTGGACGCCTATCGGGCCCGGACGTGAAGGCGACTGTGCGGGCGTGGTCGTGGACGGCACCCTTGGCGACGCCACGAGTGGTTCGACGCGCACGATCACGAACAACGGCGGCAGCAGCGGAACCGTGCTTCCCGCGCCGGCGTTCGCGGCGGACGGCGATGCGGCGACCACGAAGTTCGTGCAGGGCGAGAACGGCAAGTGGACGCTCACGGCGTTCGCGGAGATGTCGAACGACGCGCTTGGCAAGGACGTGGCGGACGGGCAGATCAAGGTCTACGCAGCCGACACGGTCGAGGGGCTGGACGGCGCCTCGCCGATGACGAGCGGCATGACGGTGAAGGAGAAGAAGAGCGCCGTCAAGACGGTCATCGAGGTGACGCCGCCGCCGTCCGGCAATCCCCCGAGCCAGTTCTTCAGGGTCAAGTTCGGCAACTAGGCCGGCGGTTTCGCGCGATTCTTGTAGCCTCGCGGCGGGAATTATGGTAAAATATACCGATTCTAACTAAAAGGACACAAGAGGAGAAAAAGCAGATGAGCATCTTCAAGGCATACGACATACGCGGCATATACGGACAGGACCTGACGGAGGACGACTTCTACAAGATTGCGCGCGCCTACGTCCAGTTCACCGGGGTGAGGGGCGGCAGGGTGGTCGTCGCGAGGGACTGCCGCAAGTCCTCGGACTCCCTCTTCGCCGCGTTCGCCAAGGGTCTGGTCGACGAGGGCGTGACCGTAATCGACATCGGGCTTGCCTCGACGCCTATGAGCTATTTCGCCAACGGTTCGCTCAAGGCGGACGGCTCCGTGATGATCACCGCGTCGCACAACACGAAGGAGTGGAACGGCTGCAAGCTGTGCAGGGCGAACGCGGTGCCGATCTCCGGCGCGACTGGCATCAAGGACATCGAGGCGCTCGTCGCGGGGATGGACGGCAACGAGCCGCCGGCTGGCGTCGGCGAGGTGACGAAGGTGGACATCTCCGTCGCGTACGGCGAGCACGTGCGCAAGTTCGCGCACCTCGCGGGGCCGGTGCGCGTGGCGATGGACTTCGCTAACGGGATGGGCATCGCCGAGTCGGTCGCGTTCACCGGGCAGGACCTCCTGACGCACGACGACCTCTTCGGGGAGTACGACGGCGACTTCCCGAACCACGACGCGAACCCGCTCCACCGCGAGACGCTGAAGGACCTCCAGGCCTTCATGAAGGCCAACCCCGGCAAGTACGCGTTCGGCGTGGCGTTCGACGGCGACGCGGACCGCGCGGGCTTCCTCGACGAGAGGGGCGAGATCATCCCGATGGACTTCACGACGGCGCTCATCGCCGGCGACCTGCTGAAGTCGAACCCCGGCGCGGTGTGCTTCTATGACCTGCGCTCGACGAGGATGGCGGCGGAGACGATCGAGGCCGCGGGCGGCAGGCCGATGATGTCCCGCGTCGGGCACAGCTTCATCAAGGAGCAGATGCGCCAGAACGACGCGATCTTCGCGGGCGAGCTCTCCGGCCACTACTACTTCAAGGCGAACTACACGGCGGAGTCCTCGTCGATGGCGGTGTACGCGCTCGCGAACCTCGTCTCGGCGTCGGGCAAGACGCTCTCGGAGCTTGTCGCGCCGCTCGGGAAGTACTCGCAGTCCGGCGAGATCAACACGCGCACCACGACGCCGCCCGCAGAGGTCCTCGCGAGGATCAAGGCGGCGTACGAGGGAAGGGCGAAGGTGTTCGAGCTCGACGGCGTGTCGGTGGACGCATGGGACTCCGAGGGCTGGTGGGCGAACGTGAGGATGTCCAACACCGAGCCGCTGGTGCGGCTCAACCTCGAGGGGAAGACGAAGGAGACGATGGAGGAGA
>Ga0310695_10013128_pt1 | contig 11455 bp, 8 predicted proteins | sample RumenRJG_04DNA_FD_203882 | JGI IMG/M metagenome (GOLD analysis project Ga0310695, IMG submission 203882) | Bovine rumen microbial communities from Lethbridge, Alberta, Canada - RJG_04 (v2) (version 2) | ecosystem: Host-associated > Mammals > Digestive system > Stomach > Rumen | place: Canada... | reverse complement strand
ATGATAGAAGATGCGAGCAGGTTGCAGGCCTCCTTCATGATGAGTTTCACGTCCATGATGGCGAGTGCTACGCCACCGGAGCTTATTTTCTTGCTGGATATGATCTTGTTGGCTTGGTTGAGGTAGAGCACCCACACCTCTTCGTGATTGAGGTCCTCCATGTATGTCTTGAGGATGTTGTAGGCCTCTTCGCTCGTTGAGACGGAGGGCCTCTCCAACGCCTTCTCCATGCTGCGGCGCCTGCCGATCTCCATGGCTGCTGCGATGGTGATGGCTTTGGCTTCTCCGATGCCTCGGTAGGTCATCAGGTGGGGAAGGTCTTTCGTGCTGAGTTCGGCGAGGTTGTTGCGGTTGTCCGTCAGGATGCGTTGCGACAGTTCGACAGCGGTCTCCTTGTTGTTGCCGCTGCCGATGAGGATGGCGAGCAGTTCGGCGTTGGAAAGCGCACCCGCTCCTTTCTGCAACATTTTTTCGCGCGGGCGGTCGTCGATCGCCAGCTCTTTTAGGCTCAAACGGTTAGGTAAATTTTCCATGATGCTAATTTTTTATTCTGTTCCTCACTCCTTCTGGGCGGCGATTTGGTTGATGAGCGGATTCCCGTACATGGTCCAGAATCGTTCCTTCAGGAAAGGGATGTCTTTGTTCGGTAATTTTATCTTGTCGATTTGCTTGTCGACGTAGGCCTCGAACTCCTTCTTCTCCTCTGGGGTGTAATGCTTGCCCAGGTTCTCCGTGGTGTGGCGCAGGTTGTCCATCGCCACGTAGTTGTGAGGGTATATAAGATAGTTCTGGTGTATCTTTCGGTCGATGATCAGCGCCACCTTGTCGATGACCGCTTGCCTGTCGTCCGCGTCGTCCACGAGCCTTTCAATGTCTGGCGAGATGCTTGGGGTGATCTGAATGTTGACGTCGCCCTTGAATCCGATGATGCCCACCCGCATGTTCTCGATGTCGTCTTCCGGCCTCTTCTTGAAGTCGGCGTCGTCTCTCTTCTGCTGGAACTCCATGGCTTTCAGGTAGTCGCAGGAGTCGTATTTGTAGGTGAAGCAGATCGGTGTGATGTTGAGGTCGATGAAGCTCTGTTTGATGTTGCCTTGCGCGCTGATGGAGAACATTTTGAGGAGGCTCTCCTGCGTGCGGTCGTCCGAGTCCTTCGTGCGGCCCTCCCTTTGCGCGATCCAGATGGAGGTGCGGTTGGAGGTGATGGCCTCCCGTATGTAGTGCGAGAGGGTGCGGAAGGCGTCGAAGAGCTCACGTTTCGTGCCGCTTCGGCGCACGAGGAAGCTCTTGTTCAGCTTCAATGCGTCGGTGATCCAAGGGCGGGCGCATAGGTTGTCGCCGATGGCTATCTCCGTGGTCTCGATGCCATGTCTGTCCATCAAGGAATTGAGGATGCCGGCGTCCATGATGATGTCGCGGTGGTTGGAGATGAAAAGGTGTCGTTTGCCTTTTTCGATGTGTTCCGTACCATATAGGTGGTAGGTGCTGCCTGTGGCGTCCATGGAGCCGAGCAGGAATGGTGCGATGAGTTGGCTCTGGAAGTCATGCACGGTTTTGAAGGAGCGTAGCCATTGGATGACCTCCTCCGGTTTGCGGTTAGGGAAGATGGCTTTCGCCACGGCGTATACCTCTTCGTTGCTGGTCATCCGTATGATCGCGTCCTTCACTTCCTCATCCCTGTAGGGACGTATGCTGTCGTAATTGAAATCGTTTGCCATTTTGTAATGATCTATTCTTTATCTGCTGATGTATACGGTGTCGCCTGTGGCAGGTTGGGAGTTGTCGCCCCTCCTTAGCTTGTTGTAGCGGCGGATCTGCCATCTGCGCAGGTCGAACTCGTCCGCGATGGACTCGTAGGAGTCGCCTCGTCTGGCGGTGACGTATTCCCTCTTGCCCTCCTTGTTGACGCTGTGCGTGTCGCACACAGGGATCTCGCCCATGCTGCTCTCCTTGAGGTATTTGACCTCCGTGGCGATCGGTGCGCTCTCGCCTTCGCTGCCCGGTTGGGCTGGGTTGATCACGTCCTTTGGCATGTTGCCCAAGGCTATTTGGTCGTATTGTTGCAGTTCATATGTCTCGATGAGTTCGATGAGGCGGTCGGCGTAGTCCTTGGCGGTCGCGTAGCCGCACGCCTTCAGTCCCTTCGCCCAACCCTTGTAGTCGGTGACGTTGAGGGAGTAGAGCGACTCGTATCTCTTCTTCTTGAGGAATTGGGAGTGGTCTTCGTAGGAGAGCTCCGGCTTGCTGTATTTGCGGAAGCACTCCTGCTTCTGGTCGTCGTCATGGTAGACCCTTTCGCCCTTCCAATCGTCGTGGCACTTGATGCCGAAGTGGTTGTTGCTTTTCTTGGCCAACTCGCTTTGCCCGGCGCCCGATTCGAGGATGCCTTGGGCGAGGGTGATGCTGGCGGGTATGCGGTGTTCACGCATCTTCTCTATCGCTATCTGTGAGTATCTATTGATGTAGTCGACGTTGACCTGTATTTTTTTCGGCGCTGCGGAAAGGACGCATGCGTATGCTAAGAGCGTGATGATTGTGACCGAAATTTTTCTCATTCTTCCTTTTTTTATTATTTTTACAAAGATATATGATTTTGAAACAATAGAAAAAATTTTTTGTATGGATGCGAAGGAAATAATCTGTAGGGTGGAGGTGCTTTCATGGGATGAGTTGAACGAGCAGGAGCGCCGGTTGATCGACGAGGCGAAGAGGGCCACGGAGGGCTCCTATTCCCCTTATTCCAAGTTCGCGGTGGGTGCCGCGCTGTTGTTGGAGAACGGGGAGGTGGTGCGTGGAAGCAACCAGGAGAATGTCTCGTACCCTTGCGGATTGTGCGCCGAGCGTACTGCTCTCTACTACGCCAACGCCACGTACCCTGACCAGCCCGTTCGTTTGCTGGCAATCGCCGCCCGTAATGCGGAGGGTTTCCTTCCTTCCCCAATCACGCCATGCGGGGCGTGCCGGCAGTCTCTGTTGGAGACGGAGAACCGTTTCGGGAAGCCTATTTCCGTGCTCCTCTATGGAGAACAAAAAATCTATCGGCTGAGAAGCATCGCCTCGTTGCTTCCGCTACAGTTCGAGATGTAGGCTAAATTCCTCACGGAGCAAAGAGTTCATGGAGTTTGAGGCGAAATCATCGCATCAACGCTAAGTAAATAGTAAATGGTAAATGGATAAATAGTAAATACTACATGTTTGGTGCGGTAAATGAAATCGACGTGCTCCGTATATCATTAAACAATGTTAAATAACATATTTTTAGCCGCATTTTTGTTTTTGTGATTGAAAAAAATGACTAACTTCGCGACTCATTTTTTTAATTTATAAAAATTTAACATTGTTGTTATTATGAAAGCATCACTATCGGATGTTTTTGCTCCGAGGTTGTTTAGTTGTCTTAAGGATTATAGTAGGGAACGTTTCATGACAGATTTGATGGCGGGTATCATTGTGGGTATCGTCGCCATTCCTTTAGCCATCGCATTCGGAATCGCTTCGGGCGTGGGTCCGACAGAGGGTTTGCTCACTGCGATTATCGCGGGTTTCCTGGTTTCTTTTTTCGGCGGAACGAAGGTGCAGATCGGTGGACCGACGGGTGCGTTCATCGTGATCGTCTATGGCATCATCCAACAATATGGCTTGGGTGGTCTGACTATCGCCACGATCATGGCGGGTGTCCTGCTGATTTTCATGGGTTTCTTCCACTTGGGTAGTGTCATCAAGTTCGTCCCTTACCCTGTGATCGTGGGTTTCACGGGCGGTATTGCGCTGACGATCTTCTCCACGCAGATGAACGATTTGTTCGGCTTGGGCATCAAGGATGTGCCGGCTGACTTCATACATAAATGGATTTGTTATTTCAAGAACTTCAGCCATGTTAATTTCTGGGCGTTGGGTGTGGGTCTGTTGAGCTTGCTCATCATCGTCCTCACTCCGAAGATTTCGAAGAAGGTGCCTGGCTCGTTGGTGGCTATCGTGGTGATGACGGTGGCTGTTTATCTCCTGCGTGAGTTCTGCGGGGTGACTTCCATCCAGACCATCGGCGATTTGTACGAGTTGCCTTCTGGCATTCCGATGCCGCACGTGCCGGACATGACGCTCGCGGCGGACGAGACTTATCTGAGCGTTATCCGTAGGTTGTTCCCTGCCGCGTTCACGATCGCTATGCTGGGCGCTATCGAGTCGTTGCTCTCCGCCATGGTGGCGGATGGTGTGACGGGCGACAAGCACAACTCCAACACGGAGCTGATCGGTCAGGGTATCGCGAACGTTGTGGTGCCTTTCTTCGGCGGTATTCCTGCCACTGGCGCCATCGCCCGTACGATGACGAACATCAACAACGGCGGACGTACGCCGGTCGCGGGTATCGTGCATGCCTTTGTCCTGTTGCTGGTTTTGTTGGCTTTGGGCAGATTGGTCGGCTATATCCCTATGCCTTGTCTGGCGGGTGTGCTGATCGTCGTTTCCTATAATATGAGCGGTTGGCGCGCCTTCGTCTCTTTGTCCAAGAGTCCGAAGTCCGATTTCTCCGTGTTGATCGTGACCTTCATCCTCACGGTGGTGTTCGACTTGACGGTGGCGATAGAGATCGGTCTGCTTCTGGCGGTGGTGCTCTTCATCCGTCGTGTGAACGAGTCCTCCATCATCCGTGTCTTCCGTGACGAAATCGATCCGGGCGACAACCTGGACGTTACGGTGCACGAGGAGAAACTCATCATCCCGGAGGGCGTTGGTGTCTATGAGATTGATGGTCCATACTTCTTCGGTATCGCCAACAAGTTTGACGAGATCATGAGCGAGGTGGCGGACGCCCCTAAGGTGCGCGTCATTCGTATGCGTAAGGTTCCTTTCATGGATTCGACCGGTCTGCACAACTTGGAAAACCTCTGTATGCAGTCGCAGCGCGCGAACATCAAGGTGGTGCTCTCAGGCGTCAACAAGCATGTGCGCTCCATGTTGCTGAAGGCTAAGTTCGATCAGTTGGTCGGAGAGGAGAACATCTGCTCCAACATCAACGAGGCGTTGGCGAAGGCGGGTGAGTACGTAAAAGAAAAGTAGTAACGATATAATATTTTGGCAGGACAGGCAGGGGACAACGACGATGTCTCCTGCCTCCTTGTTTTATGCATCCACATAAACCCACCCGATAATGCGCCTTGGAACGTTTTTAAATTCCAAGACTTCCTCGCTAGTTTCCATCAACACATGAACATTTTTTCCTCTATTCTCAGTATAATAGTTTGATTATTCGGAAATTTATATTACATTTATAGCTGAATGTTGAAATTTTTTCCAAGCAATCGACTAACGGGGACCTTCGGTCGTTTGGATTGTGGTAGATCAGCGTCCCTTTGAAAAATAATGAAGAAAAGAATTTTACTAGGCGTGCTCATGTTGGCCGCGGGAAGCGGAACCATGATGGCACAAACGGCGGACAGGGAATCCTTGGGTTTCCACACGGTGCCTGGCTATCCATATTGCCCGATTGACACGGCGGCGGAATCATGGTCATTGGTCACCGAACATATTGTTCCCCTGCAATCCTCAACCTCTTTCATGAGAACGAGCATGAACACATTGGGTGTCTCATACCGTACGTTCGTGTCCAGTCCTGACGGTGCGGATATTGTTGTGGCGATAAATGATTACTTCGAGAAGTCCACACCGGTGAAGATTGAGGATCTTAGTGCGAAACGACCTGCGCCAAGGAAGAGATCGACGCAATCCAACCAACAGACTGTTCTGAAGATCGGGAAATTCTCCATCACCACAGGGTCGTCCAAAACAGTGGAGCCAACTACTCCTCCACCACCGCCGGGACCACATGCGTTGGTAGCATTGTCCACAAAAGAAGTGGGGTTCACAGTGGAAGTCTCTTCGCAGAGTGGCGTGGTCTACACGGATACGCTCTACTATTTGCAAGACTTTGTCTCTAACCCGTTCTTGGACAAAAAACTTGCGGAGGATGATTTGCACAAAAAGATGTCGGGCTTCACATTGGCCAACCAATTGAAAGACTATTCACCGTTTTTGTCGAAGGTGATCGGCTCAACCCCTCTGTCAACAGTGAAATTCCATCTATACAAGGTGAGGGTAAGGAAAAAATGCACGATTGACTATACCGACATAAACACATCCGTGGATAAGTTCCAGGAGGCGTTCGACTTCCTGAAGAAACGCCCATTCGAGTTGGATCGGTTCAAGGAGATGGCCGCCCCTTCCGTGAAGGTATGGCAAGAGGCATTGGCCCAGTCGAATCCAAACGACGAGAACGCGAAGGTGAACAAGGAGATAACTGCCGCGATGTACTATAACATGGCGGTGTATAGCGCTCTTTGCAAGGATTTTGCAGGCAGCGAAAGCTACTACAAGAAGGCGGACGAGGTGCTTTTCGACTTCGGGGACGCATCAAGGATGGCTAAACTAGTGAAAACATGGGCTGTGGCACAAGAGAATTATAAAAAATCACTTTCGGAGTAATAATGGAGCCAACCATCCACATAAACTGAAAAGAGCCCTCGGATGAGGGTTCTTTTTTTATCCCCCACACCCGAGTGCACACTCCGCATCCGAAATAAAGAGGTCAGGGAAGGGACAGCGTAAATTCACCGCTCCCATCTTGCGATTATACATGGGAAATGATATATTCGCAATTATTAGTCGAAATTCAACAAATATATTTATGAAAAACATTCTGTCATGTCTGATATTCCTCTTGGCGCTCGCCTCGTTTTCGGTGCGGGCTCAAGCAGGTAACCCCTTGAAAAAGACGCTTTGGGTCGTCAAGGATTCCGGGTCTGTCGTCTTCTCTCCATACGACCTGATAGATGACGAATCATTGATCCAAAAGAATTTCGGAGCTATCTTGGTGGTGAAACCTATGGCTGAAAATGTCTCCGTCTTCATGAAGAAGCATTCCATGAAGCCTCACCTGAGGATTGAGTCGAACATTGGACGCCTTTCCTTTTTTGGATCCAGTCAGGCACAAATCAAGATCAATTCAGACTCCATATGTCCATCATATTTAAAAAAATATAGAGGAGCTTATAAGCCTATTGTTCCGAATCAATTGTATCCTGATAGAGACGGAATGTCTATATTTTGTTGTGTGGTTTCGGGAATCGACAAGAAGGTGCGGACTTTGAAGTTGACCGTTTATGACAATTTCAGTAATAAGATCTTAGGGGAACGAGTGTTTGAACTGTCACCAACCGTTGTTCATTCTTATACGACGGAATTACACTATACGGATGTGAATGGGAACCCACAAGTTTATACGGACGGAACAAAGAACTGGATACCCGCCGACACGACGATCTCCGCCAAGGTGGTTGCGAAGGACGAGTATGGCGCAATGGTAGCGGTCATGAGCTTCCAACTTTGGGATTCCAATAGTATGGGGAACACACTTGTCCCAGAGTTCTCAGGGGACGAATTGCCGGCATCCTCATATCCGATGAATTATATAAATTCTAGATTATTTACAGGGAGGGGGTTCTTCGTTATAACTCCCAAAATAAAAAAATCGCTAGACAAGTGTGACTATGTCAGACAGTTGGTGATAGGAGAGTGATCCATGCGAATGTATCGAACTTTCTTTATTCCTTAGATTTGAAGTTATATCCTATTCCGTATTGTGCCGAGCGTCTCTTGCTTACTTGTTTTATATCAATAATATAATTTTTGACTTTGACTCAGTCAATATGTCTCATATATTTATTTGTAAAATTGTGTTAAAATGGAAAGTGGTAAAATATGCGGCTTGGACGAAGAATAATGGCTCGGATATTTGGAATTCTGAACGAATAGTCTTAAGTTTGGGTATAGCAGTGATGATTGATCTGCATCTTATTGTAAATGATGTTGAACCTAATTTTTACGGCCATGAAAAAAGGAATCGCAATTTTCGCAGTGTTGGGCGTATGCGCCGCAGCTGCAGTGATCTATCAACAGCACTTGAATAACACGTGCGTAGTTAGTGCAGCGAATGTGGAGCCAGAGCCAGACATGGTGCTTCAGGAGCCTGTAGAGGAAAACCTGGGTGGGGAGCAGCTCTTCTCCTCCATAAGGGATGAGTTCTCATCTGCACAAGAACAACCGTCCTTCTATGAGTGACGGATGACGTGCGGGTAAGTTTATAACAAGTTAATGTTCACCCGATAAAGGTAGGGTGGGAACGGAACAAGGGGGCTCTTCGGGGTCCCCTTTTCGTTAATTATGAATTATGAATTATGAATTTATGGGGATGTGTGGCTCTGCGCAATGCTCGCATCCGAGCCCTGAAAGGGCGTAACACATATAGCCTAGGGCAACGCCCTAGGACAATTATGAATTGCTAACGTCTCCCGCTCCCCATTTGCTCATTTAAATGAATATCGCTACCTTAGCGGCGCTATTTTTAGTATAATACCATGAAGAACATTTTTCAATATGTAGTTTGGGCGCTTGCCGCCGTCATATTTTCCGTAGGCAATCTATTCGCAAGGGTGGAAATCTCCTCGAACGGGGTATATTATATCTTCCACTCCTCGGGCATGGCGCTCTCGTCGGTGGATGGAACACCGAACCTCCATACCTTCAACGCAGGTGAGGCGCAGCAGTTCCGCTTCGTGCAGTCGGGTAGTTCCTACCTGATAAAGAGCGTGCAACGTAATTCGAACGTGGCGAAGACGGGGCAGTGGAACACGGAGTTCTCCTCCTCTACGGGTAACGCCGCCAAGTTCTCCGTGGAGGATTGCGGCGGTGATTACGTGCGTTTCCGATGCGCCGACAACAGCCTCTGCCTCGGTACGGACGGCACGGCGCCTGGCGCCAGCGTCTATTCGGACAAGAACGGACGGGAGACGCTCCACCTCTGGTATCTGCGTGAGGCGAACGGCTCTTCCCTGATCACGGATGGTCTGTACATGACCATCGAGAAGGCTGAACTCTTCCTCTCGACGACGAAGGCCGGTGATGGGGAAGGAGAATACCCCGTACGCTCCCAAGAAAAACTGTTGGCTGAGATAGACGCCGCGAAATCGGTCTACGAATCGCCTACCTCCCAAGCGGAGGTGGTTTCCGCCACGACGAAACTGGCGGACGCCCTCAATGCCTACAAGGCGGAACGTAACTCGCCGGTCTCCGCGGGCGTGAAGTACTATATCGTCCATGCCAGCAACCGTTACCTCTCCAACGAGAACGGTAATGTGCAGATCAAGAACCGCTCCAACGACACGAAACGGCAGTTCGTCTTCGAGGCGATGAGCGATGGCTCGTATGCGCTGAAGAACGTGGCGTCGGGCACTTACCTGACCGCTTCGGGCGAGTATGACGTGAAGATGGCGAACGGAACCTCTTCGTCGGCCGCCCACTTCAAGGTGGCTTACGCGCCGGACGAGGAGCGCTACATCCGTTTGCAGGTGGTCTCAAGCGGAAAGTTCTTGGGCACGGATGGCACATCGGACGGCAAGGGTGTCTACAGCGACAAGAGCGGCTCGGACGGAAAGCACTATTGGTGCCTCGTGCGGGTGGATGCCCCCTTCGGACAACCCTACCATTCCTTCCTGATCGGTAGCTCGGCGATCCGCATGGGCATGGACTGGCTCGATGCGGAGGGCAAGCATATCAACGCGCATGGCGGATGTGTGCTCTATGAGGATGGCACCTACTATTGGTTTGGCGAGAACTACCGCCCTTCCCCTGTGCGCAGCAACGGTATCGTCTGCTACACCTCGAAGGACCTCTACAACTGGAAGAGGGAGTGCATGGCGTACGAATGCCCTGAGCAACCGTTAAGGAGCGATTACCAAGACATGAACTATGGCCGCACACTGGAGCGCCCGAAGGTGATGAAATGTCCGAACACGGGGAAATATGTCATGTGGGTGCACTGGGAGAATGGTTCAGGCTATGCGGCCTCACGCGTGGCCATCCTCTATGCGGATAAGATCACAGGACCGTATAAGTTCGTGAAGACGATGCGTCCGAGGGGGGATGCGCAACCTTCGGGTTCGCGCGACCAGACATTGATGTTCGATCCAGACTATAACGTGGGTTACCACTTCGGGTCGGCCGAGGAGAACATGACGATGCACGGCACCCTACTGAAGGATGACTTCCTGGACCTGAGCAACACGTGGGAACGCATGTTCGTCGACAAGCAGTATGAGGCTCCCGCTATATTCAAGTACCACCAACGCTTCGTGGCAATCACCTCGGGCTGTACGGGTTGGGATCCGAACCCTGCCCACTCCTCCTATTCACAGCTCCCGCTGTCGGGTTGGGCGGACAATGGCAACCCGTGCGTGGACGCGAATGCTAACAAGTCTTACTGTAGCCAAAGCAACTACGTATTCAAGGTGCCGGGCAAGTATGATGCCTACATCTACATGGGTGACCGATGGAAGGGCGGAGACTACTTCCCGGACGCCAACGTGGGCGAGTCATGGCACATCTGGTTGCCGATCGATATGCGCAGCGGCTATCCGATCATCCGTTTCTACGGGGAGTGGAGCCTCGATTTGTTCGATAAGCTGAACCGCTATAGGCGTGTGGAGACGTTTGAGCCGGGCAAGACCTACCTCTTGCTCTCCAAGAACGCGAACAGGATATTGTCCAACAAGGAGGGCAAGCTGGCTTTGACGGAGGACAATGACGACATCAACCTCTCGTTCAGGGTCTCCGCCAAGGATGACTATTATATTCTGACGGATGTGGCTTCCGGAAAGGCTTTGGACGCTACGGATGGCGGGCTCTCGTTGCGGGACTCCTCCGGCTCCCACGAGCAGCAGTGGAGGATTGTCTCTTCGGGCACGCATGACGGTTACTACTACTTCTATCCACGCAGTTCCTCCTCTTCCGCCATGACGAACTTCAGCGCCACGCCGACGCTGAACGGTGTGGTCGGCTTGGGTACGGCGGGCAAGACCGCAAGCTGCCAGTTCGCCTTCTGTTTCGATTCGAAGAAAGTACATTATGCACCGATATCAGACGAGTCGGATGGTTCCTACGCGCGGTGGATCGAGTCGAAAGGCTACAAGAAGGTGGAGCCTGTAGGAGTGCATGAAGTCTATGCGAATGAGGGGATGGATGATGTGGAGGTCTATACAGGAAAGAATCAACTGACGGTGCGCTCTCCCCGAGCATGCGACGTCTATATCTACACGTTGGATGGCCGCCTAACACGCTCCTTCGGTGTTGAGGCTAATGCCTTGGTAGATTGTCAATTGCCTGCCGGCGTTTACTTGGTGAACGGACGGAAGGTGGTGGTGGAATAATCACTCCGGTACAAAATCAAAACGTGTGCAATGTCATCTTTCAAACATTGAACACGTTTTTTTCATAAAAAGAGTTGTTAAACTCGCATATATTTACGAAAATTGCAAACGAATTCGATTGTCATAGCGAAAAAGTGTCTAACACATTCTTTTTTAGGTTGAAAGCATCGGTTCTAAAAGTTAAGGAGACATAAACC
>Ga0310695_10013127_pt1 | contig 11455 bp, 6 predicted proteins | sample RumenRJG_04DNA_FD_203882 | JGI IMG/M metagenome (GOLD analysis project Ga0310695, IMG submission 203882) | Bovine rumen microbial communities from Lethbridge, Alberta, Canada - RJG_04 (v2) (version 2) | ecosystem: Host-associated > Mammals > Digestive system > Stomach > Rumen | place: Canada... | reverse complement strand
TACAACCGCGTAAAGACCATTTCGTTCACGCTGGAGCGCATACGCAGGCTTGTCCCGGAGGCGCGCGTCACCGTCGCCCACGGACAGATGGACGCGCGCGAACTCGCCGCGCGGATGGCGGAATTCTCGAACGGAGACTCCGACATCCTTCTGTGCACGACTATCGCGGAAAACGGGCTGGACATACCGCGCGCGAACACGATTATCGTGGATCGCGCGGACCGCTTCGGCCTGGCGGAGCTGTACCAGCTGCGCGGGCGCGTGGGACGCGGCCCGCGGCGCGGCAAAGCGGTTTTTCTGATCCCCGCCGAAGGCGCGCTCGACAGCGACGCCCGCGAACGGCTCGACGCGCTCAAACGCCACTCCGGGCTGGGCGCGGGCTTCGGAATCGCCCTGCGCGATCTCGAAATCCGGGGCGCGGGCAACATTCTCGGCCGCGAACAGAGCGGGCATATCGCGGCCGTCGGATTCGAACTCTACTGCCAGCTGCTGCGGCGGACCGTTGCGGAAATGCGCGGCGAAGCGGCGCCGGACGCGGTGGAGGCGTCCGTGAACCTCGATTTCGCGGACATGTCGCCCGGGGTGGACGGCAGCCCCGACGGCGTCTGCCTGCCGTACTCGTATGTGGAAGACGAATCGCACAGGGTGGAACTGCACCGCAAACTCGCCGAAGCCGCTTCGCCCGCCGAAGTGCGCAGACTGCGGAAATCCGTCGCGGACCGGTTCGGGCCGCTTCCGCAGTCCGCAGTGCGGCTTTTGCGCGTGGCGGAGCTCCGCATTCTATGTTCGCGCGACGGGATAATGCGGCTCGAAACGAAAAACGGGCGCGCGTTCTTCTATCGCGACAACTCGCGCTCGCCCGTTTTCGCGGGCGACATAAAGGGAAAATCCGCCGACCGGAAAATTTCTTCGCTTTTCAACCTCGAGGCCAAAGCCGCCGCGAAACTCCGCGAACCGCGGCTGCGGCCCGACACGATCGGAACACGATAGAATGAATGCAGTGGTCATATTCGTGCTGACGTCCGCGCTTCTTGTGGCAGGCAAGATGCTGCGCGTCAATATCCCGCTTTTCCAGCGGCTCTACCTGCCGTCGTCCATTGTCGGCGGAATGCTCGGGCTAGTCCTTCTTTCCATGTTCGGCGACATGCTGCCCGACGGCGCGATCGACGAAATGCGCTCCATGCCGGGATTCCTCATCAATGTGATATTCGCCACTCTTTTCCTCGACGGCGTCCCTAAGGCGAAAAACATCGTCTCGTCCGTTCTTCCGCAGCTGACTCTGGCGCAGATAGTCGTATGGGGCCAGTACGCGGTCGGCATCGGCCTGGCCGGCTTTCTGCTCGCCCCGGCGTTCGGAGTGCCTGAAGCGTTCGGCAACCTGCTGGAACTCGGTTTCGAAGGCGGCCACGGAACCGTAGGCGGCATGACGGAAGCGTTCCGCGCGCACGCGTGGGAAGACGGCATCGCCCTCGGCTACACCATCGCCACGGTAGGCATGGTCTCGGGCATAGCCGTCGGGATGTGTCTCGTCAATTGGGCGTATTCAAAGGGCTTCATAAAGTCGGTGCGCCCGTTCTCGAAACGCACGGCCACGGAACGGCGCGGCATACACCCCAGGGATTCCCGTCCGGCCGCCGGGCTCCAGACGGTGCAGGCCGACTCCGTCGATTCGCTTGCATGGCATGTCGCCATAGTGGGCCTTGCCGTCCTCGCGGGGTTCGGGATTCTGCAAGGCTGCAAAGCGGCGGAAGCGGCGCTTTTCCCCGATGCCGAAATAAAACTTTTCACGGGGTTCCCCATGTTCCCGCTCTGCATGCTCGGCGGAGCGATCGTCCGGAAAATCGCAAAAACCGCCAAAATCGACCTGCTCGTAGACCGCGACCAGATGACGCGCATATCCGGCGCTTCGCTCGACTACCTCGCGGTTTCCGCAGTCGCGACAATCCAGATTTCCGTGGTGCTTGCCAACTGGAAGCCCCTTGCCGTCATGGCGGCGGCCGGGCTTGCATGGACCGCGGGCGCGGTCGTGTGGTTCTCGCCGCGGCTTTTCCGCGATGCGTGGTTCGAACGCGGAATCGCCGAATTCGGTCAGGCCACCGGCGTAACCGCCACGGGACTTCTCCTTCTGCGGACTGTCGACCCCGACGGCAAGACCGCGGCGGCCGCTGCATTCGCCGGAAAGCAGCTTCTGCACGAACCTGTGATGAACCTCTGGGTCGCGCTCGCTTTCGCGCTCGTTTTCACGGTCGGCTGGCTTCCGGTCTTCGCCGTGTCCGCCGCCGCGCTCGCGGTCTGGATCGCTGTCGCCTTTTTCATAATACGGCGCAACTCCAAGACATGCCCCCCGCAGCAATCCGCCAAACCCGTCCCATGAAATCTTCCATTCCACGTCCCGGCGGCGGATCCGCCGGCCCCGAGGCGGAAAACCGCCCCGGATCTTTCATCCCGCTCTACGCTACGAACTTTTTCGGGACGCTGAACGACAATTTCCTGAAAACGCTCGCCGCCCTCACCGTTATCGGATGGCTGCCAGACGGTCCGGTCAGAGCCGTGGCGTCGGGCGCCGCGGCCGGCGCCCTCGTGCTTCCTTACATCTTCTGTTCGCCCCTCGCCGACCGGCTGGCCGCAGTCTGGCCCAAATGCCGCATTCTGCGCTGGGCGAAATTCGCGGAACTGCCAATCGTCGCCGTCGCGATTGCGGGATTCGCGCTCCGCTCGCCCTGGATCGTCTTCGGCGCGGTGCTGCTGATGGGGCTTCAAAGCTCCCTGTACTCCCCGGCCAAATACGCGCTTGTGCGCGACATCGGCGGCGAGGGGAGGATATCCACCGGCATGGGCGGCATGGAGGGCGTGTCGTTCCTCGGCGTCCTTCTCGGCACCGTCGCGGGCGCGGCGGCGGCCGACCCGGAACTAGTCCGTCCGGACTGGCACGTTCCGTACTTCGCGCTCGCGCTTTTCGCGGCGTGCGGAATCGCGGCGTGCCTCTTCGTCCGCGCGCGCGAAGAACCGGGCCGCGCGTTCCACGCCGTGAATCCCGTCCGCTACATGCGCCGCGCCTTCCGCATGGCCAAACGCTACGACGGTCTCAACGCCGCCGTTTTCACGCTGTCCGTATTCTGGTGGGCGGCGGCTATGCTCCAGATGGGGCTTTTGGTCTACGGAAAATCGGAAGAAGGCCTCGGCCTCTCCGCCACCGGCACAGACGCGCTGCTGTGCGGCGCGGCCGCCGGCATCGTGGCCGGGCAGATCGCCGCCGGATTCGTCGACAGGCGGCGCTTCCTCATGGGCGCGACAATCCTCACCGGATGGATCGCCGCCGCGCTTCTCGCAGTGCTGTACTTCGCGCCGCTCCCGCCGGCGGCGTTCGGCGCCGTCCTGGGGCTTCTCGCCCTCGACCTCGGATTTTTCAAGCTTCCCCTGGACGCCGGAATCCAGAAGATCGTGAAGGGACCGAAACTCAATACGATCCTCGCCTACTTCAACCAGGTGTCGTTCCTGTTCATGCTCGCTGCAAGCGCCTGCTACGCGCTCGCAAGCTGGGCTTTCGGACCGAAGGCTTTTCTTGCCGTCCTCGCCGCCGCGTTTTTCGCCGTCCCGCTCCTTTTCGCATTCTGCCACCGTTCCGTCCTGCTCTTTTCCGGACGCTGGATTTTCGCCCGCCGCTACCGCGTCGAGATCGACGGATTGGAGAATGTTTCGGGACGCGAAACGCGAGACGCGAAACGCGATGAACGCTCGCGTCCAACATCTCATGTCTCATGCCGCGGCAGCGATCGCGGCCAAACCGCCTGTCTCGTCCTGCCGAACCACCCGGCAATGGTCGATCCGATGCTTGTAAGCCTCGTATTCTGGAAAACTCCGCTGCGCCCGCTCGTGGACGAGCGTTTCTTCAGCGCGGGAATCGTCGCGCCGCGCGTCCTGAAAACGCTCGGCGCCGTCGCGGTTCCGGATCTCCGCAAACACCGCTCGGCGAAAGGGGCGGAAATCGCGCGCGGACTTTGCGGCATTGTGAAATCCACCCTCGAAAACGGCGACAACGTCATTTTCTATCCATCCGGCCACATCCAGACGGAACCCGACCGCGATGAAATAGGCACACGCAGGCTTGCCTGGGAAATCTGCGGCGATCTGCCGCAGAACGTCCGCGTAGTCGGCGTGCGTACGCGCGGGCTGTGGGGTTCGGTCTGGTCGCGCGCCGGACGCGACAGCTCCCCGCCTTTCGTCCCGACGCTTCTCAAAAGCGTGCTCCTCTGGTTTCTGTGGTCGCCGTTCGTCCCGCGCCGCCGCGTTTCGATGCATGTCGAAGACCTCACGGACCGCGTCCGCGCCTGGGCGAAGCTCCCGCGCCGCGAATTCAACGCAAAGCTGGAAGAATGGTACAACGCCGGTCCGCCTGCCGGGACGGACGCGCAAACCCGGCCCGGCGCAAAGGATTCCGCTTCATGAAACCACGCGTTGCACTGTTGGCGCGGCTCGCCTCCGTCCTGCTTGCGGCGGCTGTCCGCGCGGATCAGCCCGCCCCATTGAAGGGACTCGTCCTTTGGCCGGACTGCGCCAAATCGCACCCGGAGCTTTCGGATGCGGTCTCGCTTGAATTTTCCTACTTCCTGCCGTGCGACGCGGCAGTGGCGCAGCTCCCCGGCGGCGCCGTCAAATACGACTGGCGCAAGTTCGACGCCCTTCTTGCGGACATCGCAAGCCGCGGACATCAGACGGTCATAAGATTCCGCTACGCGTATCCCGGGAAGAAACTCGGCGGCGTCAAAGGGGCGACTGCCGTGCCCGGCTTCATCAAAAAGCGCCGCGACTACAAAGAAACATTCGCCCCGGACCCCGGCGGCGACGGCCCCACATGGTATCCCGACTGGTCGTGCAAGGCGCTTGAAGACTTCACGCTCGCGTTCTACGCGGAACTCGCCCGCAGATACGATGCCGACCCCCGGCTCGCGTTTCTCGAAACGGGCTTCGGACATTGGGCGGAATACCACACGAGCGGCACGAAAATCCGCCCCGGGAAAAATTTTCCATCGGCGGAATTCCAGAAGCGCTTTTTCGCGCTTATGGATAAGTCGTTCAAGCTCACGCCGTGGATGGTCTCGATAGATTCTGCAATGCGCGACAAGAAAGGCGTCTCGCCGGCTGCGGATCTCGCCCGCTCGGGAATGGCTTTCGGACTGTTCGACGACAGTTTCATGTGCGAAAGCCACGATACCGCCGGCGGAAAGGGCGGATGGAACGAAAAGAACTGGCGCGCGTTCGGCCCGGATCACTGGAAAAAATCCCCGCACGGGGGAGAGATAAGCTATTTCAAACGGTCGGACCAGAAGGATTTTCTTTCGCCGCGCGGAATCCACGGCGTGAAATGGAAAGACGCGGCCGCAAAATACCGCATCTCTTTCATGATCGCGAACGACGCGCCGGGCGGCGCATACGCCACGCCCGCCCGCTTCCGCGAAGCGTCGCGCGAATGCGGCCACAGGCTTGAACTTGGACGGGTCCGGCAGACGGGCGGCGCGCTTGCGGTGGAGGTTGCAAATCGCGGCATCGCGCCATTCTACCACGAAGGAACGATCTCCGCCGGCTCGCGGCGCGCAAAAGGGACGATCAAGGGAATCCTCCCCGGCGAAACGCGGATCTTCACGGTGCCTGGCGCAAGGAAGAGCGATGAAATCCGCCTCGTTTCGCCTAAACTTCTAAAGCCTTTTCCGCTTCGCAAAGCTCCCTGACCGCCGCCGCCCGGACAATACGGCCTACGCACAAATAAGGAACCTGGCGCGGCTGATGGCCAGACCTTGAAGTATCCAAGGAGCGCACATGGCGCACCGCGGCCATTTGGACAGGACGCCGAGTTGTCGGCCGCTGCGCTGCTGAAACACTTCCGCGCATCAAAAATCATCCATCACGCTGCCGGCGGTTGCTTGAACTGTCCAAAATGAGAATCTTGTGCGGAACATTCTGAAAAGGCGGACAAGGGCTCATCTATGTTTTTCACCCATGCGGTTTGAAATTGGAAACAACCGGAACAACTGGAAAAAACAACATTTACAAGGGTTTGAGTTTGCAGGGTTCCGCAAGAGAGATGTAGCAAGGGCGCCCTCGCCCTTGCAGCAAGGCCGGGGCGGCCTTGCCACATCTTGTGCCCCGCCTGCTGACAGCTATCTGCTATCTGCTATCTGCTAATTGGGTGAAGATTTACAGGATTGGGAAGGATTTGGGTGTTTTTTGGGGGGCTTTTGGGCGCATTCGCGGTTTTCACCCATGCGGTTTGAGATTGGAAACAACCGGAACAACCGGAAAAAACAACGAGCGCACACCAAAGAAAAGTTGTTTCAAACAGTTGTTTCCCATAATCAAAAAGCCAGATGGTGAATTACGCAGATACGCCCGCTTGGGAGGGTTGTGCCGTGATCTTAGCCGAGCGAGCCAAACGGCGTGAACGCAACACCCTTGAACGTAAAGGCTTCCTTCCCGCAATAGACGACGGAAGGATGTTCGCACTTGTCGGCATAGCGTTCCGCGAACTTGTGGAGGTTCTTGCAGAAGTCGGGGTTGAACGTGGCGGAGGATTTGATTTCCGTCGGGAAGAGTTTTCTTCCAGAATGCTCGACCATGTCCACCTCAACGCCATTGGAATCGCGGTAGAAATAGAGGGCGGGGCGTTCGCCCGCGTTGAAAGACAGTTTCATCTTTTCAAGAACGACAAGGTTCTCGAAAAGTCCGCCGCGAAGTGGGTCGTGCATCAATTGCTCGACGGTATCAATTCCCGCCAAGGCGCAGGCGAGCCCAGTGTCGTAGAAATAGAGTTTGGGCGATTTTACGAGCCGTTTTCCCCGATTCTCGTACCACGGCGGAAGAAGAAAGCAGATGTACGACGTATGGAGGATGGAGAGCCATTCCATTACGGTCTTTGTGGAGACACCGGTGTCGTTGGAAATGGACGTGACATCGAGAATCGTACCGATGCGCCCAACGATGAGCTGAAGAAAGTTTGTGAAGAGCAGCGAGTCCTTGATCTTGAGAAGCTGGTGTACGTCGCGTTCCACGTAAGTGCTGATGTAATTGGAAAAGAACGCATCGGGCTTTACGCCGCCTGCAAGGACACGCGGATATCCGCCGTAGAGAATCGCAGACATCGGATTGCGATCGGGATGCGCCGCCGATGCTTCTTTCAGGCTAAAGGGAAGGAGCGTATGGATGGCGCATCTCCCGGCGAGCGTCTGGCTGACGCTCTTCATCAAGAGAAGGTTGCTGGAACCAGTAAGGACGAAAAGTCCGTTCTTCTTTTTGTCATCAACGATCCCTTGAATGTAGGAAAGCAGCGCGGGAACACGTTGCACTTCGTCGAGGACGGCCCCGTCCGGAAATTCCGCGAGAAAGGCAGAGGGGTCTCGCTCTGCGTATTCGCGAGTACGGGGATGCTCAAGCGTTTTGTAGGGCTTTTCCGGGAAAAGCGCCTTTACAAGCGTCGTTTTTCCCGATTGCCGAGGGCCGACAACCGTGACCACGGGAAAATACTTTGCGGATTCCATTACCGCAGCTGCCATGAGTCTTTTGATTTCCATGGGAGACAGTATAACGCACCTTATGCGTTTATGCAATATGGGAAGTTGACTTCCCGAATTGCAGGGCGCATCTATGTTTTTCACCCATGCGGTTTGAAATTGGAAACAACCGGAACAACTGGAAAAAACAACGAGCGTACGCCAAAGGAATGTTGTTTCAAACAGTTGTTTCCCATAATCAAAAAGCCAGACGGTAAATTGCGCAGATGCGCCCAATTTGCAACGCTATGGACAATCGGACGCCAGATAGTGTATAATATCAACAAACAAAAGCATTCATTGGCAGTAAACACTATTGCAAGGCAAGAAAAGGAGTTTGAAAGTGTTAAGAGCGCAAGTCATAGCGGAGGTCGCCGCGAAGCAGAAGGCGAACATTCTGGGGCGTTCGCCCGGGATGCCGCGTTTGGAGCGTCTTGGAAATGTGCCGGCGGGGTTTCTGTCCGTTGTCACCGGAGTCAGGCGGTGCGGCAAGTCCACGTTGATGGAGCAGCAGATGCGCCTGGCGCCGGACAGTGCCTTCTATCTCAATTTCGAGTCGACGGCTCTCGCCGGGCTTGAGCTGAAGGATGCGGGCAGAATCGACCGCGCCATCGATGCCGTTGGCGCTAAGCATCTCTTTTTCGACGAAGTGCAGCAGATCAAAGGGTGGGAACGTTATGTGCGCACCAAGTTGGATGAAGGTTTTGACGTTACTGTAACTGGATCAAATGCCTCTGTGTTCGCCAAGGAACTTGGAACAAAGCTGACGGGCCGACATGTGGACTGCGAGCTTTTCCCGTTTGACTATGGGGAGTATCTGGCCTTTGTGAATGCCCCGGAAGGTGCCGGAGCGACAGGTGAATATCTGCGGAGAGGCGGATTTCCCGCCTATCTTGCATCCGGAGACGAACGATTGCTGGAAACTCTTTTCGAGGACATTCTTGTCCGCGACGTGGTTGTCAGGCATGGAATCCGGGAGGTCGACGCATTGAGGCGGCTGGCGTCCTATCTGGTGGAAAACATTTCGTGCAGAATCTCCGCAACGCGCTTGCGGCAGCCGCTCTCGATTTCGTCTACCGCCACGGTCCTGAAATGGTGCGGCTGTCTTTCCGATGCATATCTCTTTGACTTTGTGCCGGTCTACAGCGCGTCCGTAAAAGTGCAGATGGTGAATCCTCGCAAGGCATATTGCATCGACACAGGGCTCCGGCATGTACTTTCCGCTTCGACTGCTCCAGACGACGCGCGTGCATTCGAGAACATGGTTTATCTCGCACTGCGCCGGGTATGCCGCGACATATATTATTTCGACGAGGGGGCGGGAGAATGCGACTTTGTCCCGGTTCAAAGGAAACGCGCAGGGGCGCCAGTGCAGGCGACGGTCACATTGAACGACGAGTCGGAAGAGCGGGAAATCAACGGAGTGCGGGCGGCAATGAAAGCATTGAGACGAAAGACCGGGTGGATAGTGACATTGGCAGACGAAGACGAAATGTCATTTGAAGAGGGAACTGTGATGATTGTTCCATTCCACAAGTTCAAGCCCGAGGCAGTGTTGACGCCATGAAACTTCAATTCAAAAACCAGGCGTTTCAGGAGGCGGCGACGGCCGCCGTCTGCGACGTGTTCGAAGGACAGCGCGCGAATGGCAGCATCTCCTCTGTCATGCGCATCGTTTGGAAGGGCGGCGGCCTCTACCGCGTCACATGCAAAAAGGTCGCGTCATACCGCGACCTTATGAATGTGGCAAATCTGTAAAGCGGCGATTATCCGCGAATCGCTCTCGTTTCCGGGTCAGCCGGTCATTCAACCGACAGGCTGACCCCTATGCGAAAAAACGCATTTTCCGGTCGCTCAAAGTAGGCGTAAATGTAATGCTTGCTCTCTGCGGCTCTGTCGAAGCCGTATTGAACGTATTGGTGGCTCCTTCGACCGGCAAGAACGTCACGCCGTCTGTTGATGAAAGAAGCTTCGCGACGGCCTTGAGCGACTTTCCTCCCGTGGTCTCATACTGTGCGACCGGAGGGAACGTCACGTTCGAAAGCGATACGGTGAACACTCCCGGCTCCCCGCCGGACGATCCTTCAAGCGACAGCGTGGAAGCCGGATCCTTCGGATCAAGCCCCAGCAGATAGCTGTCTACGTATGAATACCCGTTCGGCGCGGTGGATTTCCCCTTCGTCTCATCAAGCGTGTCGTAGCCGATTCCGCCCACGGCGCTGAACCAGAAAGGATCTATTCCTATGTCCGGATCTCCTTCTCCCGATGCCAACCGGATGAAGAAATAGCCGGGTGTCGAGTAGACGAGTTCGCCGGCTCCGTTCACTGAAAGTTCTCCGCCGCAGGAGGAATCGAGTTTGATGAATCCGCCGTTCGCTTCAAGATCGGACGACGTAAGGTTCGCATTTTCCGTAAGCACGAATGTACCGCCGACTACGGGACGGCTTCCCGGCGTGAATTTCACCTTTACAAGTCCGCCGTGCCGGAATTCGTTCGTAAACGAATTCGCGAACTCCACTTTCGAGTTCGCATTCCCGGAAAGCGCGAACGAAAGTGCGGCTCCGTCGTAGAAGCTCCACTTGTTCGTCACGGTCACGGACGAGGCGAGGTTCGTGAAGCCGAGCGTCGCGCCGCTTGCGATATAAACGTCGCCTGCTCCCGTCTGCGCACCGGGGTTGAGGACGAGCGTCGCGCCGGATCTGACGAGCGTGTCGCAATAGATGCTCGAAACGGAGTTCAACACCACCTTGCCGGTGCCTTCGATCTCCACGCGGCACTTGTCCTTTATCGCACTGCGGCAGCCGACTTTGCCGTTGACCGTGATCGTGCGCCCAACACCGTCTTCGTCATCCGTCGCGAAGACGATCGTGCCGCCTTGCTGCTCTCCGGCGCCGGGGTAGATGTCGACTCCTCTTGTCGAGCCACCGTTTATCGCGAAATCGCACTTCCACGGATGGATGTACACGCGGTCGGCAACGTTTTTCGTGAAGAAGAACGCCTCGCTGCCCGGCGTGGTGCTCATCCCAAGCTCGCCGACATACCAGTGGTTTGTCACAGCATACGCTCCCGAACCGATGAGACCCACGGCGGCGCCTTTTATCTGGACGCCCTTCGCCTTAACCTTTCCGCCGTTGTTGTGAGACGCCCAATCGGCGGTGTCGTTGCGGCAGAAGTTAAACGCGTTGGCCGAATCGTGCGACAGCATTCCATTCACCACGTATTCGCCGCGGTTGCCCATGACAAGTCTGCTGCTGGCCTTCGCCACATCCGCAGTGAACGCGCCGCCCTCTCCAATGTACATGTGCGTCGTGTTCCCGGCGGACTTGACCGTCAGCGAGGAGCCGGGCGTGATTATCTGCCGCCATTTGCTGTCAAGTTCGGAAGTATAGTCGCTCTCGCCTGTCCTTACATAGTGACCGGCGTACAAGTTGTACAGTCCAGCATTATTATTGTATGCCATAGCTTTTTCGTTTTCGATGCCGCCTTCGAATACGACATAGCCCTTGAGTCCATTGTTGATATCGTTGTAGGCTGTGAATTCCGCCGACTGTGCGATGTAAAGGAACGGATCGGACGAGACGACTCTCACGTGCGCCGTGAAGACTGCGTTCGCCGTCTTGGAAAGGTTCGTAATGGCGTTCGCAACCGTTATGTCGCTACCGGAAATCGTGAAGCCGTCGGCAATGCCGCTCCCGAACGTGATGGAGGCGGGGGCGAACGACGCGATATCGTTCACGACAGTTCCCGCGCCGACGGGGAAGACGACAGTCTCGCCGCCGGTCGCAGGCGCCGCACCGCCGAGCCAGTTGCCCGCAGTCGCGAGCCTGCCGTCGTTCGCAGCGCCCGTCCAGACGTATTCTGCCGTGGCGGGTGCAGGAACGTCGCCGACCACGAGCGCGATGCCGCCGATGCCG
>Ga0310695_10013125_pt1 | contig 11455 bp, 6 predicted proteins | sample RumenRJG_04DNA_FD_203882 | JGI IMG/M metagenome (GOLD analysis project Ga0310695, IMG submission 203882) | Bovine rumen microbial communities from Lethbridge, Alberta, Canada - RJG_04 (v2) (version 2) | ecosystem: Host-associated > Mammals > Digestive system > Stomach > Rumen | place: Canada... | reverse complement strand
TTTTGTTTCATATGATGACCTCCTTTCGACGGAAGCATAGACAAAATAAACATAACATTTGTAAGAGAAAATTCCGAAAAATAATGTTTTAATTCAAAAAAACGGAATTTAGTTTTTCAAGTTATATGCAGATTCAGTAAATACTGATAGACTTGACAATTAAGCGCTATTCAGTTATCTTTTAGTTGTGGTTGACCAACCTAGCGCTTATCGCTTGGTGGGTCTTTTTTTTATAATCAATAAGATTATGATGAGCTCAAATAGAGCCACGATAATTTCTTTCATATAAAACTCTCCCTCCTACCTCGACTCATCTAACGCATAGATGATCTAGATAAAAAGAAACTGAAGAAGAAAGAAAATCACTAGAGTCATCCAAAGTGCGCCTCTTGGATGAGTCTTGGATTATAGAAACTTAAAAAAGTCCCTACATTATATAAAGAGTGGATTTTTTCGATTTTTTTGCAAAAAAAGTTTCTGAGATTGTCTCAAAAACTTCATTATGCTTTGCATAAAAAGGGGCTGTTAAGAAATTAAAATCTTAACGCCCTTTTTTCTTGTACTAAAAAAGCCCGAATTATCGAGCTTAATGTACAATATTCTTGTCTAAGGAGGTATTGTACATGCCTTATTTTATCACAGAAAAAGTTTTTCTGATGCCTTCCTTCGATATAAGCGAGAAGGAAAAACAAAATCTTGATACTTTTCTCGAAATATTAGAGAGATCAAACGCTTCTAAGATAATAGAAAAAGAGGTTGCAAGAGACATAAATGTTGGAAGAAAATCTTATAATCCATATCGATTGTTCGCTTCTATAATCTATGGCTTTTCTAAACATTCAGGAAGTGTGAGAAGCTTAGAAGAAAGCTTAGAATTTGATCTTCGTTTTATATATCTGATGGAACAAGAAAGGCCATCATATGTAACAATATCTAAATTTCTTAACAACGTAGTTGTTCCACATCAAAAAGAACTTTTTTCTAGTATAGTTTCCTCTATCATCAAATATTTTGATATTTGTATTGATGATGTGTTTTTAGATGGAACAAAGTTTGAAGCAAACGCTAACAAGTATAAATTTGTTTGGAAGCCCACAACATTTCATGAAAAGCTTAATGCAAATATTAAAAATTTATTAGTTAAATATTTCGATATTCCCGCTTCAAAGAAAACATTTGTTTCTAAAGAGATAGGTGAATATATAACTCTTCTTTTAGGAAAAGCAAAAGAACAAGGTATTGATGTCGATAATTTAAAAACTGGAAAGGGTCACAAAAAGGTTGAGATTGTTTCAGATATTAGAACATTAAATAACTACCTTAATAAATCTTTAGAATATGAAGAAAAAGAAGAAATATGTGGTGATAGGAATTCTTTTTATAAGACAGACAAAGATGCCACTGCAATGTGTTTAAAGGAAGATTATTACTCTGGATTAGGTAGCAACATGCATGCTGGATATAACATTCAAATTATTGTCAGCAAAGGCATAATTCTAGATTATTATGTTGGCCAAGAAAGAAATGATTTTTACGAATTTATCCCTTCTATTGATAGTTTTTATAAGAACTATGGGTTTTATCCAACTAGATTATGCGCTGATTCAGGCTATGGCTCCTTACTTAATTATCGTTATTTGAAAGAACATAATATTGAGAATTATGTCAAATACAATATGTGGAGACAAGATGTATCTGGTGAAAACATAGACTATTATAAATTTGTTAATGGGAAACTCATCTGCATTAATGGAAAAACCGCTATTGAGAAATCAGAATGCTATGGACGCCATCCAAAAGCTAAAAACAATAGATTTTATATTATCGAAAACTGTCGCAGATGCAAATATAAGCAAGTTTGTTTTAGACCGATTAAGAATAAAAAATCTACATATAGAGTTTTTGAAACAAACGAAGAAATGCATTTATACAAAGAAGAAGCTAGGCAAAATCTACTTTCAATAAAAGGAATAGAAATGAGAGTTAACAGAAGCTCTCAAGTTGAAGGTGCTTTTGGAGTCATTAAGCAGGATATGAATTATGAAAGAATTAGAAGAAGAGGATTAGAAAAAGTATCCGCAGAAATAATGCTTGTATGTTTGGGATATGTAATTAGAAAAATATTCGGCTTAATTGATGGTACTGGAAGCATTGAATATTGGAAAGCTCCTGAAGGATTAGAACCAGAGAAAATACCATCGATTAATATTGAGAAAATTTTAAATAAAAAGCCAAGAAAAGGCAAAAATGAAACGCTAAGAAAAGCATATAAAAGAGCAAATGAATAATTTCTTAACAACATAGTTGTTTGCCAAAAGAAAAGGGCGTTAAGATTTTAATTTCTTAACAGCCCCTTTCTATATCATTACTCTTCTACAGAGATTGCACCAACTGGGCAGACACTAACGGCGTCTTCTTCGCCTTCTCCAGAAACAACTTCTGCTAATCCGCTATCGCCGATTGCAAAATCATCTGGGTATGTACCTGCGCAACATCCGCAACCGATGCAAAGACTTTGATCGATTCTGACTTTCTTTTTCGCCATTGATATTTACCTCCTAGGTTTTGTTAGGTTTATTATACTATTGCCTAATTTATTTTGCTAATTATTATTAAAGAGTTTATCATTTACGCATGAACGTTGCGCTTATCGTCTTTGCAGGAAGTGGTAGTAGAATCCACTCCGACATCCCAAAACAATTCATTAAAATTAATGATATTGATTTAGTTGTGTACGCGATTAAGAAGTTCAATGATAACCCGCATATTGATGAGGTTAATTTAGTAACTTCTAATGAATATATTCCTTATGTTGAGTGTTTTAAAGAGAAATATTCCCTAGAAAAAATTAATAAAGTAATCGTCGGTGGAGAGACTAGACAAGAGTCTGTTAGATTAGGTTTAGAAGCTCTTGAATTAGACGAAAAAGATAACGTCTTAATTCATGATGGAGATCGTCCTTTAGTGAGCCACGCGATTATTAATCAAGCAATAGAATATTTAAATGAATTTGAAGCTACCTGTCCTTTTATTTCTAAAGAAGACCGAATTCCGGAAATTTCTAATTCTGGAAGAAAATATCAGTTAAATGGAGTGGAAGTGGATATCCAAACACCTCAATGTTTTAGATTTGGCCTAATTAAAGATAAACACATTCAAAAACAAGATATACAGGTTAATGATGATATTTCTTTAGTGGATCCATCTTTAGTGAAATTTTATCCTGGAGATAGGTTGAACTTTAAAGTCACCACTGATGAAGATTTAAAATATTTAAAAGAGTATTTAGAAAACTAATATGAGAAAATTTATTTTAAGCGTAAAAAAACACTATAAGGCATTTATAATCTATGGGTTAATTGACATAGTTATTGGTTTATCAATTTTCTTAGTTTTTTATTTTGCTATAAATGTTAAAACATTTATTGGTGCGATAGATGGCACAGGTGTTGCTGGTGCTATTTTGTTAGCGGCATTCATCTTTGTCTGGTTAAGTAGAAATGGTGCTTTTGATACGATGAGTTATGGCTTTTCTCAATTATTTTCTTCAATGTTTGGAAAAAAGGCGAACAAATATAACGATTTTGCCGGTTATAAGGAAAAGAAAAACACCAAAAGAGAAGCTGCAAGCTATGCATATTTTATGCATTTATTCATTTCATTATTATTTTTTATTGCTTTTGCGGTATTAGAAATTATCTATCACACCGTTCCTCTTTTTGCCTAATTTTTGAGTGATTTTTTATTAGTTTTTGTCTCTTTTAGGTCTTTTCTTTTATGAAAAGTGGTTGCTTTTCGTTTTCACTATAGTATATAGTATTACACAAATATTATTACGTGCCCTATGTGGACACGAGAAAGGAAGGTATACATGATTAAAGTTACAATGCTTGCTACATTATTTGCCGGACTTGTAATGGGTACAACTGTTGCTAGTGGTGCTAATCCTGCTCCTAAAGAAGTAAGAGACACCAAGATCATTGTCGAAGTTAATCGTTCGTTGGAAACGTTAACTGAAGAAGGCGTCAAAAATACTCAATTGTCTGTCTTTGAAAGCATTAGAAACAATATCACTAGAAATGTCGAATTAGGCACTCAATACCATGTGCTCAATAACGCATTTGTTGTTTCTATCAATAGCAAATATGTCGACGCTGTTAAATCATTACCTGGAGTTAAAAGTGTGACCGTTAACAAATTACATATGGTCAAAACTCAAGCTCTTCAAACAACTGCAGATACTGAAACCCCAGATCCTGAACACGATTATGGTGGATCAGAAAATGCTTCTGCAGAGACTATGCATCTCACTCCTGGAACCACAAATGATGGTGAAGGAACAGTTATCGCAATTCTTGATAATGAATTTTATTTCCGTGGTAAAACTAAATCTGCTGATGCATGGGAACATGTTACATTCACCGAATTAGATTCTTCAGTGAAAGTCAAATTTGCTGGTAGACCAAGCAGTTATAGCAAAACAATCGCATATACCAACAATAAAGCGACCGTTGATGCTGCTACATTAGGAGATGAGGGATCCTTATATTTCAATAGTAAAGTTCCATTCTATTTCGACTATGGAGGAGAAACTAATACATATGGAGGAGATCCTAAACAAGACTTTGATGTTTCAAGTTTACTCTCTTATCACGGTTCTCACGTTGCTAGTATCGCTGCTGGAAACGACCCATATTACAAAGGTATTGCTCCTAAAGCCCAACTAGTCTGTATGAAGGTCTTCACAAACTTCGAAGCACAAAAGATTGATCAAGCAATGGGATTCCAAAGTTCCTCTGGAGCTTATGATGAACCAATTCTTAACGCTTTAGAAGACTGTATTACCCTTGGAGTTGACGGCATCAATATGTCTCTTGGTAGTAACTTAGATGACTTTGACGCTGATTCAATTACCATGAAGACTTTAGTGAAATTAACTAACGCTGGTTTATTATCATCTATCTCTGCTGGTAATAACGGTAAATCCTCATTCGCTTTTGCTGGAGGATATGGAAACTGGACAAAAGACACTGTCGAAACTGGTATCTTAGGTGGTTACGCAAACAATAGAGCAACAATGTCTATTGCTGCTGGTCAACCTGCTAAGACTTTCTATGCTTCAGCGTTTAAATATAAAGGCGTGAATATTTCTTACCAAGACCAAGTTGTAAATATGGGTAATTCTTCTGATTACGAAGAAGACGAAGAACGCCATATGAGTGATTTGACTCCTGGTGAATCTAAAACACTTAACTGGGTATATATTCCAAACTTTGGTTCAAGCGCTGACTACAAAGATAAAGATGTCACTAACAAAATCGCTATCGTCAATCGTGGTAGTATCGACTTTGCTACTAAAGTTACAACCGCTAAAGATAAAGGCGCTATTGGTGTAGTCATTATCAATAACGATCCAACTGCATCTGACTTCAACTTCCACTGTAGTTTTGGTGATTTAAAACCTACTATCCCAGTTGCTTTAGTCTTATTTAGAGAAAAGCAAACGTTTGAAAAAGATGGCTTTGGATCATTTGACATCGTTAAAGATGAAGTTGATGTCAACCCAAGAGCAAATACTATTTCTACTTTCTCTTCTGATGGTGCAACTGCAGCCTTAGATATGAAACCAGAAATTACTGCTCCTGGTGACTTTATTAGAGGTGCTGTCCCTCCACAAAAGAAAGAAGATAAACAAGAAGAACCAGCTGGAAGAAGATATTCAACTTATGAATTCTTATCTGGTACTTCTATGAGTGCCCCTAACTATGCTGGTGCTCAAGCAGTAGTGCTTTCTAGAAAAGCAAATGAGTTAAAAAATAACTCAGCGGAATATAACGCATATCGCAAAACTGTCGATATGAGACTTATGTCTACTGCTATTCCAATGTTTGATTATGAAGAATGTCCAGAAGATGAAGGACATAAATACAATACCTCTCCACGTATTCAAGGTGCAGGTATGGCAAACGTTGGAGATGCTTATAAAACTGATGTTTATTTAGAAGGCTATGATTTATTAGGTAACCCAATTGGAAAATCTAAGATCGCCTTAAGAAATAACTCAAAAATTAACGCTGGTACTGTTTCTCTTAGCTTCTTAGCTCATAACGAGAGTACAACCGCTAAGAAATATCAAGTCAGTTATTCTGTGATGAGACCAGCGATTAAAAAGTCTAACGAAATCGTTTCTAGACAATATAATTACCGCGGCGAAGTTGATAACATCTCTTCTTTCCCAGGTATGTCATATTGGGTTGAACAAGTTAACCCAGATGAATCTAAAGTGATTGTTGAAAGACACGCTACTGGTGATATCAACGTTGGTGATGTATTCAAAGTCACAAAAGAAATTGAATATTTCGTTCCAGATGAAAGAGAAGGACACGAAGGCGAATTATTAAAACAAACAATCGCTATTGGTAGATATAAATGTACTGATACTGAAGTTGTTGAACACGCTCCAAATGTTTATTGGACTTATGCTACTTATGAAGAACTTGAAGGTAGCAACTATCAATCAGTCCAAGACATGCTCATTAAGACTGTTAACGTTGGTGAAGTGGAAATTGCTCCAGGTGATCATAAAATCGTCTTACCTGAATACAGTTTAACAACCGAACAAAAACAAGAGATCTTAGAATTCTATGAATTTGGAACTTACTTAGAAGGATTTGTTAGCCTTACAAGTACGGAAAATGAAGGCATTAACTTATCAATGCCATGGATGGGATTCTTCGGTGGAGAAGGACAAGATTATAGTTCTGCTCCAGTAGTAGAACCATTCAACTTTGAAAAAGATGCTTCTTCCATTTATCCAAGTGAATTAAATAATGATATTGGCTATAGCTTATTAGGTAAAACTAATATCGATATGGGTAGTATAATGGCTACAACCTATGTTGAACCAGGTAAATCATTTAAAAAATCTGATATTTTACAAAATGATGAAAGCTTAACCCATTTAGCTAAGAGTGACGCTAATTATCACTTATTAGGAACTGACTCTGAAGGTAAATATTATAGTGACCCAGCAAATAACTTATATGCTGGTAATCCACACTCTAGTAATATATTACTCGTTCAACAATTTGTTCTTAGATCTGTTGATGATAACTACTTCACTATCACTAATAAGGCAAACGGCAAGGTTTATATCCAAGACGTATTAGAAGATATGATCTTTGGTGAAAGATATGGTAGATATCCATTATATAAATCTCACGTTGATGAAAACTACTTAAGTCCATATGTTGGACATAGAGCGTTCGCTGCTATTCCATTATATGATTCAAAAACTGGAGAAAGTCTCCCTGATGGTGATTACGAACTTAAGTTCAACTATAAATTAGTTGCGACAGGTACATGGGTAAGTTTATCTTATACATTACATCTCTGTAGTAGTGAACCAACCATTAGTAGTGTTCAAGTTCTTCAAGATTCAGTGAGATTCAATATTTCTGAAAAATATCTCACCAACGTCAAAGTTGGACAAAGCTACTATCAAATGTCTGAAGAAGAAATTAAAGGAAACTACATTGAACTCACTAAAGAAGACATTGAACTTGAATTAGAAAATAACTTCAATGAAGTTTATGGTTCTGGACGTTTATTCATCGAATTACAAAATAAAGCTTATGGTAGAACCGGTATTATTGTTAGATTTGGTGAAAAAGATGGTGAAATCAATTTTGATAAATACACTATCGTTGAACATTACACATTTACATTAAGTAATGACTTTGAAGACTTAGGTACCTCTATCCATTACGTTACCTATGACTCCAAAACATATAATATTAAGGATTATGAAGTTGATGTATACGTTCGCGTAAAACGTTATTCTGATAAGCCAAGCGGAACTTCAACCGGAGGATGTGGTGGTAATGTTGCTACTACAAGCATTGTCTTATCAAGCTTGGCTGGTTTATTAGCTATTGCTATTATTCTCAGCAAAAAAAGAAAATTAGGAGGTAAAGAATAATGAAAAAAGCTAGATATTTATTCTTATCATCTACTGCATTAGCATTCGCTGTTGTTTTAACAGCCTGTGGTGGTTCTAGTGGCGGAGGTGGCGATGTTCCACCTGTTGCCGAATTCAGCTTTAGTGCTTCATTTATTGGCACAAAAACCGACAAAATTTATGTTGGCACTGATGAATTATTAGAAATTAAAGAAGTTAATCCTGGTGAAGTTACACGTACTTATACCTATACTTTAACTTCTGGTTCAGCTAACTTTATTTCAGTTAGTTATGATGGTGCCGCTAAATTATTTACAGTTACCCCTGAACATGATAGTGGTGATCAAAAAGTTGGTATTCGTATTACTGAACAAACTTCAGGTAAAAAATTCACCAAATTCTTCTACGTTGGTGAAAGATACGATGCCGCTAATACTGGTTATAACTTCTCAGCAGATACTGAAAAGAAATCCGAAATTTTAGGAAAACTTGAAGAATATGCGATGAAGAATTACTTAACTGGTATCACCTTATTTGAAAATGGTGGTTATGTCCGTAAAAAACCACGTGTCCATTATGGAACAGATAACTATGTTACTGGTTACGGATTTGGTTTATTAACCGAAGGTTATTTGGAAACTGATCCTACTAAAGCACCTCAACCAGATGTTTCCGGATATAAAAATTATTTGCAATCCGCTCAAAGCAGCGATCCAGGCAATATTTCTGGTTGGAACGCTACTGGTAGTCAAGTCGGTGATTTATATGGATATATGACTTCATCCTTATGGGGAACAAAATTAAATTCTGCTAAAACCGGATATGAATGGTACCCTGTTTTAGCTGCGGAAAACTGTCCAGATCCAATTCCTTTAGATGGAAAACCTACAGACACTATTCATAAGAAATACCGTGTTTATGTTAAAACTGGTAATACACCAGATGGTCCAAACGGTGAGAAATATTCCATTGCTTATCGTTCTATTAACGGTGAACCATTTGATGGACGTGCCGTCGCCTTAGAAGATTACATCACTACATTTAGATTACTTTTAACTCAAAGTTCTAAATTAAGCCGTGGTGCTGAACTTGCGACCGATACTTCATATGGTTTTAAAGGTGCATATGCCTACTTTAGAAAAACTGAAAAGGCAAATGATGAACAAGCTGAAGGATTCTGGTCTGACATGACTGAAAACGGCCAATTAGGTATTGTTGCCAGAACAGACGCTCAAGGCGAATATATTGATTTCGAATTTGTGAACCCAATTGATCAATTTACCGCTAAATACACTTTATCTAGCAGCTTATATAGTCCAATTCCAAAAGAATTTTTACAATCTATTGGTGGAGGAAGCTGGATTGCTGGTGGCGAAGTTGTTGGTACTGGTTCAAAAACAAAAGGTACCACCAAAGGTGCAATCCTTAATAACGTTATCGGTGTTGGCCCTTACTTCCTAGAAGAATGGGTTGGTGACCAAGAAATCATCTTCAAAAGAAACGATAATTGGTTTGAGTATTTGAATACACAAGGTACTGATAACCCACGTTATCGTATCGAAGGTGTGCACTTCCAAGTTATTGGTGCTGCTCAACAAAGAGACGATGCAATTTATGATGAATTTAACATGAACCATCTTGATCAAACTAGTATCCCAGTATCAAGAATGGAAGAAAGACAACCAACTGACGCACAAACTAAGGGCGACGCAACATTTAAACTAAATGTTAACTCTTGTGACCAAAATAGATGGGATGACTTATTCTGGTCTACTAAATATCCAGATGTAGAAAAACCAACAAATAGATATCTTGTTAAACCATGGATGAGTAACAAAAACTTCTTAAATGGCTTATTCTGGTCTATTAATAGATCTGACTTTGCTGAAGAAAGAGGCGCTATTCCTTCTTATAACTATTTTGCAGATGCTTACTTAGATGATCCAGTTGCTGGTACTTCATATAACGCATCAAAAGCTCATGCAGACGCTGAAAAAGGTTTTGACCCAAGTTTACCAACTAGTAACTATGGATTTAACCAAGCAAAAGCCACTGCATATTTCGCAGACGCTGTTGATGAATTAGTGGCCTCTGGCGACATTACTCTTGGTACAACAACAAACAAAACCACTATCAATATTGATATTTGGTGGATGTATCAAAATGACGAAAAGACTTATGGTGAAGATATTGCTAACTACTTCCAAGATGCCTTTAATAACGAAAACGTTGGTAAAGGATGTGTTGAATTAAAAGTTAGACATTTTGCTGAATCTCAATGGGAACAAGTTTATAACGACCACTTAATGGTTGGTGTCTATGACCTTGGATTTGGCGCTATTAGTGGTAATACATTAAATCCACTTAACTTCATGGAAGTCTTAAAGAGTGATAACTCTTCAGGATTTACTCTTAACTGGGGTGCTGATACTTCTAAAGTTGATCCTGATGACCCAATTGTCTTTGAAGTCAAAGAAGATGGTGTAGATGTCAAAAAAGAATGGTCATATGACTCTGCTTGGGCAACTGCAGATCATGGCGCAGTCGTAAAAGACGGCGAACCTGTTGATTCTGTTCAAGTTGGTTATACAACTAAACCTACTACTCCAAGTGGTGCTGACACCAATAGATTAGCTAATGGTGCTATCATGAAATGTAACTTCGAATTTGTTGAAGTTGATGAAGGCGTTGAATTTGAAATTACCAGAGTTCAACTATCCTTAATGGGCTATGGTTCTATCACTATTGATGAATCTAACATTGAAATCTTACATGTTGACGATGACCCAACTAAAGCAGTTATTGGATTCAAGATTATCTTTGATAACACTACAGTTAAAGAAGAATATGAAAATATGACCTTCTCTAAGTACGTCAATAAGATGTTGTTCGACGGATTAAAATTACAAAAAGATATCGATAATTTAAATCCAACTGATCCAAAATACGCTGAAAAGAAAGAGGAATTAGAGAATCCATTAGCATACGATTATTATGATGCTTATTGGTGGGTTGATGTTTATTATAACATTACAATTTCTGGCTCTGTTCCAACTGAAAACTACTATAAAGTCACTAAGACCAAACAAACTAAGGCTTTGTCATTTGCTAGTTTAGGAGGTAGATAATTATGAAAAAATCCATGTTATCTATCATTGGATTAGTAGCTGCCATGACTTTAACAGGTTGTGGTGGTGGAGGTGAGGCTCCTAGTAGTACTCCTTCCGTCGTTCTTCCTGTTGAAAGCATTAGACTTAACGCTGGTAAAAAGGCACTTCTAGTAGGGGATGCCCTTCAAGTGAAGCCATTAGTAACTCCTTTACTTGCTTCTAGCGCTGCTCTTGTTTATGAAAGTAGTGATAAAGAAATTGCCACTGTTGATTCCAATGGTCTAGTTATGGCTAGAAAGCAAGGAAACACAACAATTAAAGTTAGTAGCAAAGACAATCCAAAAGTTTATACAGAAATGGAAATCTTTGTTGCTGCTAATCAAAA